>JACCDH010785472.1_pt1 | contig 23390 bp, 37 predicted proteins | sample 7442481 | NCBI WGS metagenome assembly JACCDH01 (sample SAMN15323433, study PRJNA562643) | freshwater metagenome | isolation source: river surface water | place: USA:Blue River Watershed | collected 2017-08-15
GAGTGGATCAAAAGTTGGCTCTCGGCTGTCATTGCTGGAGAACTGCTGGCAATACGCCCGGCTTGCCCGACGGATTGCTTCGAACTCCCAAGGCTCAAGACCGATGCCCATACCGCGGCTCCAAGCCATGATTTCTGTGCTGCTGACCCCGGCTATGCCCATGCCTGATGGCTGCGCCCAGCCTATGTCTTCGAGATAGCGCAGCAGGTGCTGCGCTTCGACATCAGGCAGGTTGAGCGAAAAATCCTCGGACTTGCGCACCTCAAAACGTGTGCGCGATTTGTCGTCTTTGGGGTCTATGCGTTGCCCAAGCCAGGCGAGCTGGCGGCCGTACAACTCAAGCTGGCTGATCAGCTCGCGCTTGCGGGCTTCGTGTACAGCGACTTGTTTCCCAAGGCCTCCTCCACCTGATCGGTGAGCCACAGCATTTCAGGATCGGCATAAAGCGCCTCTGCTGTTGCCGTGCTGTAGGCCACAGGCTGCCCTGTTTCGTCGGCATAACCCGTCCAGCCGAGGGTGCAAGCGGCCAATTCTTTGACCCTGGATGCCTTGGTTTCAGCGGGATCGGGCAGTGTGACTCGGCCGGTTTTATTTGCTGCTTGAATCAGGCGACGATTGCGCGCCATCTCGACCGCCTCGCGGGCGGGGTGTGTAGGTCCTGCCAGCACAAAAACCACGCCCGTGGGGTTGCCGTCATGGTCTTTGACGGGGAATTCAAAGGTTGATACGGTCTTGATGGATTTGAGGTTGTAGCCAGTCATTGTTGATCCTTTCGCGGAGGGATGGTTTACTGCCCTTGCCCGACGCAGCCGCCCCCGCGAAGGAAGCGAACTGCGCCGGGTAGGTGCTCAGTGGACAAAATCAGGTGGCCAGCACCACGACAGCGGTGTCACCGCTGGAGGGGGCGATGGCACCCAGGGTGTAGTTGCCCATGCGGACATCGTTCACGCCTGCGCCGCCTGCAATGCGCTCCGACATGACGTAGCACTCCAGGTAAACGGTGTCACCAGCGCTGTCAACGATCTTGATAGAGACTTTGGCAGTGAGGCTTTTCCGGGCGGTGGTCATCAGCGCCTGTCCGGCGTCTTTGCGGTCAAGTGCAACACCAATGTCAAATTCAACGGCTTCTTCGGCCCCTTTGATGACGGTGGTTTTTCCTGTGCACAGATTGGCGAAATTCACCGATGCATGGCGGATGTTGATTTCACCCACGGTTTCCAGCTCGCCCAGCTGGGTGTATGTGAGTGCGGCAAATCCTGCCGCGTTATGGGTGGCCGGGGAGGAAGCAGAGACGGAAACGCACGTCCCGGAGCCTGTGTACTGAGTCATGGCATGGGCCTTTCAAATGTGAAAAAACCCGCAGGGACGCGGGCCAAAAAATACCGCCAGAGGGCGGCGCGATGCAAGCTGGAGGCTTACTCGTTGTGCTGTACCGTGAGCAGTTGCCCGCGAGTCAGCAAGTTGGTGTCGGGCTCACGCGCCCATTGGCGGTAGCCCACAAATTGAATGGATTGAATGTCCCAGGCGGCAAGTGCTGCGGCTGATGCCGAAAGCAGGGCCGTTCGAGCCGCGTCATTGATCGCTTTGACCAGAGGGGCAGTGGGCGCCCATGGCATGAGCAGCAGTTGTTGCGACAAGAGGCCAATGGCGCCGGGGCTGCACAGGTTGGGGCGGCCCAAACGCTGTCCATCGCCCAGGTTAAACACCAGGTACGGTGCCTTGATTTCCATGGGGACGTCCACCAAGTCAATGGCGCCAGGTCGATTGCCAAGCAACTCGCTGAGGGCCGCATTGCCACGCAAAATCTCTGCAATGTGTTCTTCAAGCACGGCCGGCCTTTTCAAGTTCTTTGGGAAGGCGGCGCTGCACATACTCGACAAACGCTTGCAATGCTGGGCCATCCAGATCTTGCGAGGTGGTGCGCATGAAGCGTGCTGGTCGAATGCCTGGGTGGAGCACCTGGTTCACAAAACTTGCGCCAAATCGCAGAGCGCGGCGCTTCATCCCGGTGGTGACTTCTTTGCCGCCCACTGCACTTTGCGCTTTGATGATGTACGGTCGGCGCGTGCTTTTGCCAGATCCTTCGTAGTACTGGCCCGTGCCGAACTCCACCATGTGCGCATACCAGGCTGTCTTGTTTCCGGCGATCAGATCGACGCGCGCAAAGCCACGTCGGGCGGCCCTGGTATTTGTGCGCAACTTGATGCTGTCGCGCAGGGCACCGGATCTCACGGGCACCTTGGACTGGGCGCGTTGCTGCAGCAGTTTTTGCCCTGCCCTCAAGGCGCCCCGCAGTACGTTGACCTCAATCCTGGTTGGAAGCGTACGCAGCTGAGCCTGAAGCTCAGCAAGCCCGATTACTTGGGTCTCAGCCACGCTCCGGCTCCTTGAGGATGCCGGCGTCGAGATAAGCCTGAACCAGATCTGGCGGGAAAGCGCCCCTGGCGCGGTCACCTGGTTTGAACTGGCCAAAATCGTTGGTGCATTGCATTGCAAACACGTAATGCCGGTTGGCCGGCTGTTTGGCTGTAACTTCAGTGGTTTGTTCAGTGTCCATCGGTCAATCCTTCCAGGCAGTCAAAAATCACCCATGCACCTTCGTCGTTCAAGATGCGGCCAGGCCCCACAATGGCCAAGATGTGCTCATGGCCCGACATACGGTCTGTGTAGCGCACTCGCCATTGAGCAGACTCCATTGGCTGCACCAGCGCGGGCTGCCATCTCACAAGAACCGTGTGCGTCAATGCGGCCTGCATGGAATCCGCTCGCCACATTTCGGCCGATCGGACAGGCTGCACACTGGCCCATGGGTTGGCGACCGCCGACCAGGTGCGGGCGGTGAATGAGTCGGCTGCAGTGAGCTGGCGCTCAATGTGAACCTTCTGATTGAGCTTTCCGGGGTCGATCATCACAACTCCCAGATCTTGTAGGTGTCCAGCAGGGCGTCTGCAAAGTTCTGTGGCACTGCAGGCTTGTCGCTGCTGCGGTTGCGGCGCTGATAAAGATCGCTCAAAGCCAACAGCAGCCAGTGCCGGATGGGCGTAGGTACGCTTTCTCCGGTTTCGCCATAACCCGCCGTGTACTCAATGCGAACGCCATTGATGCCTGCCCCTACGCCGGGCCAGCGGGTGTTTGGTGCAGGAAGCACATACCCAGGCTCATTGGCCGTGTCGACTTGATAGTCTTGCGCATTCATCGTTACCCACTGACCGGCTTCATCGCGGTATTGCACGCTTTGAATGCTGGCCAGCGGTGGCATGGGCAATGTGATCGATGGCGGAAATCCGTCCAGGGTGAGGCGCCAGGGTGTGTTCACCAGGGTGCGCTGCAACCTGTCCTCGGCGGCGGTGCGGGCCACTGTGATGAGTGCTGTGATGTAGTCGTCATCATCAGGCACATCGACCCGCAAATGTGCCTTGGCCTGGGCCAGCGTTACCGGCTCTTCTGCGGGCGCGGCAGTGCGGGTAAATGCCATGGCGAGTCCTGCTTACTTGCGCTTTTTGGGCTGGTTTTGCGGCAGGCTGGCAGCAAAAGACACTGCGGCTTTATCACTGTCAGCTGTACCGTCTTTTTCCAGTGCTTTGGCAACAGCGGGTGCCAGTTCAACCACATCGTCTGGTTGGCCGTATTCGCAGTTCACCAGCAGGCGCACCTTGACGCTGCGAGTGTTTCCTTGCTGCTGGGAGGGGCCTGCGCTCGATGTGGGTGTGGGGTTTGCAAGTTTTGCCTTGCCTTCGGTCAGCAGCTTTTCGGCCAGATCGGCTTCCACTTCAAACGTTGTGCCTTCTGCCAGATCTGTGGCCAGGCCAGCATCCAGGTCGGCGGCCAATGCCACCAGTGCAATCAGTTGGGTTTTCATGGGTGTTTGTGTTCAAAGGTTGCGAGCCGGCCCGCTCAATGGCGGGCCGGTGCCATCACTGATGTGCTCAGCTGGCGCTGTGGCGGTACACCTTCACAGCGCTCGTGTCGAGCAAGTTCCCGCCTGCGCGGCACCAGGCCAGGAAGCCGATTTGGCCCTTCTTCAGGAATGCGCTGTCCTCAAAACGGAACAGAGTCACTTCCATGGCATCGCGCACCATGTAGCGGCTCATATCACCAAACGCCATCGACTTGTTGTTTGCGCCAGGTGCGGGCATGTCGTTGTTGATCTCGACCGCATGACCCATGAGCAAATCGGGTGTGCGTGCACTCATGCCGGCGTCATAGCTGGGCGTCCAGATGGGGCGGCCGGCGGTGTCCTTGATCTTGCGCACAGTGCGGCGCATGGCCTGCCCAAACATCCACTTGAGCTCGCCGGTCATGTAGGCCGGATCGAGGCTGTCGGTCAGGTCGACCAGATCGTCATAGGTGACGGTCAGTGTTTGGCCGGTTGCACCGGTCTTGCCCACCCCGGCGCTGGTGATCAGTCCGAAGGGTTGGCCAGAGCCGGTTCCAGTCGAGAACATCTGGTTTTGGATACGGCCAATACGGTCGCGGATGCGGTTATTGATCAGCGCGAGGATGTCGATGGTCGTGTCCTGCAGCAGCTCGATCGGCACAGTGATGACCTTCGAGCTGAACTTGAAGACATTCAGCGGCACGGTGCCAAACGAAATATCACCATCGTTGGCGGTGGCGTTCTCTTCAATCAGTTCGCCCACTTCGCTGGTGCCGTCGCTGGATGGGTAAGACAGCGGTGCACCATTGGCCGTGGGCAGGCGTTCTGCAACGCGTCGAATGGCACCATAATCCTTGAGGGCGTCAATCACCTGGCTGGCAATGGTCGATTGCACCGTGTAGCCACCTTCGCTGGGCGTGGTCGTGCTCATGGTGTTGCGAATCATCAGCGCCTGCTCGGGCGTGAGGTTCTTGGTCATTGTGCGCAGGTAGATTTCCAGCGCCTGGCGGCCTTCATCACGCAGATCATCGCGGGCCTGGCCAGCGGGCTTGCGCTGCACATCGTTGAAGTGGCTTTGAGCCTCTTCATCAAGCAGCCTTTGATGCGCATCGATCTGATGCTCAACGCGCTCGGCTTCATCGACCAAGTTGTCGAACTGGGCTTGCTCTTCAGCGGACCAGGTGGCCGAACCCTTGTTTTCCAAGAGGTTGCGGGCTTCTTTTTTCAGGGAGGCCAGGCGCTCCCGCAGGGCTTGAATGCTCTTCATATCGGTTCCTTTCATGGGGTAGAGCACATAAAAAAGGCCGCCCAAGGGCGGCCAGCTCGCTGATGCGGAAGCGCGTCAGTCGATCAGGTTGAGCAGCTGCAGGCGGCGCTCATTGAGCGCACGCTGTGCCGCGGCTTCGATGGAAGGGTCTGGATCTGGAACTGCGGGGGCAGTCAGCGCCTTGGGTGCATGGTCGAATGCGGCCAAATTCCAGTTTCTGGCTTGGTTGCTGGTGCCTGACTTTTCGGGCGCTTGCATCAGCCGATTTGCAAATCCATGCTGTACAGCTTCCTCGGCGCTGAACCAGGTTTCTTCGTCCATCCATTGCACCAGCTGTGCCATGTCGAGCTGTGTGCGGCTGGCGTAATCGGCCACAATCGCGGCGTCAATCTTGTCCAGAAGATCGGCGGTCTTTCGGCAGTCATGCTTGTTGCCATACATGAATGTCCAGCCGTTGTGGATCATGTAGAAACCACCTGGAGTGATTTCGACTTCGTCAGCGCCATCTGCAATGGTGGTGGCTGCGCTGGCTGCCAAACCATCGATATGGGCAATGGTTTTGCCTTTGTGCTGTTTGATGGCCGTTCGAATAGCGCGGCCTTCGAACACATCGCCGCCGGGGCTGTTGATGCGCAGATGCAATGTGGTCGATGCATCAAGACCGGCAATGGCCTTGGCCACGATTTCGGCGCTCACGCCATACCATGGGTCGATCACGTCGTAGATGTACAGCGTGGCATCGCTGCCTGCCTCGCTGCGCATCAGGTTGAGCGGCTGGCGCTCTTGCGCTGCGTTTTCGCGCAGCAATTGCAGCAGTCGTTTCATGCTGTGGTTCCTTCCATATTGCCTGTTTGATCTGAGGTTGATGCCTGGGCATCTTTTTCTGGAGGCCGATACAGCTGCGCCGATTCGCCGCCCAGGGGGGCAAGGTTTTTTTTGCGGCGTACCTCGTCAACGCTCATCCAGCCGGGGCCGGTGCCGGGGCCGCCAAGGGCAGCGCGGAATGCCTCGCTTTGCGCCTTGTTGTTGCCATCCAGCATGGCGTCTCTGTCAAACTCCAGATAGAACTTGGCGGTGCGAAAGATTTTTCGGTTCAGCTCTTGCTCAATGCGGCGAAGGTGAGGCTGCACTGTGTACAGCATGAATGCACGGCTCATTTCCTCCAGGCCGCTGCCCCAGCTGGTGGCGGCGCTGGTCTCGCCGATCAGGTGAGGCGGCACCCCAAAAGCGCGGGCAATGTCCACCACCTGGAACTTGCGAGCTTCCAACAGCTGCGCGTCCTGGGCATTGATGCTCACCTCTTTGGCCTTCAAGCCTTCAGTGAGCACCAGGGGTAGGCGATGTGCATTTTCAAGTCCGCTGTATTTATTGGAATACGCTTGTTGCAGCGCTGTGATTTGACTGTCGGTCATCTTGGCAGGCGCCTCCAGCACAATGCTGTGGTGCGAGCCGCCGGCAAAGAAGCGACCGCTGTATTCGTCCATGGCAATGGCATTGCCGGTGGCATTGCGAGCCGCGTACTGAATCACGCTCATGGCCCGCAGACCGTCAAATCCAAAGCCGGGGAAATGCAGCATGTCATCCTGGTCTACACCATAGGTGCGCATGCCGTCATTCACGTAGTACTTGAGCCGATAGGAGTCGTCTGACTTTTCCTTTTCTGGCGTCACGCTCTCCCATGGCAGAGGCGCCACTTCCTTGATCTGCCCCAGCTTGTTGCGCCGAATGTAAGCAAAGCCTGACTCGCGCAGCAAGAATGACTGAGTGATGATTTCCCACATGCTGGCCGATGTCCAGCCAGCGTGTGGTGATTCATTGAATATCCACCAGTAAGGCGAATCGACCACGGGGCGGCGGCTGCCGTCGACGCGCTCGTAGTGGTGCAAAGGCAGCTGGCTGATTCCACCCGCGATGCGCGTTACACACGCGTACACAGCCGAAACGCGCTTTGCCGTTTCATGCGTCACAGACACGCCGGCTGCAGCGCGAGATGCGCCCAGAAGCTCAATCACCTGTGGATCGCTACTGGCAATCCATTCGGTGCGGCCATTGCTGCTGTTTTGTGCGCTGGCCACGCTTCGCGCAGCTTCGCGCTCGGCGCGCCACTGCGTGAGGATGGGCGAGCCAGGGGTGCGGGCCTTGGCCTGCACATCGCTCCAGGTGGCGGTAGTCATAGCGCGACAAATCCTTGTTCAATCACGTTGCTCTTAACGCCTGCCAGCGCCCTGTTCATAGCGACAATGGTGGCAAGAGCTGCGTCAATCTTGTTGCTGGCCCGCGCCTTGCGCGGGAACACGTTTTCGTTCCGGTCTTCCTTGACTTCGACATTGCTCAGCTGCCAGACATAGCAGGGGTTGCCGTCGTGGTGGAACCTTCCGGCAGTCAGAACGGCATCAATCTCTTTCATCGGCTCGCTGAGGTACCGCACCTGCTGCGGTATGTCGACCACGATCAGGCCTTCAGCTTCCAGGTTGGCACCCATCTGGTGGCCGCCCCATGGGTCCTTGGCAAACTCTTGCGCCCCGGTAATGCGCGCCAGCTCCAGTGCGTCTTCCTGTATCTGCTCCAGCGAAATCATGGTGCCCGGTGTTGCGATCAGATGCCCCGAGTTCACCCATCCCTGGTAATGCGCGTTCTCCGGTTTTTCCAGCGCGGCTTCGGGCACATAGTTGCGACTGAAGGCAAAGTACTCGCGCTCACCGCCTTCGCCCCTCCAGCACAAAGCCACCAGGCTGGCGATGTCCTGCTTGCTGGCAAGGTCAGCGCCGATCACGGCACCATCCCACTCTCCTACGTCAGGAGACAGGCTCGTGTCGCCAGCCTGCTGCAGGAGGTAGAGGTTGAGCCAAGGAGACGCTGCCGCCACCCACACATTCAGGTGCTTGGTCTTGAAGACGTTCTGCTTTCGCGGATCCGCAATGGCTTCCTTTTGGTCGGCAAGGATCACGTCCCGGTCGATGGACACACCATAGTTCGGATTGGCCTTGCGCAGCGCGTGCTCGGTTGTCCAGTCGTCGTCGTCGTCGACCGTGAACAAGATGCCGAAGCGGTTGTCGTTCTCCAGCGTTCCTTCCAGAATTTTCTGCAGCTCCACCTGGTGCATGTAGCACGGGCCCGAGATGTCGTCGCCGGCGGTGGTGATCACCAGCAGCAGCGCCTGACTGCGGGCCATCATGCCCGTCTTCATGGTATCGAACAGCTCGGGCGTCTTGTGCTCGTGGTATTCATCGACAATGGCGCAGCTGGGTGAGGCCCCGTCGCCAGGCTTTCCGATCACCGGCTCAAACTTGCTGTTGTTCTCCGTGACAGACAGATTGGATGCGTTGGGCGTGACGCCGTACCGCCGGCAGAACCGGGGCGTGCCTTTGGCCATCAGCAGCGCTGGCCGGAACACCTCCATCGCCTGGTCTTGCGAAGTAGCGCCGGAATACACTTCGGCGCCAAACTCACCGTCCAGCGCCAGCATGTAAAGGCCGATCACGGCCGCCAGCGTAGACTTGGCGTTTTTGCGCGGCACGATTACATCGGCCACGCGAAAACGGCGCTTACCCGTCTGCGCATGCACCCAGCCAAAAATGCTGGCCAGGATGAAGGCCTGCCAACGCTCCAGTTTGATCAACTGCCCGCGGGCCGCCCAGTCGCCTTTGATGTGCGGCATCAGCTGGGCAAACTTGCAGATCCGCTCAGCCGGTCGATAAGGCTTCTCGTCCTTGTCGATCAGTTCTGGGTTCCAGACGTAGGGCATCGCTCCGTTGCGCGAGCGCTCCAGGTCTTTCAGGTGGCGCTGGCAGGCAAGCCGGTGCCACTTGCACGAAACAATCTTTCCAGCGACAACGTCCTGGGCGTAGGCTGTGGCGACGTCACCGAAGTGGGTCTCTACAGCCCGTTCCATTCGTCCTGCGACGCCTCTTGGAAGAGCGTGCCCTGGCGATTGTCACTCGTGGTCACCCTTGTGCGGGCCGATGGCGACAAACCAAACAGATCCAGGTACTGCTTGACCTGAGACGCGGCGTGCTTGCCAACCACCCAGTGGTGGGAATAGGTGAAGTTTCCGTTGGCCGTCTTCACCATGATCCCATCCCCGCCGGTCCAATCTTCGCCGCGAGCCTCGGCGGCCGTACGCTTATCGTTGGCGTCTTTCATCGCCCGGGTGAGCATCTGCTCAGCCCATACCATGCGAGCCCAGGCCTGGCAGTACAGCACCAGCGCGGCGCGGTCCAGTTTGGAGATCAGGCCGTAGCGCTCCAGCTCAACCGAGATGCGCTTCCATTCCTTTTTGGCCTCCGGCCAGATCCAGGACGGAAAGCTGGGTATCTCCACCTCAGGCCGGAACTCATCCAGGATGGATGCCAGCGGCTTCTTGCTTGCGTTGCCCCGCAGCATGTGCACATTGGCGGGCAACGCCTTTGGACCTCGTTGCCCCATGTGTCGGTTCTCCGATAGGTTTTCAGACGTCTGTATAGACCAAAAGTGGCGTGGGCCCTTCGCCGGGAGGGGTACCCCCCCTCCCAATAACCCCCGCGCAAAAAAATTTAGCTACAGGGTCGGTTTCCACTTTTCGGGTGGAGACTTTTGACCGCCCCTCCCCTTGCGCAACTTGCGTCAGGTTCGATAGCGGCGCTGGCCGCGAAGCCTTTCTTGCAGGCTCTTTTCTTCATGGCAAGGCTCACAGAGCCCTTGCACGTTGTCTTCAATGTCGGCGCCACCTTCGGCCAATGGCTTGATGTGGTCGCGCTGCGTGGCCAATGCCACCAAGCCGCGCCTCTCGCACTCGGCGCACAAGGGTGATCGGCGAAACAACTCCTCACGCAGCTGCTGCAGCTTGCGCCCAGTCACACGCTTCGTGGCCGTGGGCTGCTTGCCCCAGGCTGGCCTGGGGTGCCTGGAACAGCGGCCGGAGCCGTCGTGTACCAACGCGCCACAGCCTGGTGCTGTGCAAGGTTTGGGAGCTGATTTGGGCATGTCATGGCGCCAAAAGAAAACCCCCGAGCAGCTTGCGCCGTCGGGGGTTGGGCAGTCGATTCGCGGGTGGTGACACGAAATCCACAGCTTGCCTGAAATATACCGAAAAGCTCTATGGGGACAAACTCTTTTTTGCAGCCGCCTGGGCCTGCCGCTTGTCATCGAGCCAGCGGGCGATCGCGCGATCTGCGGCCTCCAGGTTGGCGCTCACGGTCGATTCGGCTTTGCCCATGCGCTTGGCCACCTGGTGGCGAGGCAGGCCATTCACATAGGTCAGCAACAGCACCAAGTGCAAATGGGGCTGGGTGTAGCGCAAGGATTGCACGGCGTCATCGATCTCACTGGCGTCCAGCGCCATGATCGGGACCGAGCTGGAGCCACCTGCAGGCGCTGAAAGCCTGGCAAAAGTCGTCTGGCGGGGATAGCCCAGAGCGCCCACTTCCTGCTGCGCACACCAACGAGCCCAGTTTTCCAGCCGGCTTTTGACCCATTCAATGCGTGCCATTGGCGCCCCCAGTCTCCGATGGCGTGGCCATGAAGGCGGCAAACTGGGTGCCGGTGACCAGTGCGTGCGTCTGCCACTCGCTGATCGAATGCGTGGCCGGGAATGGCGTGCCCAGCACGTGGCCGGCCTCCATGGCGTAAAACAAGCCTGGCTCGCCCTTGAGTGCGCGCCGGATGCACCCATTGACGTGCTCGGCACCCCACTCCTGCCGGCGAGCCTCGACCCATGCGGCCGTCTCGGGCATCTGCTGCCTCAAATCCATCTTTTGAGCCCGCTGGCTGGCTGGTTGACTCATTGCTGATCTCCTGAAAACTCGCTGGTGTGGCCAAGGGGTGGACGTGGGGTGGACGCCGCAAACCCGCGTGAATGCTTGATCCGTCCATCCGTCCACCCTGTCCACCCACATGGAGGTGTGCTGCGCCCGCGCGTGCGCGCGCAGACACGCGCCCGCCCGTGTCTGCGTGCGTGCATACGTGTGTGTGCGGGGGGTCCGAGGGTGGACGGGTGGACGGATGCCAAATTCCCCAGCCAAATCAAACACTTGCAACGTCCACCCCCGGTGGACGTGGGGTGGACGGGGTGGACGGCGGCGGCGACAGGACCGACCGCGCAGACGTGGAAACGTCGGCGCAGGCGGGGCGTGACCGGCCAGCAGGGCGTCCATGCGCCACCACAAGCGTTGATCGCTGGGAAGTTTGCGTTACAGCGGCAGGTCATCGTCCTCGCTCGCTGAAGGCCCTACGGGAGCCTCATTTAGCCCCACGGGCGCGTTTTTGGGCGCTGCCGGTGGGGGTGGCGGGGGCCGGCGTAAAAAACCGCGACGGCGCTTCCCCGATGTCTCCCTGTGCTTGTCAAAGCCCAGGGCTCGCATGGCATTGCCGATGCGGGTGTCCATGTTGCCGGCGCCATCGATGCGGTCGGCCTTGATCATCAGCGCCTTCTCGTAGATCTCGGAGCGAGGGAAGAAGTCGCGCTTGGCGTTCGGAGGCAGGCTGATGTCGTCGTGCTTGTCCTGGGTATCCTTGTTGACATAGGCATCGATCAGGTCTTCCCAGGCATCCGTGCGCTTGAAGGGCTCATGCTCAGGGAACACCAGCTCGCGCTCTTCCTCCTTCGATGGCCAATAGCGCTCACCCTCATTGAGCCGGTGAAGCGCCTCGGCAAACAGCTGCAGACGCATGCTGGCCAGCACCTCCTCGTTGACCACCTTGACCTCCAGCGGCCAGAAGCGCCGATCACCCGTGGCATCCTTGAGGAACTCGTCGGCATTGGTGGTGCCCACGTTGACCGCGTGCCGCTTGGCCCGGATCAGTTGCGAGCCGTAGGGCGGCCGGAACATGTCCTCCTGGGCCGATAGGAACTGCTTGATCTGGGTGGTCTCGGACTTGTTGAGCGACTCCAATTCCGCTGACTCGGCGATCCACACCAGCTGCATGGCCATGAGCGAATCCTTGTCGCCCATGCGGATTGCGCTGTCCGTGAAAAAGGGGTAGGCCAGCTGGCGAAAGGCCGTGGATTTCTTCAGGCCCTGCTCGCCCTTGATGATCAGCATGTAGTCGAACTTGCAGCCCGGCTGCAGCGCCCGCTTGACCATGCCCATGATGAAGCACTTGCCGATCAGCCGCGTGTACGGCCGCTCTTCGATCTCGTACACATCCGTCAGCCAGTGCTCCAGGCGCGGTATGCCGTCCCACTTCTGTGCATGAATCAATTCCAGCACCGGGTTGTATTTGGCCGACCGCGCGGCCATGAGCACGCCATTGCGCAGGGTGCTCGTCGACTTGATCGAAAGGCGGTAGTTGCGCAGCAGGTACTCCCCAAGCATCAGATCGTCTTCCTCGTTCCACTCACCGGCTGGGTGGCCCCAGGGGGTCGGCTTGACGCGCTCGATCAGGTGGGTGAAGTCGTTCTGCCGCACCAGGCCGGTGAGCGTGGGATCGAGTTGCAGGGCATACATTACGTTCTCGCGACAGTCGAGCGGGCGGCCACGATGCTTGATGAGGTGCGCCACGACATCCACAAACTCCGAGTCATCGTCGCCAGCAGGCTCACCCTGTGAGCCTTGCGCATGAACCGCCCCCCCAGCGGGAGCGGAATCGTTCGCGCGCGTTGGTTTTGAGCGCCTGGCTGGCTCTTCGAGTGCGATGCCGATGCGCTGGGCAAGCCAGTGCAATGCGTCCTTGGGCTTGGGCGCGGGCAGCCACTCCATCACCAGGTCGACCGGCGAGCGCCGCCCCTGTCGCGCATCGCCCATGTCGGCCACGCCGAAGTCAACGATGCCCTCGGGCATGATCGAGAGATCTTCCTGCAGATCGCGGCCCAGCGACTTGCTGGTGACCCGATAGCCCTGCCCCTTGGCCAATGCCTGAGGGAACAGCGCAGGCACCCACACCTGCAGCGCCTGCATGGCCGCGTCATTGACAGTCCGAAAATCATCACCGCCCGAAGCATCATGCTGCGCTGCAGGCGCTGACGCGGGCTTGGTCGCGGGCCGGCTTTTGTTGCGAGCCGCCTCCTTGGCCTCGTTGATCGTGGCGTGCAGGCGTCTGAGCACGCCCTCGTCGGCAGGCATCACGCCGGCGGGTGTGTCTGGCACGCGGTTGGCCGTGAACGTGAAGAACTGGCGGCCACAAAACACCTCCAGCCCAATGTCATTGCTCTTGTTGGTCTCGGTCGTGCCTTGCAGGATGATGTGCACGCCCTTGGCCGAGGGCGAATACTCGGTGAAGCTCTTGCAAGCCTGGATGATGGCGGCGCAGCGTTCGCTCATGTGCCCGGTGTCCGGGTCAATGGCGCCATCGATGTCAATGCCAATCAAGCCATCGTCGGGCAAGAACGCAAACCCAATGCCGCTCCAGCCGCCGCGCTCATAAGCCCTTCGCACCACCGCCAGCGTAGCCAGGCGTTGGCGATCGCGGTCATCGCCCTGCCCGCCCGTGCGCCGGCCGCCCATCACGTAATACGGGATCTTGCCGGGCTTGGCCTGGCCTTCCTTGGGCTCGAACTTCCACAGCAGCCACTGCTGGCGTGCTGCCAAATCGGGGGGAATGTTGTCCCAAACCGGCGGCACCACCACCGGGGTTTGTTGATCACTCATGCGCTTATCTGGCCCAGCTGCTGAAGCAATGCTCCAAAGCCACGAAACCAGTTATCCCCTCTTCTTCTTTGTTGCAAACATCGGCTGGCGCGTATTCCGCCACGGGCCGATTCCTGTAGTCCACGCGCCGCTCGCCGACCTGCTGGAGATGGCCTCGGCTCTTGAGCTTTTTGACGCGGTCATAGGCCGCCTCTCTGGACACGCACGCACTGTGCGCCAACTCCACCAACGTGGCTGGGCGGCCTTGCTCGGCAAATTCTTTGGCGGCCTTGAGCAAAGCCTGTGTGATCTCTCCGGATGGACGCATCAGAGGGCCTTTCGCTCGTGGGCAGGCTTGCCTGCCTGGTTGCGGTCGCGCATCGCCTTAAGCAAGGCATGCACCGCCGAAAACAGCTCGCCGGCTTCGCGTTCAAGGCGATCAAGCTCGTTGTCGCTCACCGCGCCATCGGCCAAGCCCTCGGCTGCTGCTGCCAAGAGATCGGCAAACTCTTTGGCCGTGCCGGACACCATGGCCAGGCACTCGTCCGACTGATCGCCCGTGGCGGGCAATGGCACCAGCATTTGCCCGGCCTCGACCGCCCAGGCCTGCAAAATGCGCAAGTCACCAGAAAAAACGGTGATCTTGACGGCATCGAGCAAACCCAGCTTGGCCGTGCCGGTGGCTGTGACCTCATGGCTCAGCGTGGTGGACGCCTTGTTGAGGCGCGGCGCCAACGAAACAGCGCCGCCGGGGTAGTCATGCACCACGTGGTAAGCGGCATCCAAAATGGTTCGGCTCATGGCAAGGCCTCCTGGTAGGTGTGATGGACGGTGCGGCAAGCAGCGCGGACACTGGATCCATGCGATTGACCCTCAATGCCTGCTGCACTTCCCGCAAAACTGCTGGCCGATGGGCCAATGGGGCGGGCGCCCCAAGCGCTGGACAATGGGAGCTTCTCAATTCCTCCACTGCCAACGAAAGGGGCGCCCATGAAACAAGAACCGATCACGATGTCCGACCTCGCACAGCGGATCGAACAGCTCGAAATGCAGCAAGCAGACCTGCTCGACACCTTGAAGTTTTTGCTGCCCATAGCGATCTCAATCCCTGCCTCGACATCAACATCTGCCGAAGCGATAAAGGAGCTGAGGGCGGCTCTGAGGGCGCTCGAAGGTACGAGGCCGCGATCCGAAGACTTTTGGCATCTGGCGTCGGCCATGGCGGTTCTGCTGTCCAGCAAGGCCGCAGCACAGCACCCGGACGATCCAGAGGTGCTGGCGATCCATTTGGGTGTGCGCTCGCATCGGATGCAGTAGTCCGCAGCAACCAATCGCGGATTCGCAGCGCGTCGCTGCGCGTGAGAGCGTCCAGCTCTTGCGAAATGTTCATGTCATGCCTCCTGTGTGGCGCCGCAAGCGGCAGATGGCGACCCGTCACCCTGGGCGGGCAATGGCGCCTGCGCGTTGACCGGGCCTTTGGCATCGTCAAGCTCGGGCCAGAAATCCTGCCAGTCGTTCGGGCGCAGCTGCTTCAGGTTCACGGCGCCATTTGTCAATCGAACCATGGCTTGGCAATGTTGAGCTGGAATTCCGCGCACTTTCCAGTTGCCGATGGCGGAACGCTCTACTCCCAGAAGTTCCGCGAGTTTCAAGCGGCCTCCAACCAGCTTGCTGGCCACATCCACCGGATGGCATTGATCCGCGTCAGGTACGCATGTTTGATGTTCCATGCCCCCACTTTAACACGTTTCGTGTTTATCAATCAACACCATGTGTTGACACGTTATGTGTTCAATCTCATGGTATGAAAACTATTGGCGAACGGATCAGGCAGGCGCGTACGGCACTCGGCTGGAGCGCGCATACGCTTGCTTTGAAGGTGGGCTACAAGACCCAGTCTGGGATCAGTAACCTGGAAAACAAGGCGACTGGCAGTGGAGGCAACAAGATTGGTGCGATTGCCAGTCATCTTGGAGTTTCACTTGATTGGTTACTCAACGGGCCCGATGGAGACGCCATCCCTTTTACCAATGGGCAGCCAGTAAGCTCCGTCATAGCCAGTGAGCCTGTCGTGATGCAATTTCCGCAGCGGGATGATCAACTCAAACAGGAGTTGCTTTTACTGTGGGGCCAGCTGAATGAAAACCACAAGCGGGAATGGATCGGAGACCTGCGACGTTTTGTCCATGAAAAAGCCCCTCACTCGGACGGCGCAGATCCTGCTTTGGCCGAAAAATAAACGGGATCGCCGGGGAAAAACAACTACACACCCTGGTCAACTCTCATTAGACTTCGAAGGACACAGCCAGCAACACTCGGAGACCTGAGCCAATATGGGGAACGAAGAAGTTAGCTACATCAAAGTTCTAACGCTAGACAGCGAGACAACTGGCCTTGGTAAACATGATGAGCCCATTAGTCTTGGTATGTTGCTCCACTCTGTAGACCCCAAAAGCGGTCGAGCTGTTGGCGAGGCAATGCAATACGAGGGACTGCGCAAACCCTCGGTACCAATCCATCCGGCTGCAAAAAAATTGCACGGAATACAAGACCACGCGCTGGATGGCCTCGATTTTGAACATGAAAAGGTCCGCAGCTTTATCAGTGCTGCCGACGTCATCATTTCTCATAACGCGGCATTTGACGCGCGAATGCTTGTGAAGCTGTATCCCGAAATTACATCAAAACCGTGGCGATGTTCATGGCGACAATGGCCCTGGACTTCAAAAACCGATGGTCGTAAGCTGGTCAACGCAGCAGCGCTGTGTGGAGTCGCGGCCAACTCAAGTCATCAAGCCCTGGCCGATGTGAATACCCTATGGCAGTGCCTTCAAACACCTACAGGGAAAACCACTCGCAGTAGGGTGTATTTGGGCAAGCTCTTGTCGTATCCACCATTTCAAATCGATTACTACATTGCTCAAGATAGCCGGCGTTTTATGCGGCCCGCCCAGCAAGGTGTTTCGGCTAAATCCAATCGCATTTGGTGGTGGATAGGCGGCATTGTTCTAATTTTTCTCTTGGGTAAGTGCATGCAGTAAACACGTTACGTGTTGACACGGTTAACACAATTCGTGTTTAATCCACTCCAACCCGCCATTCCAAGGCGGTCCATGGAGTGGAAATGCTGACCGACAAAGACCTCGAAGAACTGCGCCAGGAGCGCCGTGCGGACTACCTGGCCGAAGCCGCCAGGGACGCCGCCAGCCAGGGGGGCAGCGCCCGTGAACGGGTGCTGCTCGCCGCCATGAAGGCCATCGTGCTGGAGACGATGGCTTACCCGCCGATCAAGCCCTTCAGCGCAGACAGCTACCTGCCCCCCGACTTCGTGGAGGCCGCCCAGAAAGCCCTGGCCGCTTACGGCGAGGCGGTGCAGCCTCAGATCCCGGAGGCTGCATGAAAGCCTTCACCATCCGCGTCACGCCCGCCCAGGGGGCGCCCTACAGCTACAGCGGGCTGTTCAAGTGCGGCGTGGACGCCATCCTGCACGCCATGGAGCACGCGCCCGGTGGCGCCCTGCGCATCAGCGCCAAGGCGCAGGGCCTGGTGGGAGACGCACCATGACCGCACACCGCCTCTTCAACATTGCTCTGGCCCTGGGCATTGCCGCCCTTCTGGCGGTGGTGGGTCCCAGCCTGGATGCCGACCCCTATGAGAGCCCAGCCGAGGTAGCGCGTGCCGTTCAGGCTGCGCAAGACGCCGATGGCCATGAACGCCTGCTGCGTGCCTGCCGCCTGCGCCACGGCGACTTGGCCAACGTGCGCTGGACACCCCAAGGCCCGGTCTGTACGCACGTGGGTGGCAGGCCCGCCCTGGTGGCTGGGGGTGCGCTGTGAGCCGCCGCCTTTGCCCCCACGTGGGCTGCGACTATCCGCTGGCCGAGTGCGATGGTGCGTGCATGCACGATTGGCTGCAAAAGCGCACGTCTCACCCCGATGCGCGCCGCACACACGACAGCCTGGTGGTGGCCGCCATTTGCTTTGCGGGCATGGTGGCCATTGCTGTCGCGGGCGTGGTGGCTGCGCTGCTGATGCACCTGGTGGCCTGACCATGCGCGCGTCTGTACAGATGGAGGCGCCGCTGGTCGAGTTCAGCGGCACGCTGGTGCATGCGGCCGAGGCCCGGCTGCGTGTGCTCGATGGCGAGCTGTCCGTGCCGGTGCTGTGCATGGACATCGCGCTGGACAACACGCTGCACAACCTGATGCACGTCGAGCAGCCCTTTCCGCCCAACGGCTTCAAGCAGGCCGAGGCAGCCGCGCACCGGTTCAAAAAAGGCATGCGTGTGACCGTGCGGACGCCTGTCATGGACATGCGCCTGTTGGCCCGCAATGCCGCCCACATTCACATCGTCAACCCCAATGAGGAGCAAGCCAAACATGGCTGAAGTCACCATCACCCTGACCGACACGCCCACGGGCGGCGTGGGCATTCACAGCAGCTTCAGGCCCGCCGTGGGGGCACCCTGCACCAACGCCCAGGCGGCTGCGCTCGACATCATTGCCCGCACCAAGCTGGATTGGGGCTTCAAGGCCCCACTGCTGGCCGAGGTGGACATCGATGCGGTGCACCGCACGCGCGACCGCGTGGTGCCGCCCGCCCAGGCGGTGGAGGCGCTGCAGAAGCTGCCGCTCAAAGAGCGTGGGCGCTGAGCGATGACCGCCCTTGCCCTTCTGGCCAGCACCTTCTGCCTGGTGTTTTTCCTGGGCCTGCAGAGCCAGCTGGTCAACAACGGCCACCACATCAGCGCTTTTCTCAACTCCCTGGCCATCGGCACCGCCAACCTGGTGCTGTTCAAGCTGGCGCCCGACGCGGCCGGCTGGGAGATCGCCGCCTATCTCGCGGGCGGGCCGTTCGGCATCGTGGCCAGCATGGTGTTCTACCGCTGGCTGCGCCGCTCGCAGGGCTCTCGCTTTTTTGCACGAAAGGATCATCATGTCGTCTGACGAATTCGCCTTCATCGAGCTGCCGCTCATCGAGCCCAGCCTCACCAACCCCCGCAAGAATTTCAACGAGGCCAAGCTGCAGGAGCTGGCCGACAGCATCCGGGCCAGCGGAGTGCACCAGCCCATCCTGGTGCGCAAGCTGCCCGGCGCCCGCGTGGCCGAGACCAGCTTTGACCCTAACAGCTGCAGGCCGCGCACGGTCAAGCCGGTGTACGAGATCGTCTCGGGTGAGCGCAGGTACCTGGCCAGCAAGCTGGCTGGCGCACCCACCATCCCCGCGCTGATCCGCGACTTGAGCGATGACCAGGTGCTGGAGGTGCAGATCATCGAGAACTTGCAGCGCGATGACCTGACCGAGCTGGAGGAAGCCGAAGGCTATGAGGCGCTGATGCAGCACAGCGGCCTGAGCGCTGACCAGGTGGGCGTCAAGATCGGGAAGAGCCGCAGCTATGTGTATGGGCGCCTGAAGCTGCTGGATCTGGCGCTGGAGAGCAAGCAGGCCCTGCGCGAGGGCAAGATCGACGCCAGCCGGGCGCTGCTGATTGCCCGCATCCCCGATGGCAAGTTGCAGCTCAAGGCGCTGGGCTTTGCCACCGAGCCCTCGGGCTACCCGCCCGAGCCGCCCAGCGTGCGGCGGCTGCAGGACTGGCTCAAGGCCAATGTGATGCTGCGCCTGGATCAGGCGATCTTCAAGCTCACCGATGTGCGCCTGGTTGAAGAGGCGGGCAGCTGCACCACCTGCCCCAAGCGCACGGGCGCCAACCCGGATCTGTTCACCGATGTGGAGAGTGCGGACATCTGCACTGACCCGGCCTGCTACCACGGAAAGGAAGAGGCGCACCGCGCCCGCTTGGTCAAGAAGGCCGAGGGCAAGGGCATGCGCATCGTGCAGGACAAGGAAGCCATCGAGCTGATGGAGGGCAACCAGTATCGCCCCCTGCCTGCTGGCTACGTGGATCTGGGCACACAGCGCCCCGACCTGAGCCAGGAAAGTGAGCGGCCCATGACCCTGGGCCAGGTGCTGGGCAAGGACGCGCCCTCGCCCATCCTGTTCATCCACCCCCGCACGCAGGAGGTGAGCGAGCTGGTGCCGGCCGAGGAGGCCGAGGCAGTGCTGCTGGCCAAGGGGTTAATCAAGGCCGAAACGCTGCGCGCGGAGAAGCTGGAGAGCCTGGAAGACCGCCTCGAGTACTTGAAATGCCAGGTTGAGCGCGAGACCGAGCGCAGCGCCCATCAGGCCATTCATGCCGCCACGGCCGAGGCGATCCGCCACAGCACGCCCGAACAGGCCAAACGCCTGCTGGTGGGCGAGGTGTTGCGCGCCTACCTGATGGCCGAGCTGGACAGCGTGAGTGATGACGGCATGGCCCGCATGCTGGGCTATGAGTTTCAGGAGGGTGAGGACGAGAACGCGGCCATCACTGGGCACATTCAGCGGCTGGGCGATACCGAGCTGCTGCGGGCGGTGGCGCTGTGCTTTTTGGACCGGGATGCTTGCTTTTACCGCGCGGTCGGTCCGGCGCCGCTGTTGGATGCTTTTGTCAAAGAGCTGGGCATTGACACCAAGGCCCTGCGTCGCGCGGCCATGGCCGCGGTGAAGAAGGAGCACGCCAAAGAGATCGGACAGCTGCAGGCCGAGATTGACGCGCAAAAAGCGCCGCCCGCGACCGGCTCCGCTGCGCGGCCAAAGGAGGGGCCGGGAGGAAGGCGCGGGGAGGGTCTAAGGGCGCCCGGCAAGCGGCCTGCGGCGCCTGCGGTGCTGTCGGCACAGGAGGCAACGCAAGGCATCGCTGCCGCGATGCAAGGCTTGGAGGCGCAGGCTTCCGCTGACGCGGTGGCGCCTGACGCCCAGCCAGAGGGAGGTGATTCGGCCGACAGCGAGGGCGACCTGTACGGCCAGGCCGTGGCGGTGGTGGCCAGGGAGCAGAAGGCCTCCAAGCGCCTGCTCAAAGAGGCGCTGGGCATTGGCCAGGACCGGGCGCTGGCCCTGCTTGACCAGATGGAGGCCAATGGCGTGGTGAGTGCGGTCGACGAGACGCGCAATCGAAAGGTACTGGTGGCGGCATGAGTCGGAGCAAGAAACCCCGCAAGGCTTATCGGCCGCGCCAGATTGCCATCAACACGCTGGAGCTGGCGATTCATCGCGCCGCCAAGCCGCCTCGTCAGGATCTGGACGAGATTCTGGAGGGCCTGGATGCGGCCATCCAGGCGCTGTGCGCGGGTGTGGCCACTGAGTTGCAGTGGTCCATCGTGGCTGGAGCCGCTGCGCTGGCCAAGGCGATCGAGCGCCAGGGTGTAGTGCGTGACCTGCAGGAACACCTGGACAGCGCAGAAGCGGTGCTCCAGGCCGTCTACAGGCGTTGCCGACTGCCGGCCCTGTGGCTGCGCCCTACCCTGACGTTTGAGGAGATCGAGGCGGTGCAGCTGCTGCGCGAGTTGCATGCCTTCCAGATCGAGCAGCTTGGGCGTGGCGAGTTTTTAAGGGCTGTCGATGCGGCTACCAGGTTGATTGTGTCGGAAGGCAATCAGGTGACGCTGATGCGCGACATCGAGGAGGTGGCAGCATGAGGATCGGCCCCACAGAAACCATCGAGATCGCCTGCGAAGTGCGCCGCGAAACCGACAAGGCATGGCTCATCTTTGACGGTGCACGTGAGGTCTGGATTGCGCGATCGCAGATCTCCGACCAGGTGGAAGAGGCGGGACTCTTCGGCCGCAAGGTCACCAGCATCTTCATACCCGTGTGGCTGGCCACGGAGAAGGGGTTGGTATGACCGATCCGACCAAGGACCATAGCCGGGTCTGCCCGCAGGGCCGCGCCATGGGCGATCAGATCGTGCGCATCACTCAGCCATGGATCGAACACCTTGAGGCCCCTGGCGAGCCCGATGCGCGGTGCAAGTCTTGTGCTTTTCGTGCTGGCACTGTGCCCAATGGATGCCTTCAAACCCAGATGGATGTTTTGAAGGCTGTGATCGAGAGGGTCCCCTTTAACTGCCATCAGCATGACCGCGAAGGACAGATTTGTCACGGTTGGTTTGCAGCCAGGGTGGCGATGCGTCATGCAGAAGAAACCAAGGGTGCTGCGCCGGTCACATGCTGCCCCTGGGATTTCTCTCCCTCTGACGAAGAGGTCGCGCAACATCGAAAGGATGGCACAACATGATCGGAACACAACCCGAGGGCGCCATTGCTGGTGTGGTGATCACTGCCGTCTCGCACGAAGGGCTGAAGGTCACTGTGGATGGTAAACCGGCCAGGCTGGCCATCTTGTCCGAGGACGGGCGCGTGATCGCTGCTGGCGACGATGTGGCCCGAGAGGCCGAGGCGGTGGCCCTGAACTGCTACCGCAACTTTTTGCAGGGGCAGGGCCATCTCCGTGTCCATGCGAAGGTGGCCAAGTGAAGGAGCGACCGATCCTTTTCAGCGCGCCTATGGTGCGAGCCATCCTTGACGGCAGCAAGACGCAGACGCGGCGGGTGGTGAAGTTGCAAACCCCGAAAGCAGCATCGATCTCCGACTTCTGTGTTGATGGAATTCGTGTAGGTCGATGCCCCTACGGCCAACCCGGCGACAGGCTGTGGGTGCGAGAGGCGTGGGCTGATTGCGACAAATTAGTGCGCTATTACGCGACCGACGACGTGCACCCGCTTCGCAAGAAGCGCCCAAGCATCCACATGCCCCGATGGGCCAGCCGCATCACGCTAGAAGTGACTGGCGTGCGCGTGGAGCGACTGCAGGACATCTCCTTCTCGGATGCCCGCGCCGAAGGCATAGTGGTTCAGCCTGACGGCGGGTGGGGTCTTGCTGACTCCACGCACTACCACTTCACCGACCCGCGCGTGAGCTACTGGAGCCTCTGGGAGGCCATCAACGGTCCCGGTAGCGTGGACGCAAACCCATGGGTATGGGTAGTTGAGTACAAAGGAAACCCGCCCTGAGCGGGTTTTTTTTGGCTTGCTCTATGGGTTTCTATTAACTATCTTTAGCGCAGCCCAGGCTGACGAACCCGACCTTGGGTGCTGCGCTGGGGGTGGAAGGTGTGTCATTCATCTTGTTCAGCGCTTCAGGCCCATGGCGCCGAGCACTTGCTCGGCTTGCTTTTGCAGTTGGTCTTGCATTTGCAAAAACATGTTTTGCGACTGCTCGACATAGCTGCCCATCATGCCCTGCAGCAAGGGCGATTGCATGGTCATGAATTGCTTCCACATTTCAGGGGACAAGGTTTGCGACTGCTCGCTCATCTTGTGCTGGATGTCCATGAAAGACTGCACATTCTTCTCAAGGTAAGTGCCCATGAAGCCTTGCATGGCATGCCCGTAAAAACGGATGATGTTGGCCAGTGCGCTTTCGGTGAACATGGGCACGCCGCCGGTTTCCTCCTCCAGGATGATTTGCAAAAAAATGCTGCGGGTCAGGTCTTCCTGCGTCTTGGCGTCCAGCACCACCACCGGCAAGTTGTCCATCACCATTTGTTTGACCTGCGCCAAAGTGATGTAGGACGACGTGAGCGTGTCATACAGGCGGCGGTTGGGGTACTTCTTGATGACGCGCTGTGCCGATGCGCTCTGTGCGGCGGAGGATGCTTGTTTTTTGCTGACCACGGGTTTTTTTCCTGTACGCGATGCGGGTGCCTCAGCGAGATTGTAGGAAGGCCGCAAATTGTCGAACCCCTGAGGTTTTCCCTGAAAGGGATCTCCGGGTGGCTGGACGTTACGGGAAATTGGTAGGCGCGATTGGACTCGAACCAACGACCCC
>JACCDH010998041.1_pt1 | contig 23388 bp, 18 predicted proteins | sample 7442481 | NCBI WGS metagenome assembly JACCDH01 (sample SAMN15323433, study PRJNA562643) | freshwater metagenome | isolation source: river surface water | place: USA:Blue River Watershed | collected 2017-08-15
ATAAATATTCTAAATGATTTTCTGGCTCTTCAAATTCATCTTCCTCATCTAAAACTTCAATTTCCACTTCAAACGATTCGTCTTCCTGAATTTTTTCGCGCATTAATCGTAAAGTTTTTACAATTAAAGGGTCGTTCATCTCTAAAGCAATTGTACGTAACTGCGTTAATTGTTCACAAACACTCTCAGGTTTCCACTCACCACCCGCTTCTTTTAGAAGGCTATTTAAAATTTTTTGCGCTTTAGGATTATTCATAAGTATCTAATTTAAAAATTCGTTTTCGAAAGAGTAATGTTGCAAAGTTAATAGCACTTGCGTTATTTTTTAGCACTATTGTACTAGTTTTTTTATCAAAAATGTATTACTAATTAAAAATCAGTGCTTTAAAGCCTTAAAAAGTTCCCAAATAGCAATTCCGCCACTAATGGCAACATTTAAGGAATGTTTAGTGCCATATTGCTCAATTTCCACACAAGCATCACATACATCAATGGTGCTTTGTAAAACACCTTCCACCTCGTTTCCTAAAATTATAGCTACGCCAGGTTTGTTAATTTTGCTCGATATATCTAAAATATCCACCGAGCCCTCCGCCTGTTCCAAAGCAAAAACTTGGTAATTTTTTTCGCTTAACTTCGCCAAGGCTTTCATACTGTCCTCAAAATATTCCCAATCCACAGATTCCGTTGCGCCTAAAGCCGTTTTTTGAATTTCGCGGTGTGGTGGTTTGGCAGTAATGCCTACCAAATACACAGCTTCTAAAGCAAAAGCATCGGCAGTTCTAAAAATCGAACCTATATTATTTAAACTTCGGATATTTTCCAACACAACAATTACAGGTACTTTTGGAGCGTTTTTAAATTCATTTACCGTTAAACGGTTCATCTCATCAATGCGTAATTTTCTCATTTTTCAACAGCTGTTTATATCTCTTGCAATTAATAATAGGGTAAAAAATTGTAATTGTGTAATTTTACCGCATTAGCAAATGTAAATATATCTTTTAAATTTTAAAGCTTTGGATTCTACCGAAAATAAAAAAGTTGCCGAAACGCCTTTAATGAAACAATACAACGAAATTAAAGCTAAACATCCCGATGCTTTGTTGTTGTTTAGAGTGGGCGATTTTTACGAAACTTTTGGCGAGGATGCTGTAAAAGCTTCCAAAATTTTAGGAATTATTTTAACTAAACGTGCCAATGGTACGGCGTCGGAAATTGCTTTAGCGGGTTTTCCGCATCATTCCTTAAATACTTATTTGCCTAAATTGGTTAGGGCTGGACAAAGGGTGGCAATTTGCGACCAATTGGAGGATCCAAAACTTACTAAATCTATTGTTAAAAGAGGAGTTACGGATTTAATTACGCCTGGAATTGCTATCGACGACCAAGTTTTAACCGCCAAGGAAAATAATTTTTTAGCCGCAGTTTATATCAATGATACGCAAGCGGCTGTTGCGTTTTTGGATGTAAGTACAGGTGAATTTAGTGTGGCAGAGGGTAAAAAAGATTTTATTGCGCGGTTAATTAAAAATTTTCAGCCGAAGGAGTTGTTGTTCGAAAAAAATAAATACCATTCCATTACCGATTGGTTGGGTAATCAGTTTTATACCTACGGAATTGATGAATGGGCTTGGAATTTGGATTATGCAAAGGAAACTATCGAACAGTTTTTTAAAATAAAATCGCTAAAAGGTTTTGGTTTAGAGGACAAAAAATCCTCCACCATTTGTGCGGGTTTAATTTTACATTATTTAAAAACTACGCAAAACAATAACCGTCCGCATATTAACCGATTGAGCAGGATTGAGGAGCACGATTTTTTATGGATGGATTATTTTACGATCAAAAGTTTGGAGTTGGTAAGCACGGACCATACCGAGGGTACGAGTTTGTTGGATATTATAGATTTTACGCTAACTCCTATGGGCGGACGTATGCTGCGCCGTTGGGTGTTGATGCCTTTAATTGATAAGCCAAAAATAGAGGAACGTTTAAATTGGGTAAACTTTTTTAAGCAAAAAAAATTAAAGGACGAGGTGCGTTTAATTTTAGGCGAATTTGGGGATATAGAGCGCATAATCTCTAAAATTGCATCTAATAAAGTTAGTCCGAAAGAACTGTTGTTACTGGCAAAATCCATTCATTTTAGCAATCAAATTATAGCTTTGTTACAAAAGTTCGATTTGTTTGCGCCGATGTATAGTGCCTATCAAAATTCGGATGAAGTTCAAAATTTAATCAAACAAACCATTCATCCCGATGCGCCTGCAATTATTGGCAAAGGACGATTGATTAAAGAGGGTGTGGATGCAAAATTAGATGAATATTACCAACTTTTAACGCATGGCAAAGATTTGTTGCTGGATATGCAAAATCGCGAGATTGAGGCAACTGGAATAACTTCTTTAAAAATTAATTACAACAACGTTTTTGGTTATTTTATCGAGGTTAGAAATACACACAAGGATAAAGTGCCTGATACTTGGATACGTAAACAAACTTTGGTAAGTGCCGAAAGATACATTACGGAGGAATTAAAAGATTTAGAAAACAAAATTTTACGTGCCGACGAGGAAATTGGAAAGATTGAGGCAGAAATTTTTAGAGATTTAATCGAAAAACTGTGTTTAAACTTACAAAAACTACAAAATAACGCTAAAATTATCGCTCAAATTGATGTTTTAAGTGCTTTAGGTGTGTTGGCGAACGAAAATAACTATCATTTACCTCAAATTTCGGATGATTTTGTGATTGATATCAAAGAAGGGCGCCATCCAGTTATCGAAAAAAAATTAAAAGTAGGCGATGTGTATGTGAGCAACGATATTTATTTGGACGATAGCACACAACAAATTATTATGGTAACCGGACCAAATATGTCGGGTAAATCAGCATTGTTACGCCAAACCGCTTTAATTACCATTTTGGCACAAATTGGTAGCTTAGTACCAGCAAAATCGGCTAAAATTGGTGTGGTGGATAAAATTTTTACACGTGTAGGAGCATCGGATAACATCTCTACCGGGGAATCTACTTTTATGGTGGAAATGAACGAAACTTCTAATATCCTTAACAATTTATCGGCTCGAAGTTTAATATTGTTAGATGAAATTGGGCGCGGAACCAGCACTTACGATGGGGTAAGTATTGCGTGGGCAATTGCCGAGTTTATTCACGAATACCCTATGTTTAAAGCTAAAACTTTATTTGCTACGCATTATCATGAGCTGAACAAAATGACGGATGAATTTGAGCGTATAAAAAATTACAGTGTGAGCGTTAAGCAAATCAACGATAAAATTATTTTCTTGCGCAAACTACAAAAAGGTGGCTCGGAGCATAGTTTTGGTATTAACGTTGCCCAATTAGCCGGAATGCCAAAATTGGTAGTGGAAAAGGCTAAAAAGATTTTAAGCGAACTAGAACAAAAAAAAGGCGAACCCAATACCAAAAAAATACCCAAAGAAGGTGTACAACTTAGTTTTATTCAACTAGACGACCCCATTTTAATTGAACTAAAAGAGGAGTTAAAATCCATCGACATCAACACCCTAACCCCAGTGGAAGCTTTAATGAAACTAAACGAAATTAAACGAAAAATTGGGTAGTTGGTGGTGGTTTAATGCGACTGATGCGACTTTAGGGACAAAAGGGGTTTGAAATAACTAATGATTGTAATTTTGAGGTAACAAAGAGTTCTAGAATTAATTTTGTAGACGTGAGTATTAAAAAAAATTGTAACTTTGAGTTGTGAAATCAAATTCTTATATAAAATTTACTGATGAACAGTTGTCTAAAATAGGCAATACAATAATCTATTTATCCGAAAAAATACCTAATTTATCTAAAACAAAAGTTTTAAAATTATTGTATATTTTAGATGAAATTTCAATTAAAAAAAGTGGGATTCCTTTTTTAAATTTACAATATAAAGTATGGAAATTTGGTCCTGTTTCGGAAGAAATATTTGTTGATTTATCCTCAGATACTACATTATTAAAAAAATTTGTTTCTAGAACTTTTACAGAAGATAATTTTATTGTATCTGTAAATAAATTTGATGATAGTGAATTTTCTGATAACGATATTCAATTAATGGATTATGTTATAGAAAATTTCGGATCTAAATCTGCAAAAGATTTAATTTCATATACACATAGAGTAAATTCTCCTTGGTATAATACTGCTAAAGAAAATTTGGTTTTAGATTTAATCGAATCCGAAAAAGTTAATACTACAGAATTTGTTATCGATTTAGGTAAACTGGTTGAACACGATCCAAGAAAAAAGGATATTTATAATCAGTTTCAAGAAGCAAATTAAAATGTATATCGAGGGCAACATTATCTATTTTGATCCATTTTATTTCAAGAATGGAAATACCGCAAAAACAAAGTATTTTGTGGTTTTAAAAAATATAGACAATAAAATTATTTTAGCTAGTTTGCCTACTCGAAAAGATAACATTCCTGATATAAATGTTAAAGATCATGGGTGCGTTGAATTGCCAGATATTAACATGAATTGTTTTGTTATTGCGCCTAATATTGAAGTTACAGAATGTGGAAAATATTTTGATTTTAAAACACATTTATACGGATATCAAATTGATATCTACGAAATTAGTATTATGCTAGAAATTTATCAAATAGAAGGAACTGATTTTATAATTTGGGGCAAAATGAAAAAAGAAATATTTACAGCAATGATTCAATGCTTTAAAAATTCCAAATCGATAAAAAGAAAGTATAAAAATCTTTTACCATAACATAAAAACTTATTTAATTAATGGATATCAGGATAACTCTTCTTTTAATTTTTTCATTTTTTTCGTTAATTGTTTCATCACAAAATCAAATTGAAAAAAAATACGCAATTGATATTGCTGAGGAGAAATGCCTTGAGAAAAAAGATATTTCCAATGCCGAAATGTGTAATTGTGTAATTAAAGCTAGAGACTCTTGGGATGAAGAGTTAAATAAATATTATCAATTGTTAAAAAATAAGTTGCCAAAAGAGGCTTTTGAGGTTTTAAAAGAATCGCAAAAACAATGGTTGATTTATAGAGATAATGAATTCCTATTCATTACAAAGTTTTATTATGAGGTTAAAGAAGGTACAATGTGGTATGCTGTTGCTCAAAACCAGAAAATGCAAATTGTTAAAAAAAGAGCTATAGAGTTGGAAAACTATTATACTATGTTAGACTTTTAAAACCTTACATATTACGAAACTTACAACTTCTGTTTCTTTTTATTGGTCATTTCCAAGTACGCGTTTCCTTTTACATTTTTACCTTTGATGGTTCCGTTAACTTTACACATTCCTTCCCAATAAGATAATTTTTGAACACCTTGTTGAATGGTTAACTCTTGGTTAGGAAATAGCGATTGTAACTGTATCTGGGCGTTTAAATTATCTATTTGTATATCCCAAATCATTGGATATTGTTTGTTGGTTTTTGGACTTTTCCAAAATGCCTTCGGTTCCATTCGAATAGCAGAATTTGGAATGGAAATTACATTTTGCAAACTATCTTTAAACGTACCACCATATACTGTAGTGTTAGTTTTTGGATTGTGTACCTGATACAACATTAAATCGCTTCCATCATCCAAATGAACCGATAACCAATCCCAGGATATTTTCATCGGACTTACCGATCCGCAATTCCATTGTCTGTCGAACCAAAGCAAACCTTTTACAGGAATAGTGTCGTTTTGAATAATTATTTCACCTTGGGTTTGTAAACGAGAAAAAGAATAATATCCTGCATCAGCCAAATTACCATAAAAAACATATCCGCTATCGTTGTGTAAAATAGGCGCTTGTGATGCCGTTGTACTTAAGTTAAAACTTACTGGATATTTTTTCATTGTTGCCTGTAAATCATAATTCCCTAAAGCACCTTGTAAAACATAATTATCCATTTTAAAATTTAAAGGTAAGGTGTCGTTTAAATGGTTTTTAGTTAAACGGATAGCATAATCGTAGTAAAAAGTGCTATCTTTTGGGATACTGATAGCCGCATTAACCATAACCCGCGATAATTTATCATAGGTATAAAAATGAAAAAAAACATATTCTACACCGTATAAATTACCTTTATTATCCTCCAAAAACCCTGTTAAGTACCACCATTCCAACGAATTTTTGGGATGTTTAATTTCTTCGTAAGGCAAATTTGCTGCTTTTTTAGGCACATCAAACTTGGATACAAAAGGTTTGCTACACGATAACAACAATAAAAAAATCCATATATATCGCATGATTTAAACATTTAGATGTACAAAAATACAGGATTGTAAAAGTTTTGGATAATATTTAAATGAATTTAATAGTGTTAACGTTTTGTTAGTTTATGTTAGTTTTTTGTTAGGCCTTGATATTGTACAAATAAAAATATTATTATTGCAAAGATTTTGAAATATGGAATTAATTTTAGTATCCGATTTTAGCCCAATTGTAAACGAACACCAATTACTTAACCAATTGTTTAGTAATGGTTTAGAGGTATTTCATTTGCGAAAAAGAGATTATACCTTACAGCAAATGATGGATTATATACAGGCAATTCCTGTAGAGTTTCATCCCAGAATTGTAATACACTCGCATTTTCAATTGTTATCGTATTTTAACTTAAAAGGTGTTCATTTTAATAAACAATACACTTTGCAACATTTTAAAAATGAAGCATCGGAGGATTTATATAATTTGGTTAGCCATAAACACATTAGTTTAAGTGTACATAGTTTAAACGATATTTTAAAACTAGATAGAGAATACAACTATGTGTTTATAAGTCCGGTTTTTGATAGTATATCCAACCGTGGTTACAACGCTAAAATTAAAATCAAAACCTTTCAAAAATTTTTAGAAACCCGAAATCGTAAAGTAAAAGTAATTGCCTTGGGAGGTATTAAAGAAGAAAACATACCGCTAGCCTTTGCAACAGGATTTGATGGTGTTGCAATGTTAGGATACATTTGGAACGAGTTTGCACAAAATAAAAACGTAGATTTAGGTATAGAAAGATTTAAACAAATACAACGATTACTAAAATTAGTAGAGTATCCAGTTGGGTAATTTAAGCAAAAAAGGGAGCATGACTGCTCCCTTTTTTTTAGTATTACAATTTTGAAATATTATCTAGAAATAATTAATCTTTGAACTTTATTAGAATTAGGGAATTTAACAAAATAAACACCCGAAGCTAAATCGCCTACATAATTCGTGCGACCAGTAAATTGTTTAACCAATCTTCCAGAAGCATTATACACTTCGGCAACAGAGTATGAACCTTCAATGTTCACATAGTCTCTTGCTGGATTAGGGAATAAAACTAAAGGATTATCCGATAATTCATCCGCATTGGTTGTTGTGTTTAAAAATTCTATATAATCAACATTAACATTTCCAACAACTACCTCTAATCTTAAAATATGTGTTCCTTGAGGAATATTAACAGTTGAACTATATAATACTTCCGTATAATTTGTCCAACTATTCGTGAAAACCATAGGAGTTGCTGGCATCAATTCATTACCATTTAGTGTTAAACGAATGCTTCCAACAGGATCTGATAAATCTACTTGAGCAACATTAAAAACCACATTGAAATTTCCACCGTTAGGAGCATTTACTGTATACTCTAACCATTCACCTGCAACCGTATAATCTACCGAATATTTTTGATAATTATATTCCTGAATATCAACAGGATGATTTAATCTGTATGGATTTACACTTGGATCAGGTTCCCATGGACTAAATTCTTCATTATAAGTTATTCCCTCAGGACCATTATCAAAATCTTCTGCTTCGATTCTACCTGGTATTGGATGCGCTTGACCTAAATAAGACGAACGATTAGCAAAAGGATCTGTAACTGTAAAACTTACCACATCCGATGCTGTTAAACCTCCTTCATCCAATGCTGTAAATGTTACGGTTTCGGTACCGGTAAAATTGTTTGTACTGCTTATTGTAGCTACTCCATTTACAATAGAAATTAAAATATTGGAATTACCTGTAGCAGAATATACTAAATTGCCCACCGAAGTTCTATCGTCCTCAAATACCGCTTTTAAATCGATTGTATAAGATGAAAAATTCATTGTTAAATTTTGATCAGGAATAGAATTTACTACTGTAGGAGCAAAATTTGTATTTTCATCAATAATTCTTATTTGTACAGGACCTTCATGAGGGTAAACATTAACCAACATAAATCCGTCTTTAAGCGTAAAATTAGTAATGGTATTACCACTTTGTGAAACATCCCAATCACCTGTTAAACCATCTAAATTAACTTTTAAAGTAATAGGATCTTTAAACACTAAACCATTAATATAATTTGCTACATTTACTGTTAGTTGAGGGTTTATAGAAGTCCACGTTACATTAATAGTTTTAGTACCCGCATTATAACTAGTTTGTGGTTGATATTTTACTTTTTGTAATTGATAGCTATTGATTTGAGTAACTGTACCGTTGTACAACTCACCCGATTCGATTTTGGATTTTACAAAATTCATGTGGTCTCTATAGGCTGTAACTCTTACTGCACCCCAACCAAAATCGCCCACATTATGTAATTCACGTAAAGTAAATGATTCATTTGTAATAGCATTATTTACTGTTCCGTTTAACACTGCTAACTGACCTGCGCTATTTAATTGTCGGTGATTATCATCAAAAACCTGTACTGCATTTCTAAAATAGCCATCTGCATCAGGTAAATAATCATTTGGATCATCATTATTGTATCCATTTCTTGGGAAAGAACCAATTAAAGGTACGGATTGTGGCCATCCAGATCTAGACCCCGAGTAACCTAAATCTTTTAAACGTTGATTCGCTAAATCTGTATGTCGATCGTAAGGGAAAATATAATACACCGGAGCATATCCTGTACCATTCAAAAAAGCAGCATGTGCTTCATTTAACTCTCTACTAAAAGCAGTTAAGGAAGTAGATTCACCCCAGCCTAACTGTCCGTTGCATGGATCCCAACCAGCCCTACCAACGGCACAACCATGATCATAGGAATGGTTAATTAACTCATGCCCATGCTCATCCATCATCACTTGTTTAGCATGATTATATAAAGTACGCCCTCTTACAATTCTGTTAGATTGACATTCGTTCGCTATGGCGCCAAAACCAAACTTAATTCCTCTATTTGCCGCTATAGTATCACCATATTGCCAAATACCATCCACTCCACTCATACCATAATCATCATGAATAATAGTATATGCTGCTTTAGCATCGTTTTTCCATCTTGTTATTTGTGCGGAAGGATTTTGAGAGATTGAAACTGTAACTAAGAATACACCCAAAGAAAGTATAGAGGTTTTTTTCATAAAAATAGTTTAAGTAGGATTCCTAAATTAATCATTTTGGTTTTAATTTCCAAAACTAAAAATGTAAATCAATTTACTAAAATAATAGTTGCAATTTTAACGATAAGTTTAAATAATTGATTTACAATCAAATAATAAAAAGTATGTTTTTTTATTTTTACAAAAATTGATTAAAAATACTTAAGCAGATACCTAATAATTAAATTAAGAAATTTAAAACGATGTAAAAATTAAATAAACACTTTATAAAAAATAATTCCCCGCAATCATACCAGTATGATTTTTTATTTACCCCCACTCCGTCCTGCGGACACTTCGCTCTCAATGGCGAGTTACGTACACTCCTATTAAAATAATAGCGAAGCTATTATTAAATATTGCAATATCAATATAAAAAACGTGCGACAGCACACCGCTAACTTGCCCTCGAGCGAGTTTGGCGAAGCTGGAGTGGAGAATATTTGTTTAGGTACAATTATGAGGAATCAAATTATAAAATCAACAAAAAATATAAATCAAAGGGTATAAAACAAAAAAGGGGTGAAAAATACATTTCACCCCTTTAAAAAATATTTAAGTTTTATACAATCATTCCCGCACCAACTGTTTCAAAAGTAAAAGGATCCACTAAAATAACACTTCCCGTTCCTCTGTTTTTATTATAGGCATCAAAACAAATTGGTTTTGCCAATTTAACAACAATTTGTCCGATATCATTCATTTCAATATTTGTATCATTTTCAATACTTTCTAAAGTATTAATATTATACTTATTGCTAACACTTTTTACAATAGCAGTAACCTCATTAGTAGTATGGCGCAAAATATATTTTCCTCCAACACTTAATGGTTTTTTGTTTAACCAACATATTTTTAATTCGATATCTTGACCAATTTCGGTTAGATTAGAACTTACCGTCAGCATATCTCCTCTAGAAACATCTATATCGTCCTCTAATGTTATACTTACACTCATTGGCGTAAAAGCTTCTTGTACCAATTCGGTTCCGTTGTAAATTTCTTTGATTTTTGATGTAAAACCCGAAGGTAAAGCTGTTACAGCATCACCAATTTTAAAAACACCTCCTTCAATTTTTCCGGCATAACTTCTAAAATCTGGATATTCTTTAGATTGTGGTCGGATAACTCTTTGTACAGGAAAACGAGGATTTTCGAAATCTCTATCCGATTCTACTTCAACATTTTCCAAGGCTTTCATCAAGGTATCGCCTGTGTACCACGACATATTTTTAGATGCATCCACAACATTATCACCATGTAATGCACAAATCGGAATAAAACGAATATCAGGAACATTTAAATTTGCTGCAAATTTTTTGTAATCCTCAACAACTTCATTAAATCGTTGTTCGCTATATTCTACCAAATCCATTTTGTTTACACAAACCACAATATGTTTAATTTGTAACAAGGATGCAATAAAGGAATGGCGACAAGTTTGCTCAATTACTCCATGCCTTGCATCCACTAAAATAATAGATAAATTAGAAGTAGATGCACCCGTAACCATATTACGCGTATATTGAATATGTCCTGGAGTATCTGCAATAATAAACTTACGTTTCGGTGTAGCAAAATATCTATAGGCAACATCAATAGTAATTCCTTGCTCTCTTTCGGCTTTTAAACCATCTGTTAACAAGGCTAAATTTACTTGTTCATCTCCTCTTTTTGCGCTCGAACTTTCGATTGCTTCAATTTGGTCTTCAAATATCGATTTAGAATCATACATTAATCTTCCGATTAAAGTACTTTTTCCATCATCCACACTACCTGCAGTTGAAAAACGCAGTAAATCCATATCCAAATAACCTTTTGTTTCTATAGCCATAACCTATTTTTTAACTTGTAAATTCGTATCTTCTTGTAATAATTTAATTGCTAACCAAGCCATTAATCCGCTACCAACTTTTAGCGCATTTTCATCAATATCAAACTCGCCTGTATGTAAACCTTTGTTAATTCCTAAAGCATTATTTGCTATTCCCAATCGGTAAAAACAACTTGGCATTTCTTGCGAATAATACGCAAAATCTTCGCTAGTCATACGTAAATCCAATGGAATTACATTTTCCTCCCCTAAATATTCGTTTGCAGCGTTCCAGCAAACATCTGTAACCCCTTCATCATTAACTAAATACGGATATCCATCCTGTATATCAAAATCGCACGAACCCCCCATACCTTCAGCAATAGATTCCGCCATTTTTTTCATTTTAACCTTGGCCTCAGCTCGCCATTCTTCATCAAAAGTTCTAAAAGTTCCCTCAAGTTTAACCACTTCGGGAATAATATTGGTAACACCTAAACCCTCAATTCTTCCAAATGATAATACACTTGGAATAATCGGATTGGCATGTCGGCTAACAATTTGTTGTAAAGCAATAATGATATGTGATGCTATTAAAATAGGATCTATGCATCTTTGTGGTAAAGCTGCATGTCCGCCCTTTCCCTTTACGGTTACATAAATTTCATCGGCAGATGCCATGTACATTCCTTTTCTAAATCCAACCAATCCGGCTTCTAACTGTGGATAAACATGCTGTCCAACAATTAATTCGGCATCAGGCTTTTTTAAAGCGCCTTCTTTTAACATTAAGGAAGCTCCTCCAGGTAACAACTCTTCTCCTGGCTGAAAAACAATTTTTATAGTTCCTTCAAACTCGTTTCTAAGTTGATGTAAAATTTTAGCAACGCCCATCATGGATGAAGTATGAACATCATGACCACAAGCGTGCATTATACCTTTATTTTTAGACTTATACGGAACATCATTCGTTTCTAAAATGGGCAAAGCGTCCATATCTGCTCGTAAAGCAACAATTTTTTTATCAGGATTTTTACCCTTTATATGTGCAACTATCCCCGTTTTTACATAACCTGCACGATAAGGAATGTTGTTTTTATCCAAAAAATTACAGATGTATTTACTGGTTTCAAACTCCTCGAAAGATAATTCGGGATGTGCATGCAAATGCCTCCTAATTTCAACCACTTCCTTAAAATACTGCTCTGCTAATGCTTTTACTTTCTCTTGCATAAACTACTTACTAGCCCTTAAAGGCAAATTCATTAAGCTAGCAAAGATAACACGATTAACTAATATGCACAAACAAAATGTTTATCAATACTATTGTAATTAACATTTTAAAGAGTTAAACTATCAGTTTAATAGAGTATAAGAAGAGAGAAAAAAATCTAAATTACTGTATATCAACAGATTAAAGAAAAAGGTGAGGAAAAAACTAAAATTTAAGGGATAATTACTTTGCGGATTTTACGGTTTACTTTGTGCCCATTGCGTGAAATATAAAAAAAAGGATTTCCAATAATTATACAAATCAATCCGCAAAAGTTGAAACAAATTCGATAGATTGTTTTAAACGATCTTCTTTGGAACCAGAAACAACAATGAAATTTAAATTAAACCGTGTAAGATATTCCACATATAAATCAAACAAAAAAGCTCTATCGTTTGGATTTTCTCTCTGTTCATCTGCTTCCCAAGGAATATCAGGAGCACATAAAATATAAACATCGCATAAATTATTACGAATAGAATCGATAATAAATTCTGGTATGTGCTTAAATTTAACATCCAACCAAATATGTAAAACTAAGGACTCAGTATCGCAAATTACAATTGGTGCATTTGAAGATACAATAGAATGAATTTGATGCTGCGCAATACGTATTACATCATCATAAGTATAATTTAAACCATTTTCCTCCAAATATTCTCTGGCATACTCTGGAATATACAAAGCATTAAAATAATCTGATAACTGTTTGGCTAATGTAGTTTTACCAGAAGATTCCGGACCAGTTATTCCTATTTTAAAAGATTTTGGTTTCAAAACAAATTAAGATATAGATTTACTTTGATTCAATAATCGTTTCCAATTATAAAATCCATAAAAGGCTAAAAGTGTAAATATGAAAAACAAAACAGCTGTAAGTTTTAAATTTTTAGCATAATACAAATAAACGCTTAAACTATCTATTACAATCCAATAAATCCAGTTTTCGATAATTTTTTTAATAACCATATAGGTAGTAATAAAACTAAATACTGTTGTAAAAGCATCCAAATAGGATAAACTTTGTGTAGTAAATTTTTGTGCAACAAAACCTAAAACCAATACAACAAATAAACCTAATGAAATTACCTTAATATGAAAATGGAAAGTTTTAAAATGAATTTTGTTTGTGTTTACTTTACTAAGTTGATTCCAATCCCATAAACCTTTAACAGCAACTAGTAAGTAAAAAACATTTAAAATAGATTCAAAAAACAAATTAACAGCAAAAGTTAATTGAATATATATACAGGTAGAAATTATCGAAAAGAGCCAACAATATTTTTTTTGTTGAGCAGCTGTAATAACATATAAAATACTACAAACAAAAGCTATTTTTTCGGCTGTACTAGATTTAACAAAGATATCGTAAACCTCCATTATTATAAACTAATTTTGGCTTTCATCTTTTCAATCCTATCAAAAGTATAATTAAAAAACATTTTTCGGTCGCGCTCATTCACGCCGCTTATTAAAGTACTCTTTTTAATTACCAAATCAAACACATCCTCAATATAATTACAAAAATGAGGATCGGTGGTTGTCATATACTTCAAATTAATACTAGGTAAAAAAGCAGCTTTTAGTGCAGGGCCTTTTGCAAATATAGAATTGTCGGCTGCAAAAACTTCATTAAAAAACAACTTATAATTCACAAAATCTTTTCTAGGCGCTTCATTTTTAGAAAACTTTTGTTCTAGTTCGGCAAAAGACAAAACCTGTTTAATCAACTTCGTTAAATCCTCTAATATCATTAATGCTTCGTGCGCCGAAACATAACCTAAATTATAATAATACTCTAGTTGAGAAATAACACTATGTGAGGTTTCTAAATTCCAAATCTCAACAGAATCAATTTTGTAGTATTTTTCGTTAATTTGAGCAGCTAAGGATTCAAATTCAGAATAGTTTTCGAAAGCAGAAAAAGTTGTGTCTTGATAGGCGCTTTGATTTAACATGGTTTTTAAATAATACAAGGTTTTAAATTTCCCCAAAAAGGGATAGCCCATGTTATAAAAGATAGGAATGTCTTTAGCTAAATAAATCAACTTACTATTGGTTTGTGAAATGATTTCAAAGTTTTTAAGTATGTTTTTTAAATACTCTTTAAAATCGTAATCGTGATCGTGAAACACAAACTGAAACAAAACTAAATCTTTTGGCCTCTCTATCCCCGATAAATTATCAACACTAATGTTATACTTCTTTGCTAAAAACAAAAGCTCGTCTAAAGAAAAAGATATTCTTTTATTAATTCTTCTATAAGCACTATCGCTGCTTATCTCTAAATCTCTACTTATTATTTCTACTAACTTTAACTCGGGATTTTTATCCTTTATTATTTCTAACAAGCGTTCTTGTACCAGACTAATTTTTTCCATTTTACATAAAATGTTCCACGTGGAACATAAAATTATTTTTGAATAAACAACAATATCGAAGAAACATCACTAGGTTTAATACCAGAAATTCTTGAAGCCTGACCCAGTGTAGAAGGGCGAATCTTATTTAACTTTTCAACCGCTTCTTTAGATAAAGATTTTATGTTGTGATAATTAAAATCATCCTTAATAAAAATATTATCTACATTCTGAATCTTATCTGCCATTTCTTTTTCACGCTGAATATAACCTTCATATTTTAATAAGATTTCAGCTTGTTCTAATTCTTCAGGTGCGTATTCTATTAGATCATTTTTAATCGAATCTATTTGCAATAAATTCTCAATTGATATTTGAGGGCGTAAAATTATACTGTTTAATTTAACTTTTTGAGTGATTAAGGAACTATCAACATCTTGTAAAACAGGATTAATATCTGAGGGTGAAACAGAATTGGAAGAAAAATAAGACAACAAATCTTCCACACTTTTTTGCTTTTTTTGTACAGCCTCAAAACGAGATTCTTCAGCCAAACCTAAAGCATAGGATAAAGGCGTTAAACGATCATCAGCATTATCCTGACGTAATAAAATTCTATATTCAGCCCTAGAAGTAAACATTCTATAAGGTTCTTCAGTACCTTTAGTAATTAAATCATCAATTAATACTGCAATATAAGCTTGATCTCTTGACAACACAAAAGCATCTTTTTCTTGTGCTTGCAAGTGTGCATTAATACCTGCCATGATACCTTGAGCAGCAGCTTCTTCGTAACCAGTTGTACCATTAATTTGTCCGGCAAAAAACAAACCTTTAACTAACTTTGTTTCTAAAGTATTTTTTAATTGAGTAGGTTGAAAGAAATCATACTCTATAGCATAACCCGGTCTGAACATTTTAGCATTTTCAAATCCAGGAATTTTTCGTAAAGCATTGTATTGAACATCCTCTGGCAAAGAAGTACTGAAACCATTTACATACACCTCAACCGTATCCCAACCCTCTGGTTCAATAAAAATTTGATGACGATTACGTTCAGAAAATCTCTCAATTTTATCTTCAATAGAAGGACAATATCTAGGGCCTAAACCTTGAATTCTTCCACTAAACATAGGTGATCGATCAAAACCCGTACGTAAAACATCATGCACTTCATCCGATGTGTAAGTTATATAACATGATCTTTGTTTAGTTAAACGTTTAGTATTAGTAAAAGAAAATTTACTTGGATTTTCATCACCAGGTTGCTCTTCCGTTTTAGAATAATCAATTGTACGACCATCCACACGTGGTGGTGTACCGGTTTTCATTCTACCAGAAACAAAACCAAAAGATTCTAAACTAGCTGTTAAACCAACAGCAGATTTCTCTGCAGCACGACCACCACCAAAGTTTTTTTCACCAATATGAATTTTACCATTCAAAAAAGTACCATTGGTTAATACAACAGTTTTTGCATGAAACTCTATACCTAATTGAGTTTTTACACCATAAATGCGATCATTCTCCACCAAAACATCTGTAACCATTTCCTGCCAAAAATCAACGTTAGGATTTAACTCCAAAGTTAAACGCCATTTTTCGGCAAAACGCATTCTATCCGATTGAGCACGAGGACTCCACATAGCAGGACCTTTAGAACGATTCAACATTCGAAATTGAATCATTGTTTCATCCGTAATAATACCCGACATACCACCCAAAGCATCAATCTCACGAACAATTTGCCCCTTTGCAATACCACCCATAGCAGGATTGCAACTCATTTGAGCAATATTGTTCATATTTAAAGTAATTAACAATACTTTTGAACCCATTTTTGCAGCAGCATGCGCAGCTTCACAACCAGCATGACCAGCACCAACAACTATAACATCGTGTTTATTAACAAACATAAATAATAAATTATTAACAATAAAAAACAATAATAAACTTTGTATAAATACTTGTAAAACAAAGAATTAGTACAAAAGTTTATTCAAAAATAAAATAAAATAAGGATAAATTGTTGAAAAGTAGATTGATAATATAAATAATCTACAAAGTTGAAGGAAAGAAATTGTTGAAGATGGCAATACACTCATCTTCTTTAGCGCGCATTATAGAAATATCTAAATCAGTTTTATCTTTAAAACCGGCAAAATGGCAAATTCCATGTGCCATTACACGAAGCATTTCTTGGGTAAATGTTACCTTAAAATCAAAAGCGTTTTCTTTTACTCGATCCACGCTAATAAAAATTTCACCAGAAACAATAGGTAGAGTTGAATAATCAAAACTTATAATGTCTGTATAATAGTCGTGATTTAAAGCTTCGATGTTTATTTGAAGTAAGTGTTCGTCTGAACAAAAAAAGTAGCTTATATCACCTAAATCAACCCCTAAATGCTCCAAACACAACAAAAGCCAGTCGGATACGGCTGGCTCATTTTGTAATCTAAATTCAGTATCTAAATAATTAAATTCTAGTAAAATATCATCCATTACTCCAAAACCACAGTATTACAATCGAAAGAAATACGAACTTTTGCACCTTCATTAAAAAACTCCAAATTATGCGATAAGTTTTTCATTAAAAAAACCCCTCTACCATGCGGTTTTTCAATATTTTGAGGATGCGTAGGATCAGGAAGATGATTGTAATCGAACCCCGGACCTTCATCTTCAATTTCAAAAGTTAAAATACCATCAACCATTTCATAAGATAAGTTTACCATCTTATTAGGATTGGATTTATTTCCATGATGTATTGCATTATTTACAGCCTCTGTAAGAGCGATAAGAATATTACCATAAGAATCATCGGATATTTTAAAATTGGCAGAAATTTCTTCAATAAGAGAATCCACTATATTTAAATTTTCCGATTTAGAATTAAACGTTATTTGTTTGTTCATCTGTTAAAAATTTATTTCAGATGCTCTATAAAATATAAAGTACATCTCAATCATTAAGGTTGCTCAAAATTATTAAAATACTCCGAAACTTTGGATTTAAAATATAAATTAAAATTAGGATTATATTTATTTAACTGCTCCAAATTATTCAAATCAATTGATTTATACTGCAAAGGTTTAATAAGGTTACGATTTTGTAAAAAATTTGCTGTTTCGCCTTTGCGTTGTTCATCTAATTCCTGTTCTAACAAACCTTTTTCTGCTTCTAACAATTTAGTCATTATCTTTTTTTGTCTGTTAATCAACTCATTAGATAAATTTTTATTGTACAAATCCTTTTCGATATTTTCCATTTCTTTAATCAATTGCGGTGCATCACCTGTACCACCTTTTCCTTGTTTTTGCAACTGATTTTCCAATTCCTTTAATTTTTGTTTCATAGCAGCTTGTTGTGCAGCCATTTGAGCAAAATCCTTAGCAGAACCCTTGTTACCCTTAGCACCATTATCTCCAGGAGCAGAACCCTTTTCCATTTGCTTTTTCATTTGTTCGATTTGTTTAGCTAACATATCTTTTAGTTCGCCCATAGAATCCGAAGGTTTTGGGTTTTTCCCACCAGGTTTAGAGCAAGAACCGGATCCCGGCTGACTGTTTTTCATATCTTCTTGCATTTTTTGTAAAGATTCATCCAACAATAGGGCTAAATTATTAGCAGAAGTCATTGCAAACTGCTGTTTAACAACGGCATTATAAGGCTGACGTTTAAACATTAAATCTTGCGACAGTTTTAAATTATTAGTTAAATTAAACAATTCGTTCGTAATAAGTTCCTGAATTTGAATCTGGCGTTTACTTAAAGCAACTAAAGAATCCTCAATAATTTTAGCATCCATAAGTAATTTTTTTTGTTGTTGCGCTAATGAAGTAAATTTAGGATCTAGCGGATTAACAACTTTAGATTTTGCTAAAAGTTCTTCTTGCGTATTGGATAAATACAAAAGATTTTCTAAAACCTGACGTAACACTTGTGCATCTTCGCTATTTTGTTCCTGCATTTGTTTAGCTTTTAAATCCTCCAATTTATTCGCCATAGTGTTCATTTCTTGTTCAGCACCTTTTTGATTTTTTTTAGCCTTAGATTTATCATTATTCTTAATCGATTCTTTAGCATCATTTAATTTGTCCTGAAGCGATTGCATATCTTTTGATAAATCATCCATCTTTTTTGGACGTTCCAAATCCTTATTTTTATTCTTTAAAACATCCAATTTATTCTTTAAATCCTCCAAAGATTTATTCAAATCCTCCTGTTTTTGTAAAGCATCCTCTTTAGATAATTTATCTAATTGATTACGAATATCTTCTTGCTTTTTAGATAAATCCTTTAAGCTATTAATAGATTCTTCTAACAATTGTTCCACCTCAAAACGCTTAAACATTTCCAAGGTTCTATCCACACTTTGTTCAATTTGTTTGTTATCCTTTTGCATTTTATCTAAAACATCCTGAACCTCATTTTTGTTCTTTAAATCATTCATTAACTTTTGCAATTCATCAAACAACTTTTTAGTTTCTGGATCTAACAATTTATCAAACAAATCTTCTATTTGCTTTTGCTTATCTAATAAATCCTGATCCAAATCCTTTAAACTATTTTCTTTATTTTTTTGAATATCTTGCAAATTTTGGATATCCTGAATTTGTTTTTCTAAATTTTGTTGTTGTTTAAACAAATTATCTAAACGCTTTTTATCATTCCAATCCATTGTTGATTTTTGCAATAAATCTTCCTGAATAGATTGTATTTCGGACTGTTGTTTAGCGATAGAATTTAAAGTGTTATTCATTAAAGATTTTAACTCATCTTTTGCGATATTCATCAAACTATCCACAGCACTTGCAGAAGGAAAAGAATACAGAAAGGCAGAGGAAAGAGTAGATTTATTGCCACTTGCATCGTTATCCCATGTTTTAAAAAACACCTTAATATCCTTACCAAAACTTTTGAAATTATTCATATCCAAAGCATAATTAAACTGCTGAGACAATTCGTTTTTAGGTAATTTTAAAACCGATTTATATATAGAATCTTTGGATTCCACCAAAATTTCGGTTTTAGATAAGCCATAATCATCCTTAGTTAAAACCGTAAAATAAATTTGATTCAAATACGTAGAATCCCTAAACTCTTTTACTACAATTTCGGGAGAATTATCTGGTATAGAAATAAAATTTAAATTTAAATCTTCGCTAAAATAAAGCGCATCTTGTGAGGTTTTAAAAGTAAGTAACTTGTCCTTTAATACATCAAAAGAATAAGAGAATAGGGAAGAGGATAAATTATATTTTTTAGAATTAATCTCCAAAAAATTAGATTCCGATACGTTTAAATCCACAACCACTTTACTGCCCTTAGGAACCTGAATAAATTGCTGATTAGTAAGCTTAAAAGAAGGTATTGATGTATAATTTGGAGGAAAAACTTCGATAGAAAAACTTTGAATAAGCGGTTTTTGAATAAGATTAAAAGTATAAGTATCCGAATAAAATTCGCCCATTTTTAAAACAAAATCAGAAGAAGAAGTTATTGGTGGAACTTGAATTTCGAATACCGTACCTTTTTTAGTAAAACGAAAAGATTGATTTAGCAAAAGTAAGTACAAGTTTTCGGGAATTTTATTTCCTAAAAATTCAACTTGTAAAACACTAGATTCGTTTTTAAAAATATTAAAATCCGAATTGATAATCTTAAAATTATAAGGATTTGGTGGATAAAAATCTCGGTTAAACTGTGCAACACGGGAACTTCCCTCTAAAATAATTTGTGGCTGAAATAAAAAAGTAAACAAAAACAAAACAGCCGGTATAGATGCCATTTTTAACCATTGTTTTAACAAAGATTTATCAATCGCTTGTAAAAAATTAAAATCTTTAAATTGATTAAATTTTTGTTCAATCGCAGCATGAACAATAGGAGAGGAACTAATTTGTGCTAATTGAATAGAGTTTAATAAAACATCATCCACCTGATTTTTAAAATGTGTACCAATAATTTTAGCTAAATCCTCATTTTGTAAACCCTTTTTAATTTTAAAAAAAAGCAATAAAGGATAAACAACTTTAAACCAAATTAAAGCCAAAAAAACACCTACAAAACCAACAAAAATTAAAGTTTTAATTTGCTTTGGAAAATATATAAAATATTCGCTAATGGATAATAAATACCAAGATAAACTTACAATAACAGATGAAAATAACAATCCAATCCAAAACTGGGTTAAGTAATATTTTTTATAAAATACATTTAACTTTTGCTGAACAGATTGTACAACATCCATATTATTTAAAAACCATAAATTAAAGTAATGGAGAAAATACGACGGTTATTAGTGTTTTGAACAATAATTCCCGATCCAGGAATGGTTTCTGTTTTTTCGCCAAAAGGTTGTGAATAGGAAACATTAAATCCATTCACTCTACCGCGATACATCCATCTAAAACCTCCATGCACAATAGGTCCAAAAGTATAAAATCTAGCCCTGTTTAAACCAGCACCAACAGCCGTAAAATTATTGTTTATACCACCGCCAATATAAAAACCAAAAGGAGATGTAAAATTTTTAGTGGCATGTGTACCTAAATTTAAATCTACAGTTATGGGCGTTTGAATCAAAAAATTATAATAACTTAAACCATTAGCCGATGCAAATCCAAAACCTAAACCCATAGGAAAACCTGTTGATAACGAATAATTTTTTTTAGGTGCATGGAAATTATATCGTGGATATACACCTAAAGTGTAAATACTACGACTAACTATATCATCTATAAAAAAATGTATTCCCGATAAAGATTCGAAAGTCCATCCAGCATATTTTTTACCATCACGAACCACTACATCCGATTCATAATCTCTGTTTTCTTCCTGAGCAACAGCAAGAGAAGAAAAAAACAAACAGAAAATAACAATATAATTTTTAAACATAGTAAATTTTTATTCAAATGTAATAATAATATAATTTCGTGTAAATGAAAGGTTTATAATTTTTTAATTTTTAATTTCATACCTGGTCTAATCACACTATTTTTTCCTAAACCATTCAGTTGCAAAATTTGATTAACGTCCACACCTTTATATTTATTGGATATAGCATACAACGTTTCACCAGATTTAACGGTATGATACAAATATGATTTTTCGCCTGAGGAACTTGGGGAAGATTTTTCAGCAGGAGTTGAAGTAGATGTAGTTGTGGAAGAAGTATTCGTTACATTTTCAACCACCACCACATTATTTAAAATCTTTAATTTTTGTCCGGGCTTAATGCTAGATGATTTTAAATTGTTCCATTTTTGAATTTCTGCAACAGATACTTTATGTTTTTTTGATATTGCCAATAAACTTTCGCCGCTTTTTACCACATGAATAAATTCCTTAGTAACTACGTCACTTTTAACCTCTTCAGAAACAACTTCGCTCAGTTTATTAAACGTTGAAATAAATTCTTCATTTAAAATAAATTCGCCCATATATTCATAAGGTAAAACTAAAGTTTTATTATCGTTAGGACCAATAACAGGTACATAACCCTTTTTATATTGTGGATTTAAAAACATAATATCATCCTCTGGAATACATAAAACATCCGAAATTTGTTTAAATGTTACAGGATATCTAACCACAACAGTATCTAAATCTCTATGCGTATATCTTGGATGTAAAGGATAAATATTGTGATCCGATGCATGATTCATAATATAAACTGCTGCAATAAATGCTGGTACATAACTTCTAGTTTCGGCAGGTAAAAACGGACGAACTTCCCAATAAGTAGTTTTTCCACCAGATTTTCGAATAGCTTTATTCACCGTTCCAGGTCCGGCGTTGTATGCTGCTAAAGCCATAAACCAATCGTTATATAAACCATGTAAATATTTTAAATATTGTACAGCTGTTTGTGTAGACTTAATTGGGTCTTGGCGCTCATCCACATACGAATCGATGTTTAAACCCATATAAACCGCTGTACGATACATAAATTGCCATAATCCAACAGCACCAGCCGAACTTTTAATATTATTCGTTAAAGCAGATTCAATTACAGATAAATGTTTTAATTCTAATGGTAAATTTTCTTTATCCAATTCTTCTTCAAAAACAGGATAATACAATTGTGCTAAACCTAAAACTCGGCTAATTAAACCTCTTCTTCTATTGGCATATAAATTTATGTAAGCTTGTACAACATCGTTATGCACTAATTGTAAAGGTGTTTTTTTATTTAATTCTTCAATTCTTTTTTTGATAACACTTTCGGGCCAAACAGGAACGGAATCTAAAGGAAAATTATGGATGTTTAATTTTTTAATATCTGTTGTGTATTTGTTAGATTTAAAAATATTTTGACGATGGATACTATCTATTTTAAATGCATAAAAATCATCTTTAACATAAGGTACTTTAGTAGATTTTTGATAAAGAGAATCTGATTTTTTATAGTTATTTATATTGGAATTTTGAGCACTCAAATTCCAACTAAATACTATCAAAAATATCCAAAATATTTTTCTCATAATTAGTAATTTTTTCCAATAGAATTGTAAATATAACTCTGTTGTTTGATTAAATCTAATA
>JACCDH010144571.1_pt1 | contig 23383 bp, 16 predicted proteins | sample 7442481 | NCBI WGS metagenome assembly JACCDH01 (sample SAMN15323433, study PRJNA562643) | freshwater metagenome | isolation source: river surface water | place: USA:Blue River Watershed | collected 2017-08-15
AGCGGGGTGAATTGTCAAAATTTGCAATATGGTGCATGCACATCATGGTGACGCGAGACGTGTCCCATTCTTCCACAACACCGTACATGTACGTGTAGTGTGGAAGTCGAGGTTTGTTTGCGTACACGATGTGCAGGTCCGCGGAAAAACTCGCATTGGAGTGCGGACATGGCGCAGCAAAGTGCCACACGAGCGCACATAGTTGATCCGATTGAACCCCGCGCGAATCCAACCACGCGACCAACAAATGCTTCCGCGCAACAACGTTCGGATGCATTTGGTTTTGTTGCACAAACATCCAAACACGAAGATTTTGTTTTGTGATGGTTGTTTTGCGAGTGTGATTCTGCTGCGTGCAGTGAAACGTGCGTGTTTGAGTGTTTTCTGTATTTCAATAGGTGTGCCAGATGTGGTACACGCGTGTAACAAATTAACTAAACCAAAAATGGACACAAAAAAGGGGAAAAAGGGTTTGGGTTATAGGTAGGTGAAATCGCTTACAATGTTACATAAGTGCATAAACAACAACAGAAATAACAAAAAGAATGCACAACCAATTTTCGCAGTCACGTGGTGTTACGCTGGGGAAGGGGGGGAGGGAGGGGAGAAGCACCTACGGAGTGTTGCTTACTGAGCGCGCGCAGAGGGTGGAATGTGGGTGATCGTCAAACAACTGCGTCAATTCAATGCGGAAAGCCAGATCCATCACCACCCATTGGTGTGTGATCGCGCACAATAGGCTAGTGAAGAAGTACACTTTCAAGAAATGTTGGTACATGAACAACAAATCCGATCGCTCTCCCGCCATGTGCACCGCCAACCATTCGCCGTACACAAATCCGCCAACTACCCAGCCGAGGTGCAGGACAGGAAGAATTGTAAGGTGAAGCGTGGTACTGAACCAGGCCGCCTTCTCCAAAAACGCAGGAATGGTCACATTGGTTGGCTGATCGACCAGCCAAGCAAGATGGCCCGCCAACCAACCCAACAAACAAAACATCACCAACAACCCCACACCATGCCAATACACGAAAAAATTGACCACATCACGAAGCTTTTCCCGTGTCGACACGGTGTCGATGACAATCCCAAAGAGGGGTATCACGGAGCAGAACACATGGATAAATATACAAGCTTTCCAAAGGAACAACGTGTTTTTGTTCACGAAGGAAAGTGACTGAGAGCCCATCGAAATGGTGAATTGTTGCGCCATCTGAAGCAACCAAAAAAATCAACGCAATCAAAATGTTGCAGTATTAAAGATATGTGTCGAACCCTGCACACCACCCCCTTCCCCGCACCATCATTCCTCACACCCTCTAACACCCTCACACACCCTTTTCCACACTGTTCAGCGAAACGACATGAATGTCATCACTGGTCGATTCGGTCTTCAAATCACGTTGCACGGAGAGCATTCGTCGGAAGCAACGTCGCGCACACTCGACGACATTCGCGAAGTGGTGGCACAAACGTTGTGTGTTCCGTTGGAGACTGTGCGAGTGACGCAGTACTCCGAACATGACGACACGAACACCTTCTACATTTGCCGCCACAAAGATTGGCGACATGCAAATGGACAACCAGAGTGGTGGACGACGGCGTATCATGCATTGCACACATTATATTCGCCTCGTCGAGTACAATTTTTAGTCACCATCGTGCCCATTCAATTACACTTTGCCCAAATGGATCCTCCCGCGATTCGTCCAACAACTCCAATGCAAACACGATATTATCTCGAATGCCAATGTGCCAATGAGGTCGCGGCGGTGGAGCTGCAAGTAGCGATCCCGCGCATAATCAAGTTGGTGCATCGCGTTCTGGAAACACACCCCCAAAATGAGTCGATCGTTGTTGCGGCAGTGCACGATAAGCCAAACTGCTTTGCATTTGATTCGATTGCGCAGTTCAGCGAATCACAGTGGCAAAAAGTCTGTCGCGAACTTGCCCCTTTTTTCACCGACACCACCTTCTCCGTCTGCAGTAGCAACAGCACGTCCTCCTCCGACATTGCCGGCTCATCCTCTGACGTGAACGAGCACATTGCCGTTCCACGACAGCTTTCACCACCGTCGATCGCTTTGCCGCAGTCGTTGGAGCAAACTACTTCTGCGCCGACGCCGCCACCATCCACGGAAGAAGCGCCTGTTGTTTCTCAGTCTGCTGCTGCCTCCACCACCACGCCTCCGTCTGCTTCGACGGCGCGCAATCGCGTTCGCGCACTTGAACGACGCGTGGACGAAGTGGAATGGTTCTTGCGCTGTTTGTTTGGCAACGACTATCCATCCATTCTCTCCGCCGCAGCACAAGCCCGTGCTGCAGCCAACTCACGTTAAAAAATGGATGTGTCGACACAATCTATTGCAGGTCACACGAGAAATGCTCTCGCTCTCGCTCACTGCAAACACATCCCCCCAATCGTCTATCTGCAGCAGAACAACAAAAAAAGAAACACACACCAACCAAGACATGCATTTTAATTCGCGCATTCGACGAGACGACACTGCCGTACCAAATTCCGCCAATGACAATACCAATAACAACACCCATGGCACCACAGACCAAACAATGGCCATGTGTCAACTGCGGCATCAATGCGACACCATTCGGTACCAATTTGAATCGTACGCCAAGCGCTTCTCCGACACACTGCGCGCACAAGAAGAACTCATTTACGAGCAGGGACGCAAACAGGAAAAACTGCAACAAACCGTGCGCAGACTCACCAGTCGCATTCGCCTCTTGGAACTCCAACGGGAAGATGGGGCTGGTGCCAAATGTGAAGATTTTGGGGCAACTGTGTCGGCGGCTGCGGCCGCGGCTGCGGCGGCGCGGCGCGGCAGAAGTCAGGTGGTGGACTCGAGAACAGACAGCGATGAGGAATCGGGAACAACGACACCACGCAATATACCTGATCCCGTTCAATCGGTGGATGATGACAACGGTGCGATGGTGCACGCAATGATATTGGTGCGCGCGTCCGAAATTGTGGAAGCCATTTGTCACCACCGTGGACGGTATCCGTCGGCAGTGCGCTTCATGTCGTGCATTTACAGCGACGAGGACGTGTATCCACATCGACAGCGATTGTTCGACGAGGTGCGGGCGGCATGTCTCCACATCCTGTGCGACGCGATTGAATTGGTTGAAAATGTTCCCACTCGCTTCTCCGACCACCGCCCATGTGCTCGAATCTGCGCAACATGGTTCGATGCCATCTAACCGTTCGGCGGCGGCGGCTGCTCCTTGGTAAGCACTTTGTTTCTTGTTCGTTTTTTTTGTTTTTTTTGTTTTTTTTTCGTTGGTGCTTGTTTGTTTGTTGTAAACTGATTAATGCAAAACGACAGTTAATAACGATATACACGTGACTTTTGACTTACGACATTTACATTGCAGCTATATGCACATACACATACACACACAAATGCACATACTTCAGAAGTATGTGTTTTTGAAGAATTCTTGCCAAAACTTGATGATGGCTTCATCCGTCTCTTCGATGATGCGTGGGGCCATTCGGTCGACGGTTCTCGTTTGGATTGCTTTGCACAAATCGGTCAACATGGCGCACAATGTGTTCGACGACGTCTCGCCCTCTTTCTTGTCGGGGTTGTCCGCCTTTTCGCGTTCCAATGCCAAGACGACGACAAAATATCGATAACATGTTTCCGCGAAATAATTGCGACTAGAAAGTGTTTCCAGGAATTGTGTCAGTTTCACTTGCACCCCGGAAATAGCCAAAACCATGTTGCGAACCTCCTCGTGCGTTGAGCCGGCGGGCAATTGCGCAAGAATAGTTTGAACATTGCTGCGTACGGCTTGCACTGCATTGGCGGTGGCCATGTCAGCCGCTGACAACCTTTCCGCCACTTTTTCCGGCGTGTGTTGCGCCGCCATTTCTTGAAGACGTTCTTTCAAATCGGCAAACATTTCAAACTTGCTTCTGATCTGCAATTGATTTATGCAGCGAATTGTCGAAAATCAAAAAACAAACAAATTATCAAAAAAACCAAATGTCTGCAACTGTTTCCACTCTGCCGCCGCCACCACCAACAACAACAACAAAAACAACAACCGTTCCCATGCCATCGTTCGCGGTGATTGCGGCGATGGATGGGTTGACGCGCGCCATTGGTCGACAAGGAAAGATGGCCTTCCAGTTGCCGCCCGACACGCAATTCTTCCGCCGCATCACGATGGCTCCTACTGCGAAGGACGACCCGCACGACTTCACCGACGCATTGTCGCCCGCACCCAAACACAGCCAGCCGTACACCGATGCAGACGGGGTCACGCATGTCAACGCCGTCATCATGGGGCGCAAAACCTTTGAATCGTTGGATGGGCGGACCCTCAAACATCGATTCAACATTGTGCTGTCGCGCAATCCGGCGTTCGCGGTCGACGCGCACGCCCAGGTAGCCATTGCTCGATCGTTGGACGATGCGTTGCGCAACCTGGCACGCTGCAACGGGAGCGACGAAAAAGTGCGCATCTGCCACATATTCGTGATAGGCGGCGAACAATTGTACCGCGAAGCACTGCAGTCTCCGTACTGTCGGCGCATCTATCTCACCGAGGTGATTCTTCCTGTGGTCTTTCCGTGTGAACCCGAATGTGATACATTTTTCCCCGACATCGATCCCGCGACCTTCCAGTGCACTTCCTGCACCAACTGGCGGGTGTTCGAAGAACATCGCTACCGCTTCCAACAATTCGATCGCTGTCTTCGCCACCGCCGCAACATTCTTCCCCTTGCCCCATTTATCAACTCCGACACCCCCGTCATTCACGAACGACTATCACACTCACCGCCGCAGACGCCACTCCACCACCACTACCGTCACGCCACCATGTCTGAACCGTCCGAGTTTATCATCATGTGCCAAATGATGTTGGAGGCTTCCGAAAAATTGACCGCGGCGATTGATCGGCAATCCAACATCTTGGAGCACAATGGAAACATGATTGGCAATGGATTGTCGCAATTGGTCAAGTCGCAATTGCTTCCCACCGCTGAAGGCGTCACTGCCACGGTCGCAGATGCCGATGCAAATACCGCCACCGCCACCGCCACCGCCACCGCCACCGCCACTGCGATGTGCCCTCCGCAAATGTCTGAGCAAATGTCTGAGTCGCAACCTGCATCTGCACCTGTTTCATCATCAACGTCGCGTCGGTCACGAACAACATTCACTGTCTTGTAAATCATGTTAACTATGCACAACCTCACACCAAAGACGCACGACATTCCTTTTTTTTGTAGTTGTCTGTTTTTTTTTGTTTCTTCACCGTCACTCTTCCCAACAACTGTTCGCATAACTTTACACGCACCTTTCACACTTCATCCATTCACGACCATGCAACACAGCAGCCTGGTGTCCGCCATCGACTACGACGAACGTGTGTTGCGGTCATTGTTTGAGGGCAGCACGATGGACCCCGCCACATGCATGTTGTCGCCGCCACCGCCACCGCCACTGCCGACACAACAATCCACACAGGACATAGAATACACCATTTTGCTCTGCCTCCTCGTGGACGACCGCAGCGACCGCGTCCGCGAAACCATTGATGCCGTAAAATCCAGCTACGGATGCAACCTGGTGCCAAATGTGAAGATTTTGTTTTTTTTGAGGGGGCACTTGCTGGCGGCGCATCACAGGAACGTGGACTTGGAACTGGGTCAGGACCAGGACCTGGACCTGGAGATGGGAAATGGTGGTTGTGGTACAGGGGTGGTCGACTGCGATGTCGGTGGCCATGGGGGACTGGAAGGGTGGGACGACTGTCGCGTGGATCCGCCGGACTGGGTGCGCATCCACGGCGTGCCCGACGACGACTACCTCATGTCTCATCTGCAGTGGTACGCCATGCAGTACGCGGAAACCTATTACCGTTACCAGTTCTTGCTGCTCGCGGAAACGTCCACGTACGTGAATCTGCCGAAAGTGATAAAGGAAGTATTGCCGCAACTGCACGACACCATGCATCGTTGCGGCAATAACAGCCATGTCCACAGCAACCATTCCAACGACATGAACTTGAACCTGAACCTGAACCATGTCAAGAATCAAACCGCGTCGTCGACAGCGTTGTACGTTGGCGGACACGGCGGCACGCGCACGGTGCAATGCAAGCCACTCTACTATCATGACAAAGACGCGGGGGTCTTGTTGTCTCGCGCGTGCATGCAGCGTGTGTATCCACTCTTGCGCGATGTGCGCCAGTGGATGGAGACTTGGAAGACTGTGTGTCGCGCATCGCAAGCACCCGCCATGGCCGCGGCGCGCGACATTGCCCTCGGATTCATGATGCGCACTCCCTCCGTCGTGGCTACCGTCGCGAAAGTGCGCGGCTTTTACGCCTGCAATTATCTGGGGTATCCATGTCACCCTTACACATTTGCGTTTGCGTCCATTTACACCTGCGGGAACATGAACCCGCGCCAATTGATTCACATGATGCAAATCGCCGAACACAATCAACACTTCGTTCGGCCCTACTGTGACACCGCCACGACCTCCTCTTCCTCTTTCTCATCTTCTTTCTCTTTCTCAGCCGCATCGCCATCATCCCAGCCATTTGCCGAGAACACTGAATCCACCCATTCCAATGCAAACGTAAATTGTTCCGCGCACGCAACATCTTCCTCACCCTCCTCATCCTCCTCATCCACTCATTCTTCCTCCTCCACGAAACGAACGCAAACCAACAGTCGAGTCACGCGCGCTGCCGCCAAACGACAACGAATAGACGTCGGCCACCACGGTGGAGGCAACTGATGACTGACATTGTGACATATTTTGCCGCGTGACATATTTTGCTGCATGTTGGTCGGCGGATTTGTGTGTAAGTATGTGTGTAAGTAGGTGTATATGTTGATGTTGTGTAAGAATAAACAAAGTGCATTTCGTCAAGAGGATTTCTCGCTTTTTTTAAAGAGTTACACGCGTGTACCGAAACACGACATTGATCATCGAACCATTTCCTATGCTACATGCTACTCACTAACTTCTCTTTTTTTTTTGCGGCACAGCAAGCAATCATCACCCGGCCAATTCGTGGATTGGCACACCGATGGGCAACACGGTGGAGGAGTACGACTTCGCGTTGCAACGCACAATGCGTTGCGATGGGTCAAAGGTGTTGTCCACCTCCATGCACCACCGCACCAAGAACGTCAGAAAATGCACGGCGAGGATATACGTGATCGCGCATTGTTCAGTTGGGTCTTGTGTTGGCACCAACAGCACCCAGATGGCGCTAGACAGCACCCGCGTCAGACAGTGCACCAACGGTGGTGTCACCACCTGAGGAAAAGAGCTTAAATAGAGACATGCTTGCAGCACACAAAAGTAGGCACTGAAATCCAAATCTTCATACACCGTCAGCACCGCCAAAAAACCAGTCGCCATTGCCACAGAAACAGACGTAAAGATCATCCACATCACTGCAAAGAACGATTCCATTGTTGTCTTTCTTGTTATCCATCCACGTGCAAAGCAAGTTTCACGACAGTTGAAATATGTCATTCAACGCCATCCAGAATACCACCGTCTTCCAGTGTCCCGCCGTCTACGATTCCGCGGAGCAACCGTGGAAGGAAGCTGCGTACGGGCCGTACTGGGCATGGTTTCCCTACCCGCTGCACGCCTTCCAGCGATGGTCGGTGGAAGCGATTGTGCGCGGAAAAGACCTCTTGGTGTGCGCCCCAACCGGCAGCGGCAAGACCATGCCCGCCGAATTTGCCGCACGCTGGACAACTACCACGCGCCGCAAAAAAGTCATCTACACCAGCCCCATCAAGGCCTTGTCCAATGAAAAGTACCACTGCTGGAAGGAGGCATTCCCCGACCTTTCCATTGGTCTCGTGACGGGCGACATCCAGCGCGACACCAATGCCGACATCTTGATCATGACCACCGAAATCCTGTTGTCCCAATTGCAGCGCATCAACGGCGGCGGCGGCAGTAACCGTGGTTTGGCGACAGCGGTAACAGTGACCCCTTCCCGCTTCACCTTGGAGATGGACATCGCCACCGAATTGGGCTGCGTTATCATGGACGAGATCCACATGATCCAAGATGAATCGCGCGGCAAGGTTTGGGAGGAATGCATCATGTTGTTGCCGCCACACATTCCCCTCATCGGCTTGTCGGCAACCATCGACCATCCCCTCCCTTTTGCCTCGTGGCTCGCACAACGCCGCCTTTTGGAGAAGGGGGTGGAGGGATCGGAGGGATCGGAGGGGTTGGAGGATGGGAAACACGTTGAAAAGGGACCTTTGTACTTCACGCAGTTGCAGAAACGCGCCGTGCCGCTGCTGCATTATGCCTTCGTGGTTCGTCCCGCTGGCACCATGAAGGTGATCCGAGACAAAGGCCTGCAAGCAAAGATCAAGGAGTGCGCGGAACAACCTTTGCTCCTGCTCGATGCACAGAACCGCTTCCAATCCAATGGGTTTCGCGCAGTGCAATTTCTGAACAACCTGTTCGACAAACACCGCCTTCGCGCCAAACGCTCGCTGGTCCTCAACACCCTGTGCACCCATCTCGTCGAGCAAGAACGACTACCGGCATTGTGCTACGTGTTTTCGCGCCGCGCACTGGAATGTTGCGCAAACGAAATCACCGTGCCCCTCCTCGAATTCGACAGCAAAGTAGCGTACACGGTCGACCGCGCCTGCGAACAATTGCTGCGCGACAAGCTGCCCAACTTTCACGAATACCTGCACTTGCCCGAGTACGAACAGTTGGTCCACTGGTTGCGCAAAGGCATCGCCATTCACCATGCGGGCATGTTGCCGGTGTTGCGCGAGTTGGTGGAATGCATGTTTCGCCGCGGCTTCGTCAAGCTGCTCTTCTGCACCGAAACCATGAGTGTCGGCATCAACCTCCCCGCCAAAACCACCATCTTCACTTCTTTGCACAAACACAACGGCGCCGAATTCCGCCCTTTGCGCTGTCACGAATACACCCAGGCGGCAGGACGCGCAGGTCGACTCGGATTGGACACCGTCGGCTACGTCTACCACTGCAGCAATTTGTGTCTGCGCGAAGACACCATCTTGTATCAAGCGATCATGCACGGAACCACGCCGCCCATGCAATCCCACTTTGCCATCACCCCCGAGTGGATCATGCGACACTTGGGAAAGGAATCCGATGGAAAGGAATCCGATGGAAAGGAATCCGATGGAAAGGAATCCGATTCCAATGAAATGGGAGAACCCAAGGACACGTTGGTCTCGATGACTGCGCAGTGGAAGCGATCCTTCGCCAGTCGTTTCCATGGTGCCCGCATCGACGAATTGACGCGACTCCACAACGCTCTTTGCACCCAAGCAAAGACTGCGCGTGAAAACCTTCCCACACAATTGCGCACGCCCCGCAACATCCTGGAGACTTACCAGGGACTGATGACTCAACTGTCCCCATCCAACGCCAAGAAGATACCCAAGAAACATGCCACTTTCCTGCGCAGTCAATGCGAACAGTGGCGCTTCGAATATCCGCACATCGACAAGGACTGTGTGTTGCTCGAATCGATTGCGCAACAAGAAAAGGAGGCCAAGGCAGAGGAAATGCGCACCGCCATCGACTCCTTGCAATCGGAACCGCGCGCAAGCTTAATTGCCGCGGCAACATGGTTGATGCGCGGCGGATGGATTGAACCGTATCCTGTCGCCGGATTTGGCACCACCAGCACTACTACCGGCGAAGAAGATCAGCAGACATCCAAGGACAACTTCTTCAGCGAACCGCGCACGTTGGTGCTCACCGACAAGGGGCGCACCGCGCTTTGCTTCAAGTATTTGTCCGGGATGTTGTGGACGGAATGGTTGCGGCGAAATGCGGACCGTTGTCGTACATGGTCCGCCGTTGCATGGCTTCAACTGCTGGCGGCGTGGGACCCCGCGAACCATAACCAAAGGGACGAAGGGGAGTGGGTTTTGGCAAATGTGGACAACAAAACGGAACAAACAATCTGTGACAGCGCGGACAAAGGCGAAGACAAAGGCGAAGACAAAGGCGAAGACAAAGGCGAAGACAAAGGCGAAGACAAAGGCGGTGAAGGCGACCTCAACGTTTGTCTCTCCTATCCTGCCGCGTTGACTCCAGAAGGTTGGAAAGATGTGCTTGTGGAACTGCGCGAGTTGCGCCAAGGAAGCGACACGTCGCCCTTCACTTTTGCCGAAGCGAAGAAGGAGCGATGGGAACCAACCCACATCTGGCAAACCCCGTTGCACAATTGGTGTGCTGCGCAATCGGCGGAAGAGTGCAAACTTGTCCTGCAAGAATTGCAATCCGTGCGCGGCATTTCTGTGGGCGAATGGGTGAAACAATTGCTGCACTGGAACGAAGTCGTACGCGAATTGACGTTGGCGGCAGAATCCATGGGTCTTGTCTCCATTGCACATGTTTTGCAAGACGTTCCCGCCATGACTCTCAAATTTGTTGCCACCAATCAATCGCTGTACGTGTAAACTTTCACACAAACACACACACACACATACACACACGCAGCAGATCATGCCGCGGCGCATGAGATAGAAGATAGAAGGAGGAAGAAGCAAGATGGGGGATGAAAGAGAAGCGATGATCGCGAAATGTTACCCCAATTACAGCACAACAAACACACACACGGTATATACACAAACACACTGCAAAATATGTCACGCGGCAAAATATGTCACACTCTACACACTGGCCCACTCAATTGCATCTTCCGCCACCACCGCCGCCGCCACTGCGTTTTGATGTGGTGTTGTTGTTGTTGCTGTGGGTTCCCGTCGCGGTTGCCACACACTCTTCTGTGTGGAAGGTCATGAAACAATGAAACACAAAGTCATTGACGGCACATGGCGAAGGAAGCTCGGCGCACGTTTTTTGCGCCTTGGCACCCAGCGACAACAAACAATCCACCATGTCGCCGCGACATTGTTTGACGGCAAACATCAAGGGGGTTGCCTGGCGGCGGTCCTTCACTTCCACCGCGCAATGACCCATGGTCACCAACAACTGCACGATTTCCGGGGTTCCATGTACCGCCGCGTAATGCATGACCGTGCGGCCGTGCGCATCGCGCGCATCGCAAGCGGCCCCACTCCGCAACAAGTACTCCACCATTCCTTGATGTCGACCCATGCATGCCAACATCAAGGCAGATTGCTGCGCATCGGTGACCGCATGCATGTTGGCGCCGTGTTTCTTCAGCAACATTGCCATGTCAACGTGCCCGAATTGCGCCGCCCACAAAAATGGAGTGCGTTGGCTGAGGTCGCGCGCGGTCACGTCGGCGGCGCGGGAGAGAAAATACATGGCTACCGCCAGTTGGTTGCGCTGCGCCACGATCATCAGCGGAGTTTCTTTGCGGCAGTTCACCACGTTCACGTTGGCACCCAATTCCACCAAGGCACGCGCGATGCGCCAATAGTGTTGGATGCACGCAAAGTGCAACACGGTGCATTTGTGATCATACAAGTGCGCCCAGTTCCAATCGCGGTGGCGCTGCACGCACGCGCACACCCGGTCATAATCATTCAGCGAAATCCAATACATCAATTCCACTTCTTTGTTGTTCCCGTCGTTGCCTCCGCCTTCGCCGCTAATATCCATTCTTGGTCTGTCGTGTCCGTCGTCACCACACCTCCATGCATTCCTCCAAAAAAAGAAAAATGCAATTGTCTCCTCCACCGGCACCACCTGTTGCATTACTGGAAGCACTGCATCCATCGTGGGCGCCCCTCTTTGCACAATTCGACTTGGACATTGACAGCCTCTGGCATCCCGATGCTCCCCACCGTGTGTACCCCGCGCGCAACCAAGTGTTCCGCGTCTTCACCATGCCTGTCGAAGACATCCGCGTCGTGTTGATGGGCGGCGAACCCTATGCACAGGAAGGATTGGCCGACGGATTCAGTTTTTCGGTGCCCGATGGAGCGCTTGTGCCCTTTGCGCTCGACAACTTGTTGCAACAAGTGCAATTCGAATTCCCGGACCGACAATACGACTTCGGCACCTCCACCATGCTGTCCCATGCCGCCCCTCGAGGAAACCTCGCCGCCTGGTTTCACCGCGAACGTATATTCTTGATGAACGCCGTGCTTACAGTGGAACACAATCGGCCCGGGAGCAACATCGAGGAGTGGACCGAGTTCACGGACGAGGTCGTGCGCTACATTGCCGCACACAACCCTCGTTGTGTGTTTCTATTGCTTGGACAACTCGCCGCCTCCAAAGCGCGCGCTCTTCCCGCCGCAGTGCAAGCGAGTCGCCTCGTCGTGGCGCCACATCCATCCCCTCTGACTGCGTACCAAGGATTCATGTTCTCGCAATGCTTCCGGAAGACGGAAACCCTGCTGGGCGAACCCATCAATTGGTCGCTGTAGTTTTCCAAGGTTGGTGCGTGTATGTAGGTGTGTATGTATGTACGTAGGTGTGTATGTGTGTATGTGTGTAGGTGTGTATGTATGTACGTAGGTGTGTATGTGTGTATGTGTGTAGGTGTGTATGTGTAGCATTGCTGATGCCGTGTAATTGTTCAACAAGTGCGATCAACCAAACTAACTTTGATGGAATCTGCTTCAACACTTCCGCACCCATGGAAATTAGAGGAATTCCTTTAATTTTGTGAGAGCAAAGGGAAAAAGTGTGTTTGTTTTGGAAATTCGGCAAAGAGTTCAGTCGCTTTTGAAAAATGGACATTTATTTTGTCCAATTTGGCACTACGGACATTCTCTGCGCCGAAATCGAAAAAACGAGGGAAAAGGAACAAATGTGGAAATGCGACAATGACCACGATACACACCACTCGTGCTGCGCACATGCGGGTCAAAATTCGAAGTGACACCACAAGTCGAATTCCAGGAATGTCCCGTCGAATGAACTTGGACATTTTCGAGTGTGACAAAAAGCTGACAAAAACATGACAAAAATCTCAACTGTGACAAAAAGCTGACAAACGCATTCGGAGAAATGTCCGACGAACAAATGGTGTCCAGTCGAAATGTCGACGACAAAATCCCCATCCGTCAGTGCGGGGAGCGCTTCGCGCGTGCGAGGTCTTGTCGTAACACACGTTGGGTCCGAATCCGACAATGACATCGTTTGTCCGTAAGACATTTTTGAACACATTTTGAACAAAAAGTCGCAAAAAAGTCGCAGACATCGATGTCCGCACAAAATTGCTGCGTGGATGGTGTGATCGCCGACCCTATCTCGTTCCAAAATGCACACGGTGATGCATTTTTGAACACATTTTGAACAAAAAGTCGCAAAAAGTCGCGCAGTCCTTTTTTTCGAAAAAGAAGAAAGTGTTTATGGTTTCGATAGTGTGTTTAAGTGATTAAAACGTGTTTTTTTTGGATACAGCTGATGCATAAATACGTGGACAGGGGAGGGGGGGGTGAAAAGCGAGTCGCGGGTTAATGTTTTCGATATGTTTTGCGCAATGGTCGTCGCGCACGATGACGACGGGTGCCACGATACTTGTTGCGTCTGGCACTTCGTGTGCTAGAACGGTTGCCATTAGAATAGGTAGCGGCAGTGGCGGAAGGGGCGGCGGCGCCGGATCGTGCATGTGCTATGCAAGACCGTTTGCAACTGCGGACAAAGGCGCGATTGAAGGAGGTGATGCACGATCGTTTTTTGCCACAGATGCGTCGCCGAAATGCTTGGACTTCTTTTGTGCCGCGCAGCGATTGACGACACCGTTTGTCGCATGCACCGCGAATGGTGGTGGGGGTGGACAGAGACATGGTACAAGTTTGCACGGATTTGAGAGAAGGTGGGATGGACAAGGAGGAGAAGCACGAACAAACCAGAGAGAACGTGGGGGGGGGGGAACCGAGTTGAAGTGTACGGAGAAAAAGTTTACCAGTTTGTGAGGGTTTTCAATGTGGCCCAGAATTCGTTTTGTTTGGCTTGACTCTTTTCCGTTTGTTGTGCGTAATAGTGCGCCACCGCCGCACTAGCTTCTTTCTCCTTCTCTTCGCGGAGCATCAATTCGCGCTTGGCGGCCTCTTTCTCCATGGGCGTCAATGTCTGTGCAGAGCGGTGCTGCTGGTATTCTTCCACCGAGCGAAATTGGGGGCGGCGGCGAAAGTCTTCCTCCGTGACGGGAATGACCGATTCCGTGTACGCCTGTTTGAGGTCGGTGTACGCCGTTTCGTTGCTGCCGAACGGGGAGCTGAACGCGTCGCTGGCAGGCATCAGTGCACTGGCGGACGTGCCTGGGGCGGAACACCACTCTTGCACCCCGCTGTACACCACCATCGACTGCACCTGTTTCTTGTGGCGTTCCATGTTGCGCGCCATCTCCTCCTTCGAGCCGCCCGAAGGACCCGTGAACACGTCCTGGTCGGAACGCAACCAGTCTTCGTACCCTTTGTCGGTGGGGTCGTCCACCCGATGCTTGTCGAAGGCTTCGTTGAACCACTGGTTGAAACTGCCGCCGCGCTTTTCCATGCCGTCCATCGCCCGGGACACCAGCGTCTGTTTCTCGCGCTCCACAAAGTCTTCCCGTTCGCGGCGGGAAGCGTCTGCGCTGCGACCCGTGCTGCGCTGAAACTCGGCGATGGCTTCCAACTTGGCGTAGGCCTTGGTGAAAAAGTCAAAGTACTCTTGGGGCAAATGCGACTTGTCCGGATGCGACATCAACACCCATCGCTTGCACTCCTTCAGTGTGTCGGCGGTGAGTGTCGCCGACGTGGCCATGCCAAACAGACGGAACAAATCTTCATGTGTGTAATGCGCCAAATTCAAGTCAATTTCCACATATTGCTTGCGCTCCATCGCTATTTTACTACCACCACCACCACCCTCCGCGCGCGAATGCGCAGCAGAAGAGGAAGAGGAAGAAGAGGAAGTGTATTGGCCATATTCACTGCGCCATTCGCCAAACGGGGTCTGCGACGGGGCATTGTTCGAGTCGTGGATGCGCACACCACCCTTGCCGCATTGTGTCATGGTGTACGGGTTGTATTGCAAAGAGGAGGGAACTTGTCTTTGGCGTGAAGTGGACATGGTTGGCGTTGGTTGTGTGGCACATGCGGGTCCGAGAGACAGTGAATTGCCTTAATGCGGGAAAAGAAAACGTGCATTTCAAACGGCCTTGGATTTTGCTTTGAAGTTGGATTTGGCCTTGGAATTGGATTTGGCCTTGTGTTTGGTGTAGGAGGAGGAGGCGGTGGAAGAAGAAGTGGAAGAAGAAGTGGAAGAAGATGATTGCAATGGCAAACATCTTGACCAGCCGAGATGCATCGATTCACTGGAGTGCACCGCGCCAGCAGCACCACTCGTGGGATTGTATTTGGTGAAAAACTGTTTCTCCACATCCATTTCGCGCACACGATGTGCGTACGTTTCGCTGCGCATCCACTCGTCCATTTCTGTGTGCATTTTGGAGATGGAGTCCTCGTGTGCTTTCATCTTTTCTTCAAGCGACATTTGCTCCAGGTGTTTTTGGTTGGCGTTGCTGTTTTGCAGGCGCCGTATGCCAACGAAGTGCATCTGGAAACAAATGCGGCTTTGGGGGAGGCGCATGTGGTTGGTCAAGAACGACACGGCGCGTGCTCGGAATGCCACCTTGGTTTCTTTGTCAACAATGTGGAATGCCGCGCACAAATCGTCGCACACATCCGACACCTTGGCAGTGTACGCAGGCTTGTGCATCACCAAATAGTGTTTGCGAATGTGTCTTTCAATCTTGTCCTGTTCTTGGAAAGTGGTGTAGTTGTCTTCCATTTGGCGCACGATCGCTTTGATTTGGAAGGACACCGACAGCAGCACCTCGTTGAGATGTTGAACGGATTCAAATCGGCCGCGTTGCAAGTTCGATTCGATGATGTCGCATACCTCCGCGCATCCCGTGGTGGCAGTGAACATCTCGCCGAAGCCGTAGTACGGATGTGTGGACAACAGCTCCACTTCCTTGTCCGAAGGATTGGCGAGCACCAAGGTGCGCAGAGATGGATAGTGCCAAATCACCACCAATTTGGTGCTCGATGCGTCTTTGATCGGCTCCTTGCGAGGGACGATGACGTCCATTGTCTCGCCGCTGGCGGGAGCACAGTTGCTGCCGAAGGATGGACACAGTACATCATAGTCCTGGTTGTAACAAACCACACGCCATCCATCATTCGCTCCCGTGTGTTCCTCCCCACGTTGCTCGTCGTCGTGCGCGCCGCGCCACTCGTCAAACGGGAGTGCGAACGAGGAAGATTTGGACACCGGGGCTGCATCCGCAAAACACGTGGAACGGAAGGAGGATGAGGAAGATGACGATGTGGAAGAGGCAGAAGAAGATAACCGGGCTTGTTTGCGCTGGTGGTCTTGGCACTTGCTGCAAAGATCCACGTCGGTGTACCACACCAAGTTTGCGGGCACTTTCACCCCATGCTTCAACACGAAAGGTTTTTTGGCGACAGTGGGTGCTGAGGTATTGTGGTACGAGCTGCTGCTGCTGCTGCTGCTGCGCCACTTTTCCAACTCTTTCGAAATGGAGAGTGCGTCGCTCAGCATCCCTTTCACGCCCTTGGTGCTCTCGACGCCTTCCTCGTCTTCGGCATCCTCTATCTCTGGTCCGCCGTAGTCCACGTGCAATACGCCGTTGTCGTCAGTGAATGCAAACTTTTTGTCGGCGCCAGGTGCGTGAGACGAAATGTGGAAAGGTCCGGGGAGTTTGCCGGGAGTGACGTCAGGGTCTTTGCGTATCGACTGCTGGAAAGGTGGAGGAGAAGGAAAAGTGGGAGGCATTTGGTCATGCGCGTCGAAGAAGCAATTGTGTTCAGGCATCACGGGCATGGGAATGACGTGTTTTGGCGCAGACAATTTTGCGAACACTTTGCGCGCCGCATCCATCTCTTGTTCCATCAGTCGTTGCATGATGCGGCGCGGCAACCATCCGTGGACGTACCATTGCTTTGCGCGACAGTCGATGGGGGCGTCTTCTTGGATGGCATCAAAGGACACGCACAACGGAAGGGTGACGCGGAGAGGCTCGACATTCCAGGTCAAGTCACATTGTTCGTACCAGTCCATCATGGTGGCGCGAGATGTGTCGCCCAAGGTGAGCACAGGCGAAAAGGTGTCGTCGTCGTGGTGCATCAAGGCAATGGTCCGCGGTTCCACATCGGGAAAATGGATTGCTTCTGCCGCGCGTTCAAGTGCGATGCGTGTGTTCATCAGCAGAATGTCGACGGTGCTGGTGGGTGGACACTCGACGGGTGTTCCGTCTTGTGGTTGTTGCTGCTGGGCTTGTTGCGCCAAGCTGGTTTTCTGTTGCTCGAATTGTTGGTTCAGCAGACAAGACAAGGACACCACGTGCGACCAATCCAAGGCTTCGTTCCTCCACCAACTAGCGTGGTTCATGGCCATGGCTCCCCTTTCCTCGCGCACAGGCAACTTTGCGCTTTCTGTGTTCATCTTGCTGCTGTTCGCAGCGGTGGAGGCGGTGCCATTGGGTGTCAATGTGGATGGTGCGCAGGGGAAGGAGGAAGACGGAGGGACAGACCATGCGGAGAAGCTTGTCGCGGAAAAGAGCGATTGTTCCTTCGATGTGTTGGTGTGCGTCTTCAATCTGTTGTCGATGTCGACTGGATCGTCGTCATCATCTTCATCATCATCTTCGGTGTCGTCGTTGACTTCGGCGTTGTTGCCCGCAGAGTTCATGTTGTTGATCCACGTGGGGTTGGTGCGACCATTGGCAGCAGTGGGGGGCGTGGCAATTGCTGCACGGATGGCTGCACTAATCATGGAACTGCCACCGTCACAGTCATCGCCGTTCCCACCAACATCACAGTTGAACGGCGTGACAATCGTGGACATGGATGGAGTTGCGACTCGAAGCAGTGCACTTTTGAAGATGCTGGTGCTGTCGGAAGAAGTGGAAGCGGAAGCGGAAGTGGAGGTGGAAGTGGAGGTGGAGGTGGAAGTGGAAGTGGAAGTGGAAGTGGAAGTGGAAGTGGAAGCGGAAGTGGAGGCGGCAAAGAATGCGGCGTCTTCTGCATCCGCGGCGCCGGAGGCAGCCTCTGCAGGTGAGTGAAAGGTGGTTGGTAGTGGGTTGTGGGATGAGGAAGACATGGCTGGCTGCGATTGCGCAAGTGGTGGTTGGACAGAGAGAAAATTGGGTGGTTTGACAGACAAACAGACAGACAAATGAAGCGGGAAACTTCTCCTTGGAAATGTGTGCATACACCTTGCCAAGCATTCTTAAAGTTCATTTTTAAACGCATCGCGAGTTGTTGGAACGGCAAAATATGTCGCAAATCGAAAATTATGCGAACGGAGGAGCAGGGAGTTGTGAGGGGAATGGGATGGGATGGAATAAGATGGAATGGAAAAGTGGAAGGTTTAAATGTCGATGCTCATGACATTGTTGGTGCTGCTGCGTTTGCGGCGATTGCTGCGTTTGACGCTGCTGCTGTTTACAGATGCGCCACCGTCCACGTTGAAAGATGCGACGGAAACAGGTGAGCCGGGCACGGAGGATTGGGATGGAGGGTTTTGTCCCCGAGTGTTTTGAGCGGAGGGGGTAGATGCTGTTGCTGCTGCTGGCGGCACGGAGATGGTGCGCGTTTTCAATCCTGACAAAATGTCTGAAATGTCACCGGGGCCACGCATTTCAGTGCGTGCGCGCTTGTTGTTGTTGTTGTTGTTGTTGACATTGTTCCCTTGACTGTTTTGGAACAATTCGGGATGAGCGTGTTGGTTGTTGCCAGGACGAACCAAGGGAGGGGGCGCGGCATATGGACCTTGGGTTGCAATCGGTGGTGGAGGACCTGGTCCACGACGTGGGGCGGGATCAGGCATCGCTGGACCACCGACAATGCGACTGCCGCCGCTGCTGCTACTTCCTCCTGCTCCTGATGCGGAGCCGCCTACGCCTACGCCGCCACCACCGACGCCCATGATGTTGGTGGCAAAGTTGGCAAAGTTGGGCGCAGTTTGGGCCATCTGATTTACGGCGGCGCGGTTCATGTCGCGGCCCAACTCGGGGTACAGCTTGAACAATTGGTCGGCGGAGGGCATGGCGGATTTGAGCATGGTGTTGCTCATGTGCACCATGACGGCGCTGCCGCCCAATTGGAAGAGTAGACGCAACTCGGGGGACACCGCCACGCGGTCTTTGTACTTCTCGTGCAATTCGCCGAAGATGTCGTCGTAGTCGTCGATGTTCTCTTGAATCTGTTCACTCCAGCCATCAAGTTTCAGATCGAAAGGGTCGATCGCGTTGTTGAAATACTCCAGACCATTGATGCACGCCATCAACATGTTGCCTTGGAACTTGATGGAGTTCTGCTTGCGGCGATCTTCCACGATGGATTCGTATTCAATCGTCAACTCATCCAGGGTCATCTCCATCGTCGGACGGCGCTTCAATTCCACCCCCGACTTCTTCTCCAGCTGCTCCAACTTGCGAATCAAATTGGTTTTCTCGCGCAACTCGTCCCGCTCTGGGTTTGCGCCGCCGCCGCCGCGCCTTCCACCACCCACATTCGCATCGGGGTTCATCGGAATGTTGTTGAACTTGGCATATCCATCCCACGTGCGCTTCGTGCCCGATTCCGATTGCGCGGTCGCACGACCCACATGGGGCGCAGAAGAGGAAGAGGACGACGACCCCTTTCCCTTGCTGCTGCTGGATGATCCACCGCCAAAGTCATCCATGTCGTCCAGGTTATCCAGGTCATCATGGCCGCCGCTACCGCCGCTTCCAAAGGAGAAGGACACGCCGCCGCCGCCAGAAGAAGAGGAGGAGGGTTCGACGAGTTCGTTCAGTTGGTTTTCGAGTTGGGTGAGATCGTCCAGCTGCATGTCGCTGGAGGCACTGTTCTTGTCCTTGACGCTATCGTTCATCAACAATTCCAATCCACCGCCAAAGTTGGCCGATTTGTTGCCAAAGTCGCCGCCGCTACCGCCGCCAGCAGGCATGTCCAAGTCCAAATCCGCAAGTTCCAAGATATCGTCCGACATGAAGCAATACGAGAAGCAAAGAGAAGCAAAGAGAAAGAAGAGAAGAAAAAGCGAAGAGAAGCGAATAAAAGAAGAATCAATGACAAAGGTCAAGCAGCGGATCTGTGATGCCGATGAATTGACAGTGTTTATATATGTTCCGAATGCGAGGTAATTAAATTGCCGCAGTGAACGAAGACTCCATTCGCCGCCGCCGCCGCCGCCGCCGCCGATCGATCGATTGCGCATCTGCCGCCGTCCTTTGACGCCCCGCCCCGACTCGTCCCCGACCGTCCCCCGTTTTTTTCGCAAAGAAAACTCACACCTTTATTCTCTCCCTCTTTCCCGTTGCACTACATCCTGCAGTCCTCCCCTCCCCTCACATCCACAAACACAAACACACACACACATCACCACACGGAGTCGTTTTTCATTTTTTTTCCCACATTTGTCTCCGCTTCGCATAATTTTCGATTTGGCAAATGGGTGCATGGGGGTCGTTTCTCTGGAGATGGTGGTTTACAAGTCCTTCTCCAACACCTTCTTCTCCAAGACCTTCTTCCAATCTGGACGATGGATGTCCAGACAACAAAAGGGACAACCACCTTCCATCCTTCGCCGAGCAGTTCGCCGCAAGCGACAAAGGCGACCCTTCCAACTTGGCGCGGCAAATTCCTGTCGAGATGTGTGACTTTTGCGCCATCGTGTTGCATCCCAGCGAAATCGTGTCCAAATTCGCCGCGCGAATGCTGCTCTCCATGGGGTTCCATCGCAGCATCGCCATCGACACCCTTGAACGCATTGCCCTGACACACAAACTCGCAGAAGCATTGCAGGTGCGTGCGCCGCACCATCCGCTGGTGTTCGTGGACGAACGATACACCTCTCCCGCTTTCCGGCATCTGTACCACATCATCGAACCACTGGTTGCAAACCACTGTCAGTTCCCCATCATCACCTTCTCCAGCAACCCCGTCCCCATCACCCCCAATGGACTGGTTGCGGCGGCGCGCAAATTTGGATTGCAATTGCTGCCCGAACTCAAGCGCCGCCCGCCGATTGCGCCTTTGCCTTTGCCTTCGCAGCCGCCGCCACTCTCCATGATACTTCCCCGCACTACTTTTATCCAGGACGAAGATGAGGGTGGCGGCGATCATGATAGCATGGGACCATCGGTCCCACGTTTGCCGCGTGTGCAAGAAGCCGACAACGAAGAAGAGGACCAAGAAGAGGACCAAGAAGAGGATGAAGAAGAGGATGAAGAAGAGGAAGGGACACAACGTGCTCAAAGACAGGAAGTTGGCGTCGCCAACGAGACGGCCGTGATGCGCGAATTTGTGCACGAACAATTGAAGCAACGTCATATGCACGCGCGATCTTTTCCCACCACTTTGGCCGAGATTGTGCCGCGGGAAATGCGCGAAAACATGGCGACCTGGCCGTCCTGGTCTTTCTCGCAGCACAACGTGTCCTCGGAGTTTCGCCGCGCCATGGAAACGGACAGTTTCCTGATGTTGTGCGCGATCCCCCTGCACGGATTGTGCGAGTCATTCGTGGCCCTCTCCAACTTTCCCGAAACCACGCCTTTGCGCGACATGCACCTGTTCGACGATGCCCGCCGCAACGTGTCGCTCTTCGGCGGCTGCGTCAGTTCCCAACACCCCACGTGGATGGTCACCAGCGTGCCGGTCATGCTGCGCGGAATCAGTGTCGCACCCTCCGTGACATCTCGCGGCCGCATCTTGCACCAGGCGCTGCAAATCGCGACCGACGAATGGACTTCCCGCGATGACGTGGTGGTGTTGATCGATTTCTCTGGCGCGGTCACCCGCAGTGGCCGCCAGCTGGTGGACATGTACGTCAACGGGCATTCCATGGCCACCATGCTCGTTGACATGCGCATCAAGGAAAAGACGATTGCGGTGCCGGACAACACCCGCGGAATGAATCGATCCCAGGATGTGACCTTTTGGAAAGAAAGCAAGTGCTCCATCTATCCTGCCGACTTGCAGCAGCAACTCATCCAGGACACCGTAGATTGGTTGCATCGCCGCATTGAACAACCTGTGCCCAACAACATGGCGCGTTAGGGAAACAAAAACAAGTGAGATAAGGAAGAGAAAGTTGTGTGTTATATATTCGTCTACTAGTAACTTGCGGTTAATCATTTACAGTGAACATGCTGTTATCGTCTTCGTTCTATCGTGCTACCTCTATTTCTTCTTTTACTTCTTCTTTTGCTTCTGCTTCTTTTGCTTCTGCTTCTTCTTTTGCTTCCACATCGCGGGCAGCGGTGCTACCAGCAGCAACTGAAGCAGAGGAAGAAAGAGGGGATGTTGTACGTGGTTTGCCGCGTTCTAGGTAGGCGAGTCCCTGCAAGAATGCGTCGGCGAGATCGTCTTTCTTCTTGTGCGCATCGAAGAACGAGATCCATTGCGTCCAGCCGCGCGCCGCCAATTCCGCGCGACATTCTTGCACGCCGAGTTGTTTGCGTTTGGCGTAGGAATCCTTGTCGTCTCCGCTTTCCGAGTGTCCTCGTTTGCGCAACTTGTGGGATGCGCTGATGCCATCCACCCGCTGCACTTGGTGTGCGGACATGACAAAGTACTGCGTCAACATGCCTTGCACAGTCTTCATTTTGCTGGCCAGCGGTCCGATTTGATTTTCCACCACCACACGATGGATGCGCGGAACATCTTGCAGCGCGTGGTCGAGGTGGCGCGCGATGTTCTTGCCTAAGTCAAACAAATCGATATCCGTGACCGAGTCGCCACCACCGCCGCCACTGGTCGTCGCCGCAAAGAGCCCCTGTTCACGCACTTCTTTGCGCGCAGCAGCTTGTGCCTCGGCCGCGGCTTCCTCTTCCGTTTCTTGCAGCGATTCCAAGTAATGCTCGCGCAAGTGGACGCGGAGCACTGCAAGCAGCGACGCTTTGCGGCAGCGCGAAATGGGCGGGCATGGCACGCGGTAGGTTTCGGTCGCCAGTTGGTGCAAGTCGTACAGGGTGTACTTGGACAGGCGCTGGGAATGTTGCGGCACTGGATACGCCGATTGGCGGCAGTGCATGGCACAGAAATAGCGACCGTCGCGTCGATAGCGCGCCTGGTTGCCGCAATATCGACCATTCAATTGCACACAGTTGCAAAACGGGCGCGCAGGAGGAAGCACCGCGGTGTCCGAGTACGCAATGTTCAACACATTCCAGTAGTCCACACTCCGCAGCTCCAACGTGGCCGTGTGCACCGTTAACAAACACAGCGCCAAATGTTTGATGCCCACGTCAATCGACAAAATCGTCGTCGTCGTTGCGCCATCATTCTCTCCGCAGCCATACATGTCGGGTGCCAAATGTGAAGATGTCGGGTGCCAAATGTGAAGATGTCGGGTGCCAAATGTGAAGATGTCGGGTGCCAAATGTGAAG
>JACCDH010884634.1_pt1 | contig 23377 bp, 24 predicted proteins | sample 7442481 | NCBI WGS metagenome assembly JACCDH01 (sample SAMN15323433, study PRJNA562643) | freshwater metagenome | isolation source: river surface water | place: USA:Blue River Watershed | collected 2017-08-15
ACAGTTACATCGGGTTTAACTTTATCCTCACAGCGGTTGCGTTAGGAGGATATTATGTGATTCCTTCGCGTGCATCGTTTGTGCTCACCATCATTGCTATGCCAATTATTGGTATACTTATTAGCGCTTTAACCGAGTTATTGGCCGTGTTTCAACTTCCGTTGTACTCACTTCCGTTCACCTTAACTACCTTATTGGTATTGATGTTGCTGAAACAGCGTACCTTTTTCAATAGATTAGCTTTAGTGCCTCAACAATTCTTCTCACCCGAAAAGAATTTATACCATTATAAAACCAATCAAGTACGTTTTCAAAATGCACAAGCCATCTCTATTCAACTTCCATTTTTTGGAGAATGGTTTGTATCGCAAGGGTATAATGGAAGCATCACTCACAAAAACGAATGGCAACACGCATTAGATTTTGTTGTGGTAGATGAAACTCAGCATACATTTAAATTACCCGGAAAAGAAGTTACTGATTTCTTATGCTACGGCTTACCTGTTTTGGCTCCGGCTGATGGATACGTGAGCGCAGTTGCCGATGGGATTGCCGATAATGAAATTGGAGAAATTGATGCGCAGGATAATTGGGGAAATAGCATTGTGATTAAACACGGTGACTACCTATATAGCAAAGTATCTCACTTAATTCCCAATACCCTTTTAGTGCGCGTAAATGATTATGTAAAAGCCGGACAAGTAATCGGCTATTGCGGCAGCTCAGGACGTTCTCCCGAACCACATTTGCATATGCAGCTGCAACAAACTCCTTACATTGGTTCTCCTACATTATCATACCCACTTGCTTATTTCATAAGCAGACAAGGTGAACAATATACCTTCCATGAACATACCGTTCCGCAAGAGCAAGCCCATGTTCATCACCCGATAAAGACACCAATACTAGCCGATGCTTTTGGTTTTATTCCAGGACAAAAATTAACATTTGAAACACAACGTAGCCAAGAAAAATCCTTGGTAACGTGGGAGTGTAAAATAGATGAATGGAGCAGAACTTACCTGTACTGCAGCCAAAGTCAATCGGTAGCATATTTCATCAATAATGGTGTGCTGTTTTACTTTACTTCTTTCAATGGTGATCAGAATAGCTTACTCTTTGATTTTTATTTAGGAGCACAAAAAGTGCTGTTAGGCTATTATCCAAATCTCACACTATCCGATCGCCTTCCAACTACCGTATTTCAGCGTAAGGCACTGCTATTCATGCACGACTTTATAGCTCCGTTTGTACAACTATTAACCACTAAATTCAACCTATCCTATCATCATATTGATAACACCTATGCCCCAACCTATTTGGAGTTACATAGTAAAGTTTCGGCTGATGTATTAAATACATCCATGAAAGAAAAAACATTTCGCTTTTGCATAGAAAATGGTCAATTAAAGGCCTGGACTATCAAATACGGAAAACAAGAAACGGAGGTTACATGCGTAAATTAATGGTATTATTGCTAAGTGCCTTCTCCTCTATATCTACATTTGCACAATACGAATCTGCGGCTGAACAAGAATTAGATTCATTGTATATAAATGGCTCCTACCAACAAGTTATTCTACACACTTCTTCATTTCAAAAAAGCGGCACAATTTTAAGTCCTGACGCATGGAAAACAGCGGCCAAGGCAGCTTATGTGCTGAATAAAACCATCAAACAACAATACTACTTACAACAAGCACTAAACGATAATCCGTTTGATAGTGCGGCATTAGTTCATTTATATTACTGTCAACTACAAAATAAGAATTACACACATGCTCAATCCTTATTGCATCATATTAGAAAGCACGAGTTGTTGAATCCGGCCTATGAATTACCTAATCAGATGTTAAGCGTGGCTGCGGGAACTAAAAATAGTAGCAGTTCGTTATATCAACCTCTTTATTTTGGCGAGTTAAACATAAGCGCTCCTGTTGGAAAACTATCCTCATTTCATGCCATTGGTTATCTTACACAGAATACTCACTTTGGCGATATCAGTCAGTTTTATTATTACGGAAATTTGGGAATTGCCCTACCGCATAATTTCGCAGTAACACCCGCCATTCAAATGGCACAATATCATATCAGTAACTATCCGGTTGAATATACCGGTAATCCTCTTTTAAAATCTACCTCTTGGGTTTTAGGTGTTGAAGTGAGAAAACAAATTCGTTCCCTTCAATTAACCTTAAGTCCGCAACGAACCGACATCAATCAACAAATTCAATATCAATACAACCTGGGAGCTACTTGGTTTGCAAGCGGGAACACTAACTTTGTAATCAGTGCTCAGGCTAGTTATTTGAGTGCGCCCAAACTTATGGTCCCTTCCTTTTCATCTTCTGTTAAACTACACAAACGAGTGCAACTTTGGGGAAGCTGGTTGTACGCACACACGACTAACTTTACCGAACAAAATGGCTTGATTTTAAATAACACCTTTGATGTGACTAAAACAAAATGGGCCACCGGAACTTCGATTTTATTATCACCTAAGGTTGTTGTGGAATTCATTTTTCAGCAAGAGAGAAAAACAGAAGAAATCAGTCAAACCGACTATTTACTCCACTTATTTATGATTAAAACAAAAACTGCATTTTAATATGAAAATTTCACGCATCATCGCATTAGTAGTAAGTACACTAATTACTTATCGTGTAAGTGCACAAGACCCTATTCAAAAAGCATTTGAGAGCAGCTATGCGCTAGAAAAAAGTTACAATTACACCGCTGCCTGTCAAAGTTTACTTGATGTATACAATGATAAAAATTACGAATTGAACGTGCGAATAGGCTATTTGAAATATATGTCGGGATTATACACAGAGTCGGTAACCTATTACAATAAAGCAATCGCAATTATGCCTTATGCGATTGAGCCTAAAATAGGTATTACCTATCCATTAGCAGCAGCCAACAAGTGGGACGAAGTTGTAGCACAGTATAACGCCATCTTAAAGATTGATCCAAAAAACACCTCTATTTGCTACAAGTTAGGCACTATTTATTACAACAGAAAAAAGTATAGTCAAGCGTATAGCTTATTTGAACGCGTAGTAAATCTATACCCCTTTGATTACGATGGATTGCTAATGTATGCCTGGTGTAACTATCGCTTAGGAAAGCTTCCACAAGCCAAACTATTATTTAAAAAAGTTCTTTGGATATCACCAAGCGATAAATCAGCATTAGAAGGGTTGTCGATGATTAAATAACATCGTAAAAAGGTTGTATCTTGTGCTCATGATTATTGAGCTACATCCCAAAAACCCGAATCCAAGGGATTTAAAAAAAGTTATTGAACTGCTCGACAATGACGGAGTAATTATTATTCCAACAGATACGATTTATGCAATGGCTTGTCGCATGGATCGTAAAAAGGCTATTGATCGGATGGCAAGAGTATCAGGAAAGAAACCGGAGAAAGTAAACTTCTCATTGTTATGCTCCGATTTGTCAAACCTATCAGAGTATGCCGCGCATTTAGATAAAACGGTATTTCGTTTACTCAAAAGTAACCTACCGGGCGCATTCACTTTTATATTAAAAGCCAATAATAATGTTACACGCTATTTCGGTAACAGTAAAAAAACAATCGGCATCCGTGTACCCGATAACATTATCGCACAAACCCTTATAGAGCATGTAGGAATACCTTTGGCGGTAACCACCATTCATCACGAAGATGAAGTATTGGAATACATGACAGATCCGGAGGAGATTCACGAAAAATTCGAACACCAAGTAGACGCAGTTATTAATGGTGGATATGGAGATAATGTTCCCTCTACAATAATTGATTGCTCTACCGAAGAAATTACTATTTTGCGTGAAGGCAAAGGCATTTTAAATGAGTAACTGATGATTCAACGTTATGTAGCAATTGTATGTAACCCCTCTTCCGGAAAAGGCGTACCCTTAAAAGTTTTACCACAATTTGAAAACTATTTAAGTGCGCAAGGATTCCTTTACCAAACCTATATTCATAATATGCCCAAACACCTGAATGGGTTTACTGATTTGGTTATTTTAGGTGGCGATGGAACGGTTAACTACGTGTTGAATCATTTCAAACACATTTCTATTCCTGTTGGAATTATCGCTTGTGGAACGGGTAATGACATTGCTATTTCCTTACATGGAAAGAAAACATTCAACCAACAATTTGAAGCCGTTATTCATGGAGCATTACACCCTACAGATGCTGGAAAATGCAATGAAAAACTCTTTTTAAATGGCGTAGGAATTGGCTTTGATGGTTGGGTAGTAAAACGTCTTTTAGCTAAACGCCTATTCAAAGGTAAGGCCGCCTATTACAGCACAGTTATCAGTTTATTGGCTTTCTACAAAGAGAGCAGTGTAACGATAGAGATTGATGAGCAGCAATTCGAAACTCACTTGTTTATGTTGAGTGCTGCTAATTTCCAAACGTATGGTGGCGGCTTTATGGTAGCACCAAAAGCAACTAGTAACGATAAACAGTTGGATGTAATTACCATCAGTAAACTACCGGTTTGGAAACGATTGAAATATTTACCTGTCATCGAGAAAGGAAAACACCTGGAACTAAACTTACCTTTTGTTGATTTCAAAAATGGTAAGCAAATAAAAATTAAAGCTCACCAGCCATTGCAAGCACACTTGGATGGGGAGCATATGCAAGCTCAAGAGTTCATCATAGAAACACTTCCTCATTACCTTACCTTACGTTACTAGTAATGGTGTTTACATCTGAAACCGGTTGGTTCTTACTTTTGGCATTACTTGCCGAATTCCTTGGTACTATTGGAGGTTTTGGATCTTCCCTCCTTTTTGTTCCAATTGCTAGTTACTTTTTTGATTTCCATACTGCATTAGGAATCACCGCAAGTTTTCACGTATTAAGTAACCTAACTAAAATTGCATTATTCAAAAAAGGCTTTCATAAAAACTTGGTTATATGGATGGGCATACCTGCCGTAGTTTTTGTAAGCATAGGTGCTTATTTAAGTAAATACATCAATACCTCATGGCTTGAATTAGCACTTGGTTTTTTTCTACTCTTCACGGCATTATTGTTTTTCTTTAAACCTAAAAACGAACTTGAACCAACGCATAGATTTGCGTTTACAGGAGGCGCTATTTCAGGATTTATTGCAGGCCTAATAGGAACAGGTGGTGCAATAAGAGGTTTAGCGCTATCAGCCTTTGCTCTCGAAACCAATGCCTTTATTGCCACCTCTGCATTAATTGATTTGGGGATTGATGGAAGCAGAACTATAGTTTATCTCTATAATGGTTATATGCAATTTGACTTACTATACCTACTCCCTCCTTTACTGGTGATTAGTTTTATTGGGACTTATTTGGGTAAAAAAGTACTCGATAAATTACCGCAACTTTATTTCAAAAAAATAGTGCTGCTACTCATTATGGCAACAGGTGTTTCCATGTTAGTAAAAGCATGGATTAATCAATAACCGATATACCTTTGCATGATGAGCAATCCCATTTTAGTTGAAGTATACCGTAACGAAGTTCTAGAGAGCTTTCACCGAGGAGTAGTTTGTGTAGTGAACGAAAAAAATGAAGTAATTTTTAGCATGGGTGATGTGGAGCAAATTTGCTACCCGAGAAGTGCCATGAAATTACTTCAAGTGATTCCTTTATTGGAACATGGAGGAATTGAAAAATTTGGATTCACCTTAGAGGAAATTGCGGTAATGTGCGGTTCACATAATGCGGAACCTGAACATATTCGTGTGGTAGAATCCATCCTAGCTAAAATAGGTTTAAGCAAAGAAGCATTGAATTGTGGCGCTCAATATCCAAGTAGTAAGCGCGATGCAAATGCATTAATTAAAGCTGATGTAAAACCTCACCACATTCATAATAACTGTAGTGGTAAACATGCCGGTATGTTAGCCATGTGTGTGTTAATGGGCTGGCCAACGCATAACTATATTCATCCCGAACATCCCCTGCAACAAGCAATAAAAAACACCTGCGAATTGTTCTACGAATACTCAAAAGAAAAAATGGTTACCGCACTTGATGGATGTAGTGCACCAATTTTTAGTATTCCGGTCCGTAACCAAGCTATTGCCTACAAAAATCTAGTAGCTTATCAGCATCTTCCTGAACCAACTAAACAAGCATGCAAAGTTGTTCTTGATGCGGTGTCATCCTATCCATTTATGGTAGCCGGAAGCAAACGCTACTGCACAGAAATGATGGAAGTAACTGCGCCCAAAGTAATTGGTAAAACCGGAGCAGAAGGCGTTTTCTGCATGGCCTTTACCGAACAAAAATGGGGCGTTTGTATAAAAATTGATGATGGAAAAATGCTACCTCAATATAATGTTGCGCAAGCCATTTTGGAGGCATCTTCATTATTTTCTCCTGAAAAACTGCATCCATTGCATACTCATGCCACCAATGATATCAGTAATTTCAATAAACTGATAACAGGAAAAATTACGGTAAATGAGCAGCTTATTCAAGAACTAAAGGCCTTTTTTAAAAGCAATCAGTAAAACTTATATCAAATTCGCTCTCCATAATACGAGAGGCAACGGAACTCCATAAACTTACCTACCTTTGTCGAGCAAAATTTAAAACAACATGGATACATCAACATTTTTAGACGTATACAGCGAAGCAACTCCAAATCCGGAAACCATGAAATTCGTATTCAACCGAATGATTGCTCCTGACCAAACTGCAGACTTCCCCACTCGCGATACCACAGCTAACTCACCATTAGCTAAAAATTTATTCGAATTCAATTTTGTAAACGGAGTATTCATTATGAATAACTTTGTTACCATTACACGCACACCCGGTGCAGAGTGGGAAGAAATTGTGCCTATCGTGAAAGAGTTTTTAAAATCATACATCGCAGCAGGAGAACCGGTTTTATTAGAGGTTATTCAAGAATCTAACAAGGATTACGGCACCGACAACATTGTGGTAGCCCAAATCAAGGAAATTTTAGATACGTATATTAAACCTGCAGTAGAGGTTGACGGTGGTCAAATTTCATTCAGAGATTATGAAAACGGCATCGTAACGGTTGAGTTGAGAGGTTCGTGTAGTGGCTGTCCTTCATCTACAGTTACCTTAAAACGAGGTATTGAAGGCATGCTCACCAGAATGGTTCCTGCCGTTAAAGAAGTAGTAGCGCATTCGCTTTAGCGAATAACCAATAATAAAAAAATCCCGCTCCGAAATTCGGAGCGGGATTTTTTTATGTGTTCTTGCGAACTAGATTATTTAGCAATTACTAAACGCTTAGTAGCTGTTTCGTTATCACCTTTAATAGAAACGAAATAGATACCATTATTTAAGCTAGTAGCATCGAAATAAACAGTGTGCTCACCTTTTGCAAATGCACCAGTGTTAATATCCATTACTTTTTTACCGGTAATATCAACTAAAGTTACTTCTACATTACCTGTTGAACTTGTAGTAAAGCTAACTGAAGTTAAACCACTTGTAGGGTTAGGATAAACAGTTGCAGGCATAGTTTGTGAAGCAGCATTCTCACTAACTCCAACGTTAAATGCTAATGGCACTTCTACAACGTTTAATACTTCATGCTTTTTCAAATCAGCATTGTAGATTGAAACGAAACCAACGATGTACATATCGTAGTGTTTGTTCATTGCAGGACCGGAAATAGTATTGCGTAATTCTTCGTTAACATTTCCATCAGCTGCATCATAAGTTACACTAGTTTCAGCAGGAACGGTGTATGTGTAAGTTTGAGAATAAACTCCATTCTCAGAAGCAACAGAAGGAATAACAGAAGCAGTTCCCCATGCACCTGAAGGAATTGAACGCACAGTATGTTGGTGTTTGTAACCTACGATGTATGCAGGTAAAGTTGGCAATACAGGTGAGTTTGTTGCAGCACCTTCAGCGAAGTAGTTACGTTGGTTCCAAGTCATGTTAGTAGCAGAAATTTTAGGACCACGAACGTTGTTTTCGATGATGTATGCATTTAAACGTAAGTCGCCTGCAGCGTAATCAACGAAGTTAGCTTGTACTTTGAATGATACAGTGCGGGTAGCAGCATCATATGTTCTTTCAACAATACTCACGTTAACTGGTGATGGAGTATTCAATCTTTCAGCAACCTTAGTTGCCCAAATACCGCGGTTTAAACCAGCTTCAGTTTGATCAGAGAAAGTTACACGATCAACAACACCATAAGGATAACCTGTAGCAAACGCAGAGTTAATAGTGTTACTGTTTGTGTTTGTCATACCATCAGAGTTGTGATGAACTACACCAACAACTTTATCACCATCGGTACCATCTAAGATTTCTGATAAACGATAATGTCCGTCAGGGCAATATCCGCACCATGCACCAGAACCTTCTTCAACGAATACACGCTTAGAACCTGCAACACCTTTATTTACAAAAATAGTGGTGTTTAATGTATCGCTTCCTACTGAACCACCATTGATACCGGTGATCCAAACTTGAATATTTTTAAATGTTCCTGCATCAGCTGTTTGACCTACAAAATTTGTAGTACTGCTTAATGTAGCACTACCTCCGCTTGGAGGCAAAGTAGTGTTGAAAGATGTACTAACCGGAGTGCCACCATTAACTGAATAGTTAAATGTACCACTAGCGATTGAATTTGAACCGTAATTTGATACTTGTACAGATATAGGAGTACCTGTTGTGTTGCTTGCACTAACGATATCAGCAGTCAAATCAGACACTAAACGCAAGTCAATTGCAGGTTGAGTACCGTAGTAGAAAGTATAAACATCACTAGCAGTTGCATCGTAACTGTTGTTACTTCCACCAAAGTTTAAGTTTGGACTTCCGGCAATAGAAACCGCAGCATCTTTTGCAGCGTTTTGAACACCCATAGTAGCTGTAAACGTTCCGATACCAAATGACTGAACTAAATCAAACTTGTTAGCTCCATTCTCGTAGAAACGGATAGCAAAGAAATTAGCGTTAGTAACAGTAGTAGAGTTATCATTACGTTGAACGAATTGCCACTGAACTACAAAAACACGATTAGGAGCAGTTCCGTAAGTCCAAGAGCGAACACCTTGAGGAAGTGTGCTGTTCATGGTTTGGATACGTAAGTCATCCCAAAACGCAAAAATTGCATTACCAGGAGCAGAAGCCGAAGGTAAAGCTACGTTAGCTCCATCATCAGTGCTTACATTTGTGTCGAATGTAACATAACCGCTCGAACTAACTTTAAATGTAGATACCGGCTGTCCGAAGAAATTCCATGTAAATGGTAAAGTTTGTACAGCAGATAAGGTGCGAACAGTTCCAGGAGATGCAGTAGCAGCGATAACTGAAGTGCCTGTCGTACTCATGATGTCGTACTCAGCAGTATTCACACCTTTTGTTTTGATGTAATAGTACCCCTGAGCCATGGCGCCTAAGCTAACAAGCGAAGAAACCGCCAATGCAAGTAGATTTTTTTTCATGTTGAAATATAATTTGGTTTATTGTTTAGCCTAAATAAAGGTTAACGGTATGCATAATTATATTTTTTTTAACGAAAAAACAACCCAAGATTGTCAAATTGTAAAATTAATTCCATGATTCGTTTAACAAGCTTTATCATTTGTATTTACAACTATGAGGGCTTACATTTGTTAAAAATTACCCATCATGAAAAAAGCGATATACACTTTTCTGTTTTCATTAGTAGTTTCTATTACTGCTTTTGCACAAGGTATTACCATCAATCCAAGAGAAAAATCGGTTGAGGGTCCGAATAGTGGTGACAAGTACGCACTAGGTGTAATAACCAACAACTCTACAGATCCTGCAGACAGTATGTTTACTTGGACCATCATTGAATACAATTTGACTGCCGGTTGGGAATTCTCATTCTGTGATAATTTCGATTGCTACTATAATATTGGTATGGGTACAACCAAATCTTTCAAGTTAAAATTGGGAGAGTCTGGTCCACTTAAAGGAGACTTTATTTTTAATAATATAGGAGGAAACAGCCAAGTAAAAGTGGTTGTAAAATCAACCTCAAACACTAGTATTATCGACACTTTTACTATGATTGGTAGAGGTTGGGCAACCGGTTTGAATGACATTAAAAAAACAGCTGATGTTACTTTTTATCCTAATCCTGCAAAAGAGGTAATTACCATCAAACAACAAAGCAACAAAGCTACTGAGGTAACCATATACAATGTACTAGGTTCTAAAGTTAAAACTGTTGTAATTGGTTCTGGTGAGAATACTGTTAACATTAGCGATTTACAAAAAGGAATGTATTTTATCCGCTACACCGAAAACGGTACATTGGTATCTAAATCATTCACTAAGGCTGAATAATATTAAATATGTAACATCGAAAAGCCTCGGAGCAAATGCTTCGGGGCTTTTTTTATAACCATTGAGATGCTATTGACAGTTCTATGGTTAGATTTTCGCAGCTTTTGCACCGTTGCGTATAAAATAAAAAAGCTGCTCTAATGAGCAGCTTCTTGTCCGAGGTATTGAGCGGATTTCGAGACGCTTCGGTCTCGACTTTCGCAGCTTTTGCACCGTTGCGTATAAAATAAAAAAGCTGCTCAAATGAGCAGCTTCTTGTCCGAGGTATTGAGCGGATTCGAACCGCTGTAGCAGCTTTTGCAGAGCTGAGCCTAGCCTCTCGGCCACAATACCTTTTTGGTGTGGCAAATATAGTAAAATAGATGAGTATGCAACAATTCGTACAGATAAAATTAACAAATCATTTCTTTCTAATTCCATGTTAATGCAATTACTTTGTGCTAATCAATTGTATACACATGAAGAAAATTATTTATCTAGGATTAGCTACTTTGGCCTTCGCTTGCGGCCAAAACACAAACACTACTACCCCTGCAGCAGATTCAACTAACGTAGAACAAGTTGCACCAGCTCAACTTTTCGGTGACTCTATTACTGCTGATAGCTCAGTTAGTTTAGATGACATGAAAACACAAATGGGCGACAAAAAAGAAATGGCAGTTAAAGTAACTGCTCCGGTGAGTGCTGTTTGTCAGAAAAAAGGTTGTTGGATGGAACTTAAAGCTGCTGATGGTTCAACGATGCGTGTTACTTTTAAAGATTACGGCTTTTTTGTACCTAAAGATGCTGCCGGAAAAACAGCTACCGTTTTAGGCGTAGCTAAGGTTGAAGAAACCTCTATTGCCGACTTGAAAGAGTATGCAAAAGACGATGGTAAAAGCAAAGAAGAAGTAGAAGCTATCAAAGAACCAAAGAAAGAATTGGTGTTTGAAGCTAGTGGTGTAATTCTTCAATAACTATTCATGAGACTCCCGAAAGTTGCTATTGTAATCACCATTCTACTTGGTGTGGTATTCATCTTTGCCTGCAATACAGGCGAGAAAAAAACGGATACACCAACTAAGGAAAGCACAACAGTTTCTGCTGCTGAGCAAGAGGGAACTGATTCTGCCGAAAGTTGTTCTAAACCATCTAAATATCCCAATCAAGATAAGCCAATGGCATTAATGATGAGACAGATGGCAGACAACGCACAAAAGATGAAAGACCTGGTACTTGCAGGAAAAGCAATTACCGGTAACGAATTTCCATTCATTCGTTTTCATTTAGTTGAACCTACTGATCCGGATGTGTTGCAACCTCAGTTTTACGAGAATGCTCGCTTACTACAAGAGGCTCACAAAAACATGATTAACGCTCCGGTTGCGAAGCAAAAAGAAATGTACACCGCATACATTAATCAATGTATCAGTTGTCACCAAATCTATTGCAGTGGCCCCTTGAAGCGAATCAAAAAATTGACGTTGGATTACAAACCATAAAAAAATCCCGCCTCGAATATTCGAGGCGGGATTTTTCTTTTAGCAGGTAATGATTATCTGTACATCACTTCTTTTACTGCTTTTACTATTTTATCTACACTTGGTAAAAATGCCTGCACAAAAGTTGGAGCATAACCCAACGGAGTATCTTCGGTTGTTACACGTCTAATTGGAGCATCTAAGTAATCGAACGCTTGTTTTTGCACCATGTACGTAATTTCACTACTAATACTTGCTAAAGGCCAAGCTTCTTCAACAATAACCAAACGATTAGTTTTCTTTACCGACTCTATAATGGTAGCATAGTCGATCGGGCGAACAGTACGCAAATCGATAATCTCCACATTGATGCCATCTTTGGCCAATTCTTCAGCAGCTTGATACGCCACTTTAATGATCTTACCAAAACTAACAATAGTTACATCTGTTCCCTCACGTTTGATATCCGCTTTACCTATTGGTAAGTAATATTCTTCTTCAGGCACCTCTCCCTTATCACCGTACATTTGCTCGCTTTCCATAAAGATAACCGGATCGTTATCCAAAATGGCTGATTTTAACAATCCTTTTGCATCATAAGGATTAGAAGGCACTACTACCTTTAAACCCGGACAGTTAGCATACCAATTTTCAAACGCTTGCGAGTGTTGTGCTCCTAATTGCCCTGCAGAACCGGTAGGACCACGAAACACCATTGGAATATTGAATTGTCCGCCACTCATTTGATACATTTTAGCAGCTGCGTTGATGACTTGATCAATCGCCACTAAACTGAAGTTAAATGTCATGAACTCCACAATCGGGCGTAAGCCGTTCATTGCAGCACCCACACCAATACCGGCAAAGCCTAGCTCAGCAATTGGTGTATCGATAATGCGCTTCGCACCAAACTCGTCAAGCATACCTTGACTAACTTTGTATGCACCGTTGTACTCGGCAACTTCCTCCCCCATTAAAAAAATATTCGGATCTTTACGCATTTCTTCGCTCATGGCTTCACGTAAAGCTTCTCTGAATTGAATTACTCTCATTTCGTTCGTAAAATTTTGATGCAAAAATATATCTATTCGTCAGGTTTCAAAACGGAAAGTAGCTGTTAACTAACCTCCTATTGCAAACCGCAGTTTAACCTCAGTAATATCGTTGGTCATGGTTACTGTTAACCCTATCCCTAACTCATTACATAAGGTGTGTATGGTCCAAAGTCCGGGATTTTCAGGCATATTGGCAAAATGTACAGCAGATGTATCCATGCGTAAAATGTACGACAAAGTTTCGTCTGGTGGCGTTTCTTTGAACTTATTGTTAAATACAACCTCCAGCTCATTGCCTTTACGCTCGGTCTTCACGTTCACTTCTTCACCCTCCGGTGTAAATTCAACGATATTCATCAACACATTTTTGACAATGCTTTGCAACATTACCTTATCTGATTGCACCATGGCACTTGACTGATAATCCTCTAACAAGTCCAGGTGTTGACGTTGAAACTCCGAGTTAAAATAGCCCAATTCCTCACGCACCAAATCAGCTACATCCACATTCTGCATAACAGGAGTAAGATTACCTGTGTAGTGTTTCAACCACCACGATAAGTTCTCACTACGCAGCAAAGCCTTTTTAGAAAGCTGATGTACAATTTTGATGTAATTGCTTTTATCATCATCGGATAAGCTTTCGAAATGTGTGTTTAACAAATCGGTGAATCCGATGATACCGTTAAATGGATTACGCACATGGTGCGTTAAACGCGAAAGCAACTGTTTGCTGATGCCTGATTGTTCTTTGTTTTCCATTAAATGGTAGATGTAAGCTTGAACTTATTTTTGATGATAGAGAAATAGTTTCGGCTTACCTCAAACGGCTGATCAACCCCTTTCAGGTATAATATTCCTGTATCGTAAGTACCACGTTCAATCTTTATTACATTGTGTAAATTCACGATGGTAGAGCGGTGCACGCGGAAGAAATCATCAGCAGGCAGTTTGTCTTCCCACAATTTAATTAAGCCATATGTAGTAAATGAAGTCCCGTCATTTAATGCCACATGGGTGTAGTTTCCTTTTGCTTCAATGAAATTGATATCACGAATTTTTACAAACTTCATTTCGTTATCAATGTTCATCAACACCATGTTATCGATACCGAATTTAGAGGTATTTTTACTCGAGAACGCATCCATTTCGTTTGGATTTGGATGACTGTCTTCCTCTTCAAAAATATTCAAGCGGCTCAATGCCTTTTTCAATCGATCGAAACTGATTGGCTTAACAATGTAATCGATGGTATTAAACTCAAATGCTTTAACGGCAAAATCAGGGAATGCGGTAATGAATAACACTTTGGTTCTCGGTTCCACATGTTTAATCAAATCGAGCGAGTTGGCACCTTTCAAGTCAATATCCATGAAAATCAAATCAACCTTTGGGTGATTTTTTATTAAAGCCTCTGCATCTTTTATGTTTGATGCTACCCCAAGCAAGTTGATGTATGAAAAGTCTTTCAAAAACTCTTTTAACAGGGTAATTGATGCTGCATCATCCTCGATAATCAGTGCGTTTACAGTAGTTCCCATTTGATCTAATTTTTACGTCCGTGAATAACGCATTTATTTTTATCGAAACAAAGAATTTGAGGCACATTTTTTAGCCCTGCAACTTCATTTATATCATATATATTACGTTTTATCAATTATTATTGCAGTTTATTTCAAATTATGACAAACCTATTTACAGCCCAAAATTGGAAAGATTATGAGTTACTTGATTGTGGCGATTTGGAAAAGTTGGAACGTTTTGGAACTGTGGTATTAAGACGTCCGGAGCCACAAGCGCTCTGGACCAAAAGATATTCGGAGCAAGAGTGGCATAAGCTTGCCGATGTAAAGTTTATTCAAAAGGGCAGTCATGCCGGTGAATGGAAAAAAAACAAACCGGTTGCTGATAAATGGCCTATTCGCTACCAACACAATGGGTTGTCAATCGGATTTAATTTATCCCTTACCTCTTTTAAACATGTTGGCATATTTCCGGAACAAGCCTTAAACTGGGATTTCATCTACAATCAAACCAAACAGCTTGGAGCCGATGCGAAGGTATTAAACTTGTTTGCCTACACGGGTGGCGCATCATTGGCTGCAAAAGCTGCAGGTGCTGATGTAACGCACGTTGATAGCGTGAAACAGGTAATTAATTGGAGCCGCGAAAATATGGAATCTTCGGGCCTTAAAGATATTCGTTGGGTGGTGGAAGATGCACTGAAGTTTGTAAAACGTGAGGTAAAACGCGGTAAAAAATACAACGGTATTATTCTCGATCCGCCTGCTTACGGTATAGGTGCCAATGGTGAACGTTGGAAACTGGAAGATTCAATAAATGAAATCTTGAGCGACATTTCTCAGTTGTTGGATGAAAAGCACTTCTTGGTATTAAATGTGTATTCGTTGGGTTTAAGTCCATTGATTCTTGAAAACCTAATCAAGACCAACTTTAACACTACCGAAAACTTAGAGTTAGGTGAGGTTTACTTACCTGCCAAAAGTGGCATTAAACTTCCACTCGGTATTCTGGCTCGCTTCACCAATATTTAATTCATAAAAAAGCCCCAACTTGTGTTGAGGCTTTTTTGTTACATTTTGTATTTCTTCTTGATTTGGAAGAAGTAATTTCTACTTATCTCAAATGGTTTTTCAACGCCTTTCAGATACAAACGTCCGGTATCGTTAGCCCACTTCTCAATGCGTGTTACGTTGTGTAAGTTTACAATAGTTGAACGATGAATTTGTATGAATAAATCTTCAGGAAGTTTAGCATCCCAATTTTTAATAGAGTTGTAAGTAACACTCAACTTACCATCAGCTAAATTTACCTTGGTATAATTACCATAAGCTTCGATATAATTAATATCGGTAATCTTCACGAAACTCATCTTGTTATCAAAGCTTAATAATATGATGTGATCTGAAGAGAAACGAGCACTATCATCACCTTCATAATCGCTATCTTCCCAATGGTTGGTTACCTTTTCTATTGCCTTGGTTAAACGCTCTAAACTTATTGGCTTAAGCAAATAATCTACCGCATTTAACTCAAATGCCTTTATTGCAAAATCAGTATGAGATGTAATGAAAATAACCATCGGCTCATAGCCAATTGTCTTCAGTAAATCGATAGATGTTAAACCGTTTAAATCGATATCGAGTAATAATAACTCCGGACGTTCTTCACTAATGATGTTACGAGCCTCTTCAAAATCTGCAGCCTCTCCAACCAGTTTTATTTTATCGAAGGAACTGAGTAATTTTTTGAGTACCACACGCATACTTTCCACATCATCTACAATAACTGCTTTTATTACATCTTTCATCTCGCAAGTGTGATTTGTTAGGATATTTGTTTTTTGATTTCAACGCAATATAAAACTATTTTACTCATTTGTGTGATGACCATCATATTTGTAAAGGCTTGAGATTAATTTAATATGAAATATGGTGGATAGCCTACGTTAATTGCAGCAAAATTACACCATCGGTAGACTAAACGAAAAAAGTCCGAGCGTGTGGCTCGGACTTTTTTAATTACTTCTTTAATTACTCTTGAGGGGCTTGCTCCTCTGAGTTATTGCGTTCCGGACGCATTTGAGGAAAGAACAATACATCTTGAATAGATGGGTTATTGGTCATAATCATCACCAATCGATCAATTCCAATTCCAATACCTGCTGTTGGTGGCATGCCATATTCCAATGCACGCAAGAAGTCATGATCAATAAACATCGCCTCATCATCTCCTCTTTCCATCAATTTTACTTGCTCTTCAAATCGTGCACGCTGGTCTAATGGATCATTTAATTCTGAATAAGCATTTGCTAATTCTTTTCCATTTACCATTAGTTCAAAACGCTCTACTAATCCGGGCTTGCTGCGGTGTTTCTTAGTCAATGGACTCATCTCAACCGGATAATCTGTGATAAAGGTTGGTTGGATGTAATTACCTTCACACTTCGCACCAAATATTTCATCAATCAATTTACCTTTTCCAATGTTCGGGTCAACCTCAATACCCAACTGTTTACAAACCGCTCTCAAGCCACTTTCATCCATCTCACTAATATCAATACCTGTAAATTCTTTAATAGAATCGTACATGGTAACACGCTTAAACGGACGTTTAAAATCGATAACTTTGTCGCCAACTTGCACCTCGGTGGTTCCGTGCAAATCCAACGCAATTTTCTCCATCAATTCCTCTGTTAAATCCATCATCCAGTTGTAGTCCTTGTAAGCTACGTACAATTCCATTACCGTAAACTCCGGGTTATGGGTTCTATCCATACCCTCGTTTCTAAAGTTACGAGAGAACTCATACACCCCATCAAAACCACCAACTATTAAGCGTTTCAAGTACAACTCGTTCGCGATACGCATATACATAGGAATATCTAACGAATTGTGGTGCGTAATAAACGGACGGGCTGCTGCCCCTCCCGGAATTGCTTGCAATACCGGAGTATCAACTTCTAAGTAACCTTTATGATTATAAAACTCACGAATGGTATTCACCAATTTGGTACGCTTCACAAACGTATCCTTAACAGCAGGGTTGATGATTAAATCAACATAACGTTGGCGATAGCGAAACTCAGGATCGGTTACAGCATCAAACACTTCCCCATCCTTTTCTTTTACAATTGGAAGTGGCTTTAACGCTTTTGACAGCAAACTGAACTCTTGAGCGTGTATAGTGGTTTCACCGGTTTTGGTGGTGAACACGTATCCTTTAATACCGATGATATCTCCAATATCAACCAGCTTTTTAAATACCACTGCGTAAAGACTTTTGTCCTCGCCCGGGCAAATATCATCACCACGTAAGTATACTTGGATTTTTGAAGTGGCATCTTGTATCACCAAAAAACAAGCTTTACCCATATCACGAACGCTCATTAAGCGACCGGCTATGCTTACGTTCTTATATTCGATTTTTTGATTCTCGTAATTCTCTAAGATTTCCTTAGCCGAAACATTTACTTCAAAGGTCTCAGCAGGGTATGCGTTGATACCCATTTTTTCAAGCTCGGCCAGCTTGTTTCTACGTAAGATTTCTTGTTCGCTTAAGTGCTGTGTGTGACTCGTCATGTTGCCTACTTTTTTTTCGATAAGGCGCAAAAATAATAAAACCATTGGCAATCATACCTATGCTTGGAATAATCTTAAATTATTGCGCTATCTTTGTGGCTTAATATGCTGGTAAATTCAATACGTAAAGACATTCGTGCACTCTCGTTAACAGAGCTTAAGGAAACTTTTGCTCAAATGGGAGAAAAAGCATTTAGAGGTGCTCAAGTATATGAATGGCTTTGGAAAAAAAGTGCTCACTCTTTTGATGAAATGAGTAACTTAAGTAAGGACTTACGCGAAAAATTAAAACAACATTTTGTTATCCATGCCATCTCGGTAGTAGATAAACAAGTAAGTAACGACCGCACCATTAAAAGTAGTTTTCGCTTGCATGATGGACACCTGATTGAAGGGGTATTAATTCCAACCGAAGACCGAATGACTGCTTGTGTATCCAGTCAAGTAGGTTGTAGTTTAACCTGTAAGTTTTGTGCTACCGGAAAAATGGAACGCATCCGCAACCTGAATCCGGATGAAATTTACGACCAAGTAGTGCATATCAGAAATTGGGCTCAAACACATTACAACATGCCATTAACCAACATTGTGTTTATGGGAATGGGTGAACCCTTGTTGAACTATTCAAATGTATTGAAGGCCATTGAAAAGATTACCGGAGAAGAAGGATTGAATATGGCCAGCGACCGCATTACTGTAAGTACTGCAGGTATAGCTAAAATGATTAAGAAACTAGCTGATGACCAAGTGAAGTTCAACTTGGCTCTCTCTTTACATGCGGCCAATGATGTTAAACGTAACCAAATTATGCCTATTAATGAAAGCAATAGTTTGGAGAGTGTAATGGAGGCTCTGCATTATTTCCGCTCAAAAACTAAAGGCAAACTTACTTACGAGTATATCGCTTTTCGTGACTTTAATGAGAGCATTCAAGATGCCAGAGAATTAGTGGCTATCTGTAAAAAAGTACCTGCTAAAGTGAACATCATCGAATACAACCCAATTGGTGATGGTGTATTTAGTAAAGCTGATTCGTCAAAAATCGACCAATTTCAGCGTTATCTGGAGCGCAATGGTGTGATTGCAACAGTGAGAAGAAGCAGAGGAAAAGATATCGATGCGGCATGCGGACAATTGGCGAATAAAAAGCACGAAGATGCTTTAATGCAGTAATATTTCTGATTCTTATCAAGCTAACGTTTACATAACATGAATTGGTTAAATTCGAGTAACCAAATTAAACAGTTATGATCAACACGATTCTAATCCCCACCGATTTTAGTGAAGTTGCTACAAACGCCTTAAACTACGCAGTTTCATTCGCTAAAAAATGCAATGCACAAGTGCACATTTTTCACGCTAAACAAATTCCGGTTGCCGACCCTGCTTTTCCTGCTGAGGCCTATCAACTTTATGTTGACGAGCTGGAAAAAACCGAAAAAGAAGGTTTCACTGATTTGGAAAACCGTATACTTAAGCCTAGTGGTTTAACTTATACCTTTCATTCTACCACAGGTTTTGTTGCTGATGAAATTCATCATTATGCCGAGGCCAACAACATCGATTTGATTGTAATGGGTACCAAAGGTGCAAGTGGATTAGCAGAAATGTTGATTGGTACCAATACAGCAGCGCTCATTGGAAAGTCTCACCTACCGGTAATGGTTATACCACCAACATCAGCATACAAAGAGCTTACCTCCATATTGTATGCTACTGATTACAACGAACCCGAGTTCCCTGCGTTTTCGAGATTAATGTTTATCACAGAATTGTATGATGCTAAACTTACTATCATGCATAACAAAACGGAGTACGACCACTACTTTAATATAGAAGGCAATTTCTTTAATAGAAACCGGGCTAATTTTTCGTACAAAAATTTAGAAATAGTAAACCAAGAAAAGAAAGATGTTATGGCCTCTATTGATCAATGGTTAGAGGAACATCCTACCGATTTAGTGGTAATGGCTAAACATAATCGTAGTTTCTTTGATAGACTATTCCACAGAAGTTTGAGCAAACGAATGGCGTATCACACCAAAATACCTCTACTGATATTAAATAAGTAATTGAACTCACCCTCGATAAGCATCGGGGGTGTTTTATTTTAAATCTGCTTCAACCGATTTACAATCAGTTTATCAATTGGAAACGTGAAGAGTTCTTCTGTTAATTCAGCCAACTTAACCCACTCTAAGCGCAAGTGCTCTGTCCTATTTCCGGTATTCAATACTTGCTCATCAAAAACGAGTGGTGATAAATCATCGGCCTCAACCAAGTAGTAAATAGACATGAGTTGGTCTTGTGGCTTGAAGGCACTTTGCTGAAAGAAGTCGGTTGTATAGTAATGCGTAACGTTTGTAATCGTTAAACCTGTTTCTTCTTTAAACTCTCGTTTCACACAATCTATAGTCCCTTCTCCAAACTCTAAACCACCTCCCGGAAATTTAGTGAATGCAAAATTCCCGATTTGTTCATGGGCAACTAGTACAGCCCCATTATGAAGAAGCAAGCCATAAACACGAATCGTAAAACGAGATGGAAGAGGTAGATTACTCATCCAAAATATCCAAATCGATTACCACACCGGCATTTAACATAAAGCCGTACAAGCCAACAGAGATAGGTTCATCGGTTGCACTGAAAGGATGGTAATTATACATAGGTTGAAATATCAGTGTAATATCTTTTTCTAATTTGTGTTCTACTTTCAAACCTAAGTTAACCTGCATTCCAAATGAACGTGCGCTATAACCGGTAGAGTCAAAAGAGAATTTGTCTTTATCATCCATTTTGAAGTTATCTAACTTCGCTACTAACTGATGTTTTAATAGAATATTTGCACTTAAACCTCCGGTTAAACTTACCGATGTTTTAAAATCTTTACTCTTAAACAAAGCATAATTAGCCCAAAGGGGAATTTGTAGGTAATGGAATTTATAGTCGTAATAGATGTTACGCGTAGCGTTAGTATTCTCTACAATCTTTCCAAAACCTATTCCAGGATAGGTGTAATCGCCAAGTTTTAAATCGTTTTGTTCTCTACGATAACCCATATCAATATAGCCTAATCCGGCTTGCAACGTCAATTGGTCGTTCACCACATAATTATACCATAATGTGGCAGCAAAATTGAAACGAGTAGTTTGGTACTTTTGAACCGAATCGTTGTATTGTGTATAGTTTTGATTGAGCATGTAAACTGCTTGTTTGGTAGAATTAGAAGTGGTGTTTGCACCAACTACACCAGCACCAACGGTTACACTGAAATAAGATTTTTCTTGGCTTTGAGCCAATACAAGAAGTGGGGATATAAACAGAAAAATACTAAGTAGCTTTTTGCTCATAATTGTTCGATTTTGGACGAAAATAAACAATTAGAAGGCCTATGGCTAATTTTTTCTATTAATATTTAATCGAACGGATACGATGTTTGAGAAAGGAAGGGTGCCTGACGAACTCCCAGGATCAGCAAGTGCATAATCAATAACCATATTGGTTAATTTGATCCCTACTCCAATAGACGGAATCATCGAATAGTTTTGCTTACCACTAATGTCTTTCACCCGTTGAAATTGGTTAAGTCCACCGCGTAAAAAAACAAAATTCTTGTAATCAAATTCAACTCCAATACGAGGATCAAAACTAAACACTGAACTACCGAAGAAGGTATTGCGTTTTCCATCAAAAGTAAAATCCGCATTCACCTCCGGACGTGCATGCATGATTGTTTTATATAAATCAAATTTGCGAGAAGCACCCAGTACTAGTTTAGGTAAGGTTATCTCTAAATTATTTTGAGGCAACTGATTATTGGTGGCCACAAACACTTGCTTGTCTTGTTCTGTAAAGGTATACTGCCAAGCATTGAATGTTGAAGTTACATCGCGCAACATACCACCGAACATCCATTTTTTATATTGATATTTTGCTCCTACATCAAACCCAAACCCCCATGCATTGGCAAAATCACCCACTACACGTCTAACTAATTTTACGTTTGCACCAAGCGTTAAGCCTTCTACCAATTTTAGTTTACGAGCGTATGAACCAACGAAAGCATAATCAACAGCTGAAAAATTTACGACACGGGAATAATCGGCAACACCGCTTTGAAATAAATTGAGCGTATTCGGAATATCATCAATACCATACCTAACCATACTCAATCCTACTACACTTTCCTCATTCAAACGAAATGAGATTGCACCAAAATCGTGCTTAGCAATTCCAGCATACTGCTCGTTATGCATAAACGTGAGTTGGATATTATCTTTAATCTCCAGTAATCCGGCCGGATTCCAATAAGTAGCATTTACATCATTAACCGATGAAACTACAGACCCTCCCATTCCGAATGCACGAGCTCCTACCCCGAGAGATAAAAACTCATTACTATATTTATATACCTGTGCAGATGCCGAATAAACGAACACCAACATAGCTACAAAAGCACTACTAATCTTCCAATTCATATGTTATGTATAGCTTTTAAACTCGCACCTAGTTGAGGGTAAAGGAAGCAAAACTGTTGCTCCAATTTATCTACTAAAGATAGCAGCACTTGCTGGTCTTGTTCCGACATGGCTCCTACCCCTGCGCGAATCATAATTCTGTTTAACGAATACACAAACTTATTATTATCTGTGTAATAATAGATATACTTAACCTTTCTGAAGTTATTAAAATGTTCGAGGAACACTTCTTCATTTTGGATATGGTAAATCTTCAAGAAATCGACAAGTTCATGATCTCTTATAGATAACAGGGAGTCATAAAACATATCTAGATATCGGCTATCGGCTTTTATCAAGATACGATCGAGCATTAATTCAGACATGATATGTGCCAAAAACCATTTACGGTTTAGCTCGTTTGAAAAGGCCGCACTATTTACTAATTGATTAGTGGTATCGAGTAAGGTTTTAAATAGAGAAGAACTATGAAAAATTTTATCGGCTCGGTAATGTGCTTGGCATCCCGTCCAAAATTCTTGGATACTAGATAATGTATTTTCGGGCAGAGGGGCTCGGAATGAAGAAACAAAACCGCGAGCCACATCCGGTAAGAATAGTCCGGTGTTGTACTCGTGTTGTTGAGTTTTATGGTCTACAAAAAAATGAGCGAAATAATTCACGGACTAAAATCGCTTACGAACCAATCCGTTCTTTTTATACTCCACACGTCTGCCACCATTTGCTCCATCAAACGTAGGGCACTTATGTACCTTACAAGCAAACAAGGGTAGCATCAAAACAATAATCAAGAAATAACAAACTTTCTTACTCATAGTATACTACAAGTATAAAAAAAAATCCCGAGCGAGATGCACCGGGATTTTCGAAAAGAGTTTCGCTAAGCTTATTTCTTAGCAGCAGCTTTTTTAGGAGCAGCTTTCTTAGCGGCAGCTTTCTTAGGAGCA
>JACCDH010828266.1_pt1 | contig 23362 bp, 20 predicted proteins | sample 7442481 | NCBI WGS metagenome assembly JACCDH01 (sample SAMN15323433, study PRJNA562643) | freshwater metagenome | isolation source: river surface water | place: USA:Blue River Watershed | collected 2017-08-15
CCTGCAGCAGGCCATCGACTACGAGGTGAACTGGCAGATCGACCAGATCGAGGATGGGCTGGAGATCCAACAGGCCACGGTGCTGTTCAACCCGGACACGGGTGAGACACGCGCCATGCGCACCAAGGAAGACGCGCACGACTACCGCTACTTCCCCGACCCCGACCTGCCGCCGCTGGTGATCGCGCCGCAATGGGTGGATCGGGTGAAGGCCGAGATGCCGGAGTTGCCCGGCGCCATGGCCGCCCGATTCGTGGCGCAAGACGGCCTGCCCGAGTACGACGCGCAGATGATGACCCAAAGCCTGGCCACGGCGCGCTATTACGAGGCCGCACGCGAGGCTTCGGGCCAGGCCAAGCTGGCCGCGAACTGGGTGATGGGCGAGATCAGCAAGCGGCTCAATGCCGCCGGCACGGAGATTGATGCGGCGCCCGTGGGCCCGGTGGTGCTGGGTGCATTGATCCGCCGGGTGCAGGACGGCACCATCTCGAACAACTCCGCGCGACAGGTGTTCGACGAGTTGTGGTCAAAGGGCGAAGGCTCGGAATCGGGTGAATCGGTGTTGGATGCACCCGCTGCGCCCGCCCAGGACCTGACCACGGCCACCGCCGCGGTGGATGCGATCATCGAGGCCAAGGGCCTCAAGCAGATGAACGACAGCGGCGCACTGGAGGCCATCGTCGACGAGGTGATCGCTGCCAATGAGAAGTCGGTGGCCGAGTACCGCAGCGGCAAGGACAAGGCCTTCAACGCCCTCGTGGGGCAGGTCATGAAGGCCAGCAAGGGCAAGGCCAATCCGGCGCAGGCCGGTGAACTGCTTAAGCAAAAACTCGGCTGAGCGCCCGGCGCAACCGCGCGCTCAGCCCGGCGCGATAAACGCCCGAATCTGGTCGATCACCTCTTGCGGCCGCTCGCGATGCGGGAGGTGATGGGTGTCGGGCATCAGCACCATCCGTGAAGGACCCGCGCACAGGGTCGTGATGATCTCGGGGTGAACATCTGTGCCGTACTCGTCCTGCTGGCCATGCAGGGCCAGCACCGGACAGCGCACCTGGGGCAAGGCCTCGCGCAGGTGCCACCGGGCAAACGCCGGGCTTAGCCACGATTCGGTCCAGGCGTCCACCACCCAACGCGCCTTGTCACCGTGGTACTTCCGCAGGCGTGCAAGCTGCACCTCTTCCTGAAACTGCACGCGGGCCTCGGCAATCGCCTTCAGGGTACGGTCTTCCGGAAAGGCCTGCGCCGCAATCGTGATCAGCGCGCGCACGCGTTGGGGCATCTGCGCGGCTGCGTAGACGCCCATACCGCCGCCCACACTGTGCCCGATGAGCGTGGCGTCATCGATGCCCAGTTGATCCAGCACGGGTTGAAGCCCGGCCTGCACCTCCAGCGCAACGAAGTTCGGCGGCGGCAGGTCCGTTGCGGGGTCTGATCGGCCGTATCCCAGGCGGTCATATGCCACCACCGGTCGCCCCAAGGCCTGAGCCAACTGCGCGGGGAAATCGCGCCACAACTCCACGCTGCCCAGGGAGTCATGCAGCAGCACGAAGGCGCCCTCGGGATGCTCAAGCGACGCGACATCAGGCGCCCAGATGCGGGCGTACAGGCGGCCTTCAGGCGTGGAAACCCAGGTGTCGCGGACCAGGGGCGATGGATGCGCGGTGAGCGCTAAGGAAGCTTCAGTCACGTCGGTTCGGTGCGGGGCGCAGCGCGCCGTGCTCACACGCCGTAGCGGTTTCGATAGGCGCGCACCGCCGGCAAATGGGCCTGCAGCGTCGTTTCCTGCGTGCGGGCCAAATAGTCCAGCAGGTCCGCCAGCGTGGCAATGGCGCACACCGGCATGCCGATCTGCTGCTGCACGTACTGCACCGCGCTCCAAGGCTGCTCCAAGCCCTGCGCGTCGGTGGCTTTCTCTTGGCGGTCCAGCGCAATGGTGACGCCACAGGGCTGTGCACCCGCAGCTTCGATCATGCGGATGGACTCCCGCACCGAGGTGCCCGCGCTGATCACGTCGTCGATGATGAGCACCCGCCCCTTGACGGGCGCGCCCACCAGCGTGCCGCCTTCACCATGGTCCTTGGCCTCCTTGCGGTTGTAGGCAAAGGGCTTGTTGTGGCCCAGGCGGGCCAGCTCGATGGACACGGCTGCCGCCAGTGTGATGCCCTTGTAGGCTGGGCCGAAGAGCATGTCGAATTCAAGCTTCGAGGCCACCAGACGCCGTGCATAGAATTCCGCCAGGCGGCCCAGTTTGGCGCCATCGTCGAACAACCCTGCGTTGAAGAAGTAGGGCGACAGGCGACCGGCCTTGGTCTTGAATTCCCCGAAGCGAAGCACCCCGGACTTCACCGAAAAGGCCACGAATTCCTGCGCCAGCGCGTCGCTCATCGATTCCTCCCGCCGCGCATTGGCGCGCCTCACTCCATGTTCAGACTTGTCTCACTCAACCTCAACGGCATTCGGTCGGCCGCCACCAAGGGCGTACGCGAATGGGCTGAGACCTCGTCAATCGATTGTATGGGGGTGCAGGAGATCAAGGCCCAGGCCGAGGACGTGGCCGGCGTGTTCGACCAGATGGCCGGCATGCGCGCCACGTTCCACCATGCGCAGAAGAAGGGCTACTCCGGTGTGGGCCTGTATGCGCGCGTTGCGCCCTCCGACGTGGTGGTGGGCTTCGATGGCGGCGAGTTCGACGATGAAGGCCGCTGCGTGGAATACCGCTGGGATAAACCCGGTCGCAAGTTCAGCGTGCTCAGCGTGTACTTTCCTTCAGGGTCGTCCGGGGAAGACCGGCAGGCCGCGAAGTTCCGGTTCCTGGATGTGATGGGCGATCACCTGAAAAAGCTGCGCAAGACGCGCGAATTCATCCTGGTGGGCGACGTCAACATTGCGCATCGGGAAATCGACTTGAAAAACTGGAAGGGCAACCTGAAGAACAGCGGCTTCCTGCCCGAGGAGCGGGCGTGGATGACGACGCTGCTTGATCAGGGGCGCGGCGGTGGTGGCCTGGTGGATGTGTTTCGGGCGCTGCACCCCGAAGTGGGCGAAGAGGGCTACACCTGGTGGAGCAACCGCGGGCAGGCCTACGCGAAGAATGTGGGTTGGCGCATCGATTACCACCTGGCCACGCCCGGCGTGGCCGTTGCGGCGCGCACCGCGGGCATTTACAAGGCGCAACGCTTTTCGGATCACGCGCCCTTGACGGTGGACTACGACTTCACTCTTTGATGCGTGGTCTGATGCGTGGGAACGCGCAAAGTGTTAGCCTCTGAGCCATGCGTCTTTGGTGCCGGCTTCTTGTGATCGCCGTTTTGCTGGTGGGTCTGCCTGTTCAAGGCTGGGCTGCCGCGCACATGTCGGCGAGGATGGCAGCACAGACTGCGGTTCTTGAGATGGACAGCATGCCCGCGGCGAGTGATCACGCGGATCACGGTTGTTGTCACGAAGAAGATCAAGACCTCGGCGCACATCACGTGGGCGGAAGCTGCGGGGAAACCTGTCACTGCTGCGTGAATGCCGCACCGGCCCAGTGGCCCTCCATCGTGGCCCCCGATGAGCCGGTCCATGACTGGCGACCCGCCCCGCAGGGGGCGTGCATCACCATCCCGCTGGTGATGCCGGACAAACCACCCAAAAACTGAATCCAGTCCCGCTCCTGGGCCGTACCACTTCGGGCGGCCTGCAGGTTCGCGAGCGTGATGTCCGCCCTGGTCAGGGCTGAGACATCCCCATCTTCCAGTGACCCCCACGGGTGCCCAAGCCCCCGTCTCGGATGGACTTCCCATGAAGAAGACTTTGCCCTCTTGCGCCGATGCGCCCTTGTTCGCGGTCCCCATGGGCTCCATGAGCCTCATGACCCTCTCGGCCCTCTCGGCCCTCATCACCCAGATCGCCCTCCTATTCACCAGCAGCGCCACGGCGCAGCCCTCAACGGGCGCAGCGCCGCAGACGCAAACCCAGACCCAAGCACCGCAAAGGCCCCCTCGCCCGGCGGCTGTGCGCGCCCAGCCGCATGACGTGAGCGCACCGGTTCCCCCGGTGGTACACCGCTCCGCGCTGCGTCCCATGGCGCCGGATGCGGTGCCGGTGGGATCGTGGTCCGACGCGAACCGGGTGGTGGACGAGGCGGGGGGTTGGAAGGCCTACCTCCGGGAGGCGCATGGGCAGCCGCCTGCGGTGGAGAAGGCGAAATGAAGGCCCGCCGCACGCCTTCCTTCCAGCCCAGCGTCAGGGTTGTTGGCAGCGCGGTGGTGATGGCGCTCACGCTGACCGGCTGTGCATCCGTGGTGATGCAACCGCCACTGGACCAGGCCCAGGCCGTGGCCAGCGCTCAACTGGGCAGCACCGCCACGGTGCAGTGGCAGCGAACGGAGGACGAACGTTCACAAGCCCGCGCCCGTGTGGATTCCCTGCTGCTGCAGCCGCTGACGGCCGCCGCCGCAGTCGAACTGGCCCTGCTGAACAACGCCGGGCTGCAGGTGCAATTGGCTGAACTGGGCATCACGCAGGCCGAGGTGTTGCAGGCGGGTCGCCTACCCAATCCGGGCTTCACCTTCGGCCGCAGTTCAGAAGGTGACAAACGCGAAATTGAACGCGGCATTCACATCAACCTGGCCCGACTGTTGGTACTGCCCTGGCTGCGTGACCTGGAACAGCGCCGCCTGAACCAAGCCGAGCGCACGGCGGCGCTGCAGGTGATGGCCCTGATCACGCAAGTGCGTCGCGCCCAGGTGGATGCCGTGGCCGCGCGCGAGCGCAGCCGCTACATGGCCGATGTGCTCAAAGCTGCGCAGGCCAGTGCAGAGCTGGCGCGGCGCATGGCGCGGGTGGGCAACTTCAACAAGCTGCAGCAGGCGCGCGAGCAAAGCTTCCAGGCTGATGCGGTGCAGGGCTACGCGCGGGCGCTTCGTGAGGAGATGGCCTCGCGCGAGCGGCTGGTGCGGCTCCTGGGGCTTTGGGGTTCAGAATTGACCGCGCTTCAGTTGCCCGAGCGCTTGCCGGACCTGCCCGCGTCCTTGCCCGACCGCCCGAACATCGAGCGCGAGGCCATGGCCAGGCGGCTTGACGTGCAGGCCGTGAAGCTGCAAACGGAGCAGACCGCGCGCCAACTCGGTCTGACGCGCACCACGCGCTTCATCAATGTGCTGGAACTGGGAGGCCACCTCAACAGCAGCAATGAAGAACATGCACATGGCGGCTGGGAGGTGAGCCTGGAGCTCCCGCTGTTCGATTGGGGCACGGCGCGAGTGGCGCGTGCGCAGGCGCTTTACACACAAGCCATCAGCCGTACCGCACAGACGGCGGTCAATGCGCGGTCCGAAGTGCGCGAGGCCTATGGGCACTGGCGCGCCACGCACGACATTGCCAAACACCAGCGCGATGAAGTGGTGCCACTGAAGAAGCGGATCTCGGAAGAGAACCTGCTTCGCTACAACGGCATGTTGATCGGCGTCTTTGAATTGCTGGCCGATGCACGCTCTCAGATCACCGGCGTATCGCAATACCTGGATGCCCTGCGCGATTTCTGGGTGGCCGATGCAGAACTGGAAATGGCCCTGCTGGGGCCGGTGGGCATGGCTGCCGCGGGCAGCGGTGCCCCAGGTGCCCGCACGCCCTCTTCTGCAGCCCCCGCTGCGCCCCACGCACCCCATTGAGGAATTGAACACACCATGGTTTCCCGACGACAGTTCTTCAAGTCCGCCGGCATCACGGCGGCCGCTTCCGCCAGCGCGGTGAGCACCGTGGCCTTGGCTGCACTACCCGAGCCCGTGCTGCAGACCAAGCCCGACACCATGCCACCGCTGCCCCCCCCAACCGGACGAACCTACAACCCGGTGGTCACGCTCAACGGCTGGACCCTGCCCTGGCGCATGAACCACGGGGTGAAGGAGTTCCACCTGGTGGCCGAACCGGTGGTGCGCGAGATGTGCCCTGGCTTCAAGGCGCATCTGTGGGGCTATAACGGTCAAAGCCCTGGCCCCACCATTGAGGTGGTCGAAGGCGACCGCGTGCGCATCTTCGTCACCAACAAGTTGCCCGAGGTCACCAGCGTCCACTGGCACGGGCAGCGCCTGCCCAATGGCATGGACGGTGTCACGGGCCTGAACCAGCCGCCCATTCCCCCAGGCAAAACCTACGTGTACGAATTCGAGGCGCGGCGCCCCGGTACCTTCATGTACCACCCGCACGCCGACGAGATGGTGCAGATGGCCATGGGCATGATGGGCTTCTGGGTCACCCACCCGAAGCACAAGCACCCCTTGATCGACGAGGTGGACCGCGACTTCTGTTTCCTGCTGAGTTCCTACGACATCGACCCGGGCAGCTACACGCCCAAGGTGATGACGATGCTGGACTTCAACCTGTGGGCCTGGAACAGCCGCATCTTCCCCGGCATCGATCCGCTGGTGGTGGGCCACAAGGACCGCGTGCGGCTTCGCGTGGGCAACCTGACCATGACCAACCACCCGATCCACATCCACGGGCACGAGTTCTTCGTGACCGGAACCGACGGTGGCCCCACGCCGCGGGGTTCGCGCTGGCCCGAGGTGACGGTGGACGTGGCGGTGGGCCAGATGCGGCAGATGGACTTCGTGGCCGACGAGGAAGGCGATTGGGCCTTTCATTGCCACAAGAGCCACCACACGATGAACGCGATGGGACACGGCGTGCCCACCATGATCGGTGTGGACCATCGCGAGGTGGTCAAGGACATCACCAAGCTCATTCCGGACTACATGGTGATGGGCGAACGCGGTATGCACGACATGACCGAAATGGAGATGCCGCTGCCGGACAACACGGCGCCGATGATGGCAGGCCAGGGGCCATTCGGCTCCGTGGGCATGGGCGGCATGTTCAGCATCATCAAGGTGCGCAAGGGCTTGAGGCGCGGAGACTACAAGGACCCAGGCTGGTTCAAGCATCCGGCGGGCACGGTGGCCCATGAGTTCAAGGGGCCCACGCCACCTCACCAGAGTGGCGCGTCCAACCCAGAGGCCACCTCACCGGGTTCCATGCCCAGGCTCAGCAAGGGGTCGAATGTGGAGGTGAAGGTACGCAAGCCGGGCAGCGGCGGGCATGGTCACCATTGATCCTGGTGCGCATCGCACCGCAGACTTGCACCATGGTTTGAATAGACTTGGCAAAGAGAGGACTCATGATGAGTGAGACGAGATGGAAGAGACGCACCCCGGGTGCGGTGGTCACCGCACTGGGCTTGCTGTTCGGTGTCCCTGAGGGCGCCAGCGCCACGCCCTCGGCAGCGCCCAGTGGTGCAGCAACGCAGGCCACCGCCAAGGCCGAAGCCGAGGTTCGCCGCGTCGAGGTCTCCACCGGCCGCATCCAACTTCGCCACGGCCCGATCGCCAACCTGGACATGCCGCCCATGACCATGGTGTTCCGCGTCAAAAGCCCGGCGCTGCTGGACGGCCTGAAAGAAGGTGACCGCATCCTCTTCACGGCCGAAAAGATCGACGGCGCGTACACCGTGACGAGTGTGGAGAAGCGACCGTGAGGGTTGCCATCATCGGCGCAGGCTCGATAGGTGGCCTGATCGGCGCGCGCCTGGCAGCCCTGGGCGCTCACGCGGTGAGCGCCTTGGCCCGTGGCGCCACGCTGCAGGGCCTTCAAACGCAAGGATGGCGCTTGCATTCACCCGATGGTGATGTGCAGGTGGCGGCCAAGGCCTCATCTGATGCCACCGAACTGGGTGTGCAGGATGTGGTGATCATCGCGGTGAAGGGGCCGGCGCTGGCGACACTGGCGCCGCAGCTGGCGCCGCTGCTGGGCCCGGACACGCTGATCGTGCCGGCCATGAACGGTGTGCCCTGGTGGTTTTGCCAGCGCGTGCCCGGGTTCGAAGGCGTTCGCCTGAGCAGCATCGACCCCGACGGCGTCATCAGCCAATACCTGCCGATGGACCAGGTCATCGGCTGCGTGGTGCATGCGTCGGCCTCCACGCCGGCACCCGGCGTCGTGCACCACCGCATGGGCCGAGGCCTCATTCTGGGCGAACCCTGGGGAGGCCGAACCGCGCGAGTGCAAGGCCTTTGCGACGTATTGGGCGCAGCAGGCTTTGAGGTGACGCACAGCGATCAGGTTCGGCGCGACATTTGGTACAAGCTGTGGGGCAACCTGACGATGAATCCCGTGAGTGCCTTGACCGGCACCACGATGGACCATGTGCTGAACGATCCACTGCTGCGGGAGTTCTGTTCACAAGCGATGCGGGAAGCCGCACAGATCGGCGCGCGCCTGGACTGTCCCGTGCCGCAAAGCCCCGAGGAGCGCCACGCGATCACGGCCAAGCCGGGCGCGGTGAAGACCTCGATGCTGCAGGACGTAGAGGCCGGGCGCGCCATCGAACTGGATGCGATCGTCACCGTTGTCCATGAGATCGGCCTGCGCCTGGGTGAACCGATGCCCGCCATCGGCGCCTTGTTGGGCCTGACGCGCGTGATGGCGCGCCAGCGGGGGCTGTATCCGGCTTGAATACGAACAGCCAAAGCGCCTGATGAACTTGGCCCATCAACGCACAGGCCATCCCATCGTGGGATAACCTGTCCACCATGTTCACTGCCTTGGCCGCCCACCCCTGGGCCTATCCCCTGCTGGAGGTGATGCACCTGCTGGGGGTGGCACTGGTGCTGGGCAACCTGCTGCTGATCGAACTGCGGGTGTTCGGGCTGGGAGCCGCGCTGGACGCAAGAGAGCTGGCACGGCTGAGCCTGACGCTGGTGGCACTGGGGTTCGGCCTGCTGGGCCTGAGCGGATTGCTGATGTTTGCCACCCAGGCGCAGGAGCTCTTGGCCAGCCGTACCTTTGTGGTGAAGATGTCTTTGATGGCACTGGCCCTTTGCAACGCCGCGTGGTTTCACGCACGGGGCAGCCTGGTCAAGCTGGATGCACAGGCGCGGGTGCTGATGGTGATCTCCACCTTTCTGTGGCTGCTGGTCATGGCCGCGGGGCGGTGGATTGCGTATGCGTAAACCCTAGGAAAGGACTTGATCATGCGATCGACATTCGAAGGACACCGTCGACAGGTCATGGGCTTGTTGGGCAAAGGGCTGGGCCTTGCTGCCGCAGCCACGGCACTGCCTTCATGGGCCCATCACGGTTGGAGCAGCTTTGACCAAACGCGGCCGCTGTACCTGCAGGGCAAGGCCTCGGAAGTGAAGTGGCGCAACCCCCACGCCGAACTGGTGCTGGAACGCGCACCAAAGCCTTTGCCCACCGATCTGGCCAGCCGGCGCGTGCCGGCGCAGGTGTCACCCGTCGACGGCGCCGCCCTGCTGGCCAAAGCGCGCCTGCCCCAGCGCAACGATCCGCGCTGGTTGGTCGAGTTGGCCCCGCTGACCCGAATGGGACAGTGGAAGATTCCCGAGATCACCGCCGGCATGGAGATCGCGGTGCTGGGCTTCACCTTCACCGACGAAAAGGGCGAGGCCATCCTGAGGGCCGAGTACCTCTTCCTCGGCGATCAGATCTACGGTTTGCGCTCCAGCCCCGCCGCCTGAGCGGTAGGCCTCAGAACCCCCAGCGCAAGGACAGCCTGAAGGTGCGCGGCTCGGCCGGGTGCACGTGACGGTCGGCCACCGGCGCCGGCTCTCCCGGCAGCCGAGACTCGTAGAAATACTGGATGTCGTTGACCCGCCGATTGGTGAGGTTGAAGATGTCCAGCGTGATGTCGGTTTGGCGCCCCCAACCCGGCAGGCCACGGGTGATGCGCGTGTTCAGCGTGGAGGAAGGTCGACTGCGCACGCTGTTGTCTTCCACCAGCGGCCCACTGCCCAGGTAACGCCACTGCAGGCTCGTGGTCCAGTGGGCCAGATCGCGCAAGGTGACCGCCATCGACGCCACCCGGTCCACGGCATTGGGAATTCGATCGCCGTTGTCGAAGCGGCCGCGCGACCACGCGAAATCGGCATCGATCAGCAGCCACTGGACCGGCGTGTAGCGGTTGTTGAACTCCACACCGCGACGCGCACTGGCCCGACTGGCCTCGGTGGCACCGGCATCACCCACATAGACCAGTTCGGAATCCAGCTTCAGACCCCAGAGCGCCAGGGAACTCTGCAAGCCTGGAATCGCCTCGGTTCTGAAACCCAGCTCCGTGCCGCGGCCGGCCACCAGCAGGGGCACACGCGGCGCCGACTCGCCACTTCGCGGGTCCAGGCGAATCGTGGCACCGCGCGCATCGTTGCTGTGGAAGCCCGTGCCGGCGTTCACGAAGAACTCGCTCTTTCGCCAAGGGCCCAGGATCAGGGACAACTTCGGTGACGCCTTGCTGTCCTGCGCCGTTCCCCCGTTGACCGTCAGGCTCAAGGCATCCACCTGGGCCCGCTTGTGGTCAACGCGCACGCCCGCGATGGTGCGCAGCCAAGGGGTCCACTCCAGCACGTTCTGCGCATACACCCCCACCAGGGTCTGCTGCACATCGTCTTCGCGCACCACCTCGGTGATGCGCCGGGCCACTGCATCGTAAAGACCCACGCGGGCCTTGTCGGTGCGCCACTGCAGGCCAAGCTCACTGCGCGCGATGCGCTCGAACAGTCCATGGCTCATCGCATAGCTGAACTGCCCACCCCACACCGTGCGCGCGTCCTTCTGTGCGAATTGGTCACCCGCCGCCGGGCGTTCCAGCGCGTAGGTGAAGTTCGAATACAGGTCCATCGCGTAGCGCACCACATAGGCCTGGGCGCGCCACACGCCACCCTGGGCATCGTTGTGCGACCACTGCCCCGACACACTGTGTCGCGAGGTGTCGCCACCGGCCGTGGGATCCAGTGAACCGTAGCGGTTGAAGCCTGGCGCGTTGAGCAGACGCTCGGGCACCTGGTCCGTGGCGGTCCACTTCGCCTGATAGCCCATGAAGCTGAGTTGCCAGCTGCTTGAGTCCCCCACGCCACTGAGCGTGACCACGCCGTTGTGGCGCTTGAGCCCCTGGGGCACCACCCACGGGCCGTCATGCCCCATCACCTCGAACGCGCCCAGTAGCGTTCGGCCGCTCCCCATATCGGTCGACCCCCCGGCCACGTGACGGCGAAAGCCCCGCTGGCCGATGCCCACATCGAGAAAGGGGCGGTCGAAGCCGGTTCGATAGGCGATGTCGGCGGCGCCGGCCAATGAAAAGTCACCTCCCTTGGCGTAGTACGGGCCCTTGCGGTACTCCACCCTTTGCACCAACTCGGGGATCAGGAAGTTCAGATCGGAATAGCCTTGCCCGTGGGCATGGGTGGGCAGGTTGGTGGGCATGCCGTTGACCGAGGTGGCGAAGTCGGTGCCATGGTCAAGGTTGAAACCGCGCAGGAAGTACTGGTTGGCCTTGCCGTCACCCGTGTGCTGCGTGACGATCACGCCGGGCACGAACTCCAGGATCTCGCCAGGGCGCAGTGCCGGCCGGCTGCGAAGGAGGCCCGCTTCGATGGCGCCCTGAGAAGCCGCATCGCTGGTGCCCACCGCGTTGTCGTAGTGGCGAGTGACCACCACCTGCTGGTGGTTCGCTTGCGCCATCGTGACGGTCATGCAAAACGCGTAGGCCACAGGTTTTGCGCGGCTGAGGGACTTGAGAATCATCTGGCTCTTCTTGGCGAAATCGCAGGCATCGAACCCGGATTGTCAAGCCAATCAACTTAACCAACCCTGCTTGACAGCCTTCAATCACGCCGGCCCAGGAATCTGTTGGAATAGACCAATTCTTCGCAAATCGCAACCACAAGCATGTCGCTGCAGCGGTATCTTGAACGCCTGATCTGGTGGTGCATGCTGCCGCTCATGGGGCTTGGTTTGCTGCTGCTCTTTCTGCACCTGCAAACGCTCGAAGAACGGCGGCAGATGGTCGTGGACTCTGTGGCACGCGCAGCCGCACTCAGCCTGGACCAGATGATCGAGGTCCGCCTCAACAGTCTGTCCCTGCTGGGGCGATTGCTCGAAGGGGGTCGCCATCTGCGCGATGGGCAGTTGGATCTGGCCCAGGCGCACGAGTTGTCCATGACCTATTTGCGCCAGCAGGGCAATCATGTGGTGATCGGCTCAGCCACGGCTGACATGCTGATCAACACGCGAGTGCCTCTCGGCCAGGCACTCCCGCCGATGCCTGAGGAAAGCATGACATCGGGGGTGATGGCGGCCGTGACGCGCAAGTCCCCTGCGGTAAGCGACCCCTTCGTCGGCCCGATCGCGGGTGAGTACTTGGTGACCCTGGCGGTTCCACTTGAAATGCCTCAGGCGCAGCAATTGGTGCTTCTGACCAGCTTGGAAACGAGGCGGCTACGGGACAGGATGGCGGAGGAACTCAAATTGCCCGAGGGTTGGGTGCTTCGGGTGGAAACCCGCACGGGTCGACAGGTGTTCAGCATCCCCGAAGGCGCCCCCGATCAAGCGCTTGCCCGGGCAGGCGACGGCCCTTGGCGCATCGCTGTCCTCGACCAGGCCCCCTGGACAGCAGCACTGCTGGCCCCGCCGGTCTCACCGCTGGACCATGCAGGAGCGAGAACCCTGGTGCTGTTGAGTGCTTTGTCTGCCGCCGCGATCGTTGTGTACGCCGGCGCGCACAAGTCGGCACAGCGTCTGAGCCGAACCATATCGGCCTTGACCTCCCCCATGGACTCGAAGGTGGCGATGATCGACATCCACGAGGTGGCGCAGGTGAAGGCCGAACTGGCCCGGCTGGACCGCGAACGCCAAGCCGCCCAGGAGGACGAGCGGCGGCGCATTGGCCTGGAGCTGCATGACGATCTGCAGCAGAAGTTGGCCCTGATTCGGCAGGATCTCGCCGGTCTTCCGGCCGACACGCGCCGCGACCGTGCCTTGTCGTGGGTGGACGAATCGATTGCCTCCACGAGGCGCTTGGTCATGGACTTGCACCCCCCAGTGCTGCATGAAGTGGGATTGCCGGGGACCTTGGCAGCCCTGTGCCAACAGCATCAGGAAGCCTTTGGTCAAGCCGTGGACTTTCTCGCTCCCACCGACGAGCACTGGCTGGAGCTGCCCGACACCACCGCTTTGGCCTTGTATCGGATTACACAGGAAGCCCTGAACAACGCCCGCAAGCACGCACACGCTCGCGCTGTCCACGTCGGCCTGTCCGGCACACCCGGAGGCGAAGCCATCCTAGAGGTCGTCGATGATGGTGTGGGCTTCCATCGCGACCCGGACACACGGCAAGCAGGCAACGGGCTTCGTGGCATGCAGGAGCGTGCGCAGGCGCTGGGGGGTCGACTCGAGGTCACCACCGCCCCGGGTGATGGCGCGGCCGTGTTGGCTCGGCTGCCATGGCCCTTGGCCCAGGACCGCAAAGGGTAAAGACGCATGGGTGACTGCTGGGTCCCGCCCGCTGCCTACACTGCGTGCCATGGACAATTTTTGGCCCTCTGCCGGCTGGCCCTTGCTGGAAGTCAGCGAGCAGGGATGGCTCTGCCCCACACCCAAGTGGCTGCGCCGCTTTCTTGACCGCCCCGAACTGGCGCTGGTGAAGGAGTCCTGCGCCGCAGAGCGCCGACTGCACCACGCCTTGCGCGACGACCCCCTGTTGGACGTGCAAGAACCCCGGCTTCGAACCCTGGCCGACCCCGATGCGGCCGACAACTACCGTGCCTATCTGGCATTCCGCAATGCGCTGCTGGAGGCCGGTACCGTGGAAGCTTGCTACCTGCGGCAAATCCGCAGTGCACAGGTGACGCTGGCCCCTCCCTTCATGGAGGCAATGACGCATGCTGTCGTGCGCCACGTGCTTCGCGACGTGGACGATGCCCTGGAAGCCCGCGCCGGTGAGGTGCTGTTTCGCCCGCAGCGCGTGACCACGGTGGACGGTGTGCCACTGGCCGGTGATGCGCAAACCCTGGACCTGCTCAACGAGACGGGCGGCTTCGGTGAACTTGGTCGGCTGCTGGCGCAAGCCCAGGCGCCGATCAAGGCCGCGCAGATGAAGGTGCTGACGGCCGACAACGCAGCCGACTACTGGCGTGCGGCGGCAGGGCCTCGGCCTCACGACTTCCTGCTGGATTTGCGGCATGAACGGAAGCAGGACCTGGGCCACGGCCTTGAATTCACGATGGCCCGCGCCGATTCCGGCCTGGCCGCACTGGGCCGCGTGCTGCAGCGCTGGGTGATGCACCTGCTGGGCGTGGAGGTGACGATCACGCCGCTGTCGCGCATCGATGATGACCACTGGCGCTGGCATGTCGGGCTGGACGCCGAGTCCACCGCCCTGCTCAACGACCTTTATGAAGGCCGTGAAGTGGACAGCGAGCGGCACAGCCGCCTGATCAGCCTGTTTGCCCTGCGTTTCGTGCGACCCGCGCAGGCGCTTGCCGAGATGGCCGGCCGCCCGGTGTATCTGGGGCTGTGCCGCACCGCCGATGGGCAGGTGCGGCTCAAGCCTCAGAACCTGTTGGTGAACCTGCCGCTGGCCCTGCCAGCCTGAGGGACAGAGGCCCGAGGCGCTGCCCCGGGCCTACCGTGGTGGTCAGCCTTCGGTCCGGGCTGCCGTCTTGGGCCCAATTTTGGGCGCGGTCTTGACGCTGGCCACCATCGTCACCACCAGGATGGCCACCACCACCCCCAGAGACACCACCACCGGGATCTTCACCACATCGATCAGCATCATCTTGGTGCCGATGAAGGCCAGGATCACCGCCAGGCCATAGCTGAGCAGGTGGAACTTGGCCGCCACGGCCGCGAGCAAGAAGTACATCGCGCGCAGGCCCAAGATGGCGAAGATGTTGGAGGTCAGCACGATGAAGGGGTCGGTCGTGATGGCGAAGATGGCCGGGATGCTGTCCACCGCAAAGATCACATCGGTCAGGCCCACCAGCGCAATCACCAGGAACAGCGGGGTGGCCACACGCTTGCCGTTTTGCAGGGTAAAGAACTTCTCACCATCGAAGTCCTTGCTGACCGGCATCACGCGGCGCAACAGCTTGAGCGCCGGGTTGCTTTCCAGATCAGGCTCCTTGCCGGCAGCCCACCACATCTTGATACCAGTGAGCAGCAAGAAGGCACCGAACACATACAGCACCCAGTGGAACTCGCTGATCAGCCACGAACCCACCAGGATCATGACCGTGCGCAACACGATGGCCCCGATGATGCCGATCATCAACACCCGCTTCTGGAAAGCCGGCGGCACCGCGAAGTAGGTGAAGATCATCAGGAACACGAAGATGTTGTCCACCGCCAGGCTCTTCTCGATGAGATAGCCGGTCAGGAACTCCATGCTGCGCGTATTGGCAACCTCCAGGCCGTGGTCCTGGTAAACAGCCCACCAGAACAGGCCGTTGAAGGCGAAGGACAGCAGCACCCAGATGATCGACCAGTTCAGGGCCTCCTTGACGGAAACCTCATGCGCGCCCTGCTTCTTGAGCACCACGAAGTCGATGAAAAGGGCCGCCAGCACCGAAATGATGAAGAAGGCCCAAAGCCAGTTGGGAGCAATCGTGTCCATGGGGTATCCGGTCAAGTCATGAGGGCGCGCCAAGGGCGCCGAAACCCGCAGTGTGCAGACTTGAATGCTTCGAATAAATGAGATTATTCGATATGGATACTTCTAATTTTTCGAACCTTCAGCGCGGCTGAACCCGCCACAGTGCGCCCTCGGGCGAGTCGTTCACCAGGTACACCCAGCCATCGGGCCCCACACGCAGGTCGCGCACGCGGCCGACTTCGCCAAACAGCAGTCGCTCCTCGCGCACCACCTTCTCGCCATCCAGCACCAGGCGAACCAGCGACTGCCCGCTCAATCCGCCCACCAAGAGGCTGCCCTTCCAGGCCGGGATGGCGTCCGCCGAGTAGAAGGCCATGCCCGAGATGCCGATCGATGGGATCCAGGCGTGCACCGGTTGCTCAAAGCCTTCGCGCGGCGTGCTGTCGCCGATCCTGGTGCCTGTCACATAGTTCACGCCGTAGGTGATGGTGGGCCAGCCGTAGTTGCGACCCGCGCGAATGATGTTGAGTTCGTCCCCGCCCTGCGGGCCGTGCTCATGGGTCCAGAGCTCACCCGTGGTCGGGTGAAAGGCCGCGCCTTGCATGTTGCGGTTGCCGCGGCTGAAGACTTCGGGCAGTTGGTCGGGCTTGCCCACGAACGGGTTGTCCGCCGGCACACGGCCGTCATCGTGCAGCCGTATGACGGAGCCGGCATGGTCGCGCGGGGCCTGCGCGCGGGGCATCTCGCCGCGATCACCCAGCGTGAGGTACACGAAGCCCTTGCCATCGAAGGCGATCTTGCCGCCCAGGTGGAATCCACGGCGCGACTTGGGCGACATGGCGAACAGTTTCTGCTGATCCACCAGCCGACCATCCTTCAGGCGCGCGCGGATCAGGGCCGTTCCGTACTCGCCCTCGTCGGTGGGTGAGGGTTCGGCAAAAGCGATGTACAACCAACCATTGCTCGCGTATTGCGGATGCGGTACCACATCGAAAAGACCTGCCTGACCGGCCACCTTGACCGTGGGCACGCCCTCGATGGGCTTGGGGTCGAGCTTGAAGTCCGCGCTGATGCGGCGCAGCGTGCCGCCGCGCTCGGTCACGAGCCACTCGCCGCTCGGCAGCCAGGCCAGCGACCATGGGCGGTTCAAGCCGGTTACCACGGCGGTGGCCTTGACCGCCACGGCCGGCGCGGGCGTGGCCGCCACCACATCCTTGGAAAAGGTGGTGGGCCGGTGGGACTGGGCGTCGGCCGGCCCAAGACCCAACAAGGTGGCTGCCACAGCGGCCGTCAACAGGGCCGACGAGGGAAGAAGGGAGCGGTAAAAGTTGCGCGTGTTCATCCCCACATCCTATGCGCAGCTGCCAATAGCCCTATGGATCTCAGGACGAGTTCCACGCCCTGTGCACAATCGGCTGATGCGATTGGCCCTGCTCCTTGCCGCTGTCCAACGTGCTGTGCTCGTGGCCTGCTCCATGGCGGGGCTTCTGATGACGGCCTTCCCTGCCGCAGCCACCCCCGAAACGCCACCCACGGCAAGCGCGCCGACCGAACCTCTGGTGGTCGGTTCAAAACGCTTCACTGAGAGTTATGTGCTGGGCGAACTGCTTCGGCTGACCCTGGAGCACGCGCACGTACCGGCCGTTCACCGACAGGGCCTGGGCAACACCGCCATCGTTGAGCAGGCCCTGCGCAGTGGCCGCATCGACCTGTACCCGGAGTACACGGGCACCATCGTCCGCGAGATCCTCAAGCGCACCGATGAGCCGCGCGATCTGGCGCAACTCAACGAGTGGTTGCAACCCCTGGGCCTGAAGGCCGCCGTACCGCTGGGTTTCAACAACACCTATGCCTTGGCGATGAAGGCCGATCGCGCGCAGGCGCTGGGCCTGCGCCGCATAGGCGACCTGGCTGCTCTGCCGGCCGAGCAGCAACGTGCACTTCGCACGGCCTTCACCCAGGAATTCACGGCACGGCGCGACGGCTGGCCGGCAATTGCGCAGGGCTACGGGCTGCAGCTGCAGCCCGGGCGAGGCCTGGAACACAGCTTGGCTTACCAGGCGGTTGCGCTGGGGCAAGCCGACCTGATGGACGCGTATTCCACGGACGCGGCGGTGGCGCGGCTCGGGCTGGTTCTCTTGGAAGACGACCGTGGCGTGTTTCCGCGTTATGACGCGGTGTTGCTGATGCGCCTGAGTGTGGACGAGTCGCCGTTGATGGTGCTGCAAGGTCGCCTGGACGCAGCGCGCATGGCTGCACTGAATGCGCAAGCCGAGAGCGGACAGCGCTTCGAAGACGTGGCCGCACGCGCGCTGGAATCGTTGGGCGTGGCCCGGCCCATGGCACAGGTCGCCCATGCCCAAGAGACACCCTCCTTCACTGCGCGCTTGTTCGCCCGCGACCTGCCGCGCCTGCTGGTGGAGCACCTGGTGCTGGTGATGGCCTCTACCGGTATGGCTATCGGGGTGGGCGCCCCCCTGGGGCTGATGGCCCAACGGCGGCCGCGGACTGCGCCGTGGATCTTGGGGGCTGCGGGCACCCTGCAGACCATTCCCTCGCTGGCCTTGTTGGCACTGCTGATCGCCGCGATGGGCCGTATCGGTTTCGCGCCCGCCTTGGCGGCCTTGTTCCTGTATGCCCTGCTGCCGGTGATCAGCAGCACCCACGCCGGGCTGTGTCAGGTCAGCGCCGGCACACGACAGGCCGGCCTGGCCCTGGGCTTGCGACCGGTCCAGGTGCTGCACCACATCGAAGTCCCATTGGCCTGGCCGGTCATCCGGGCGGGCATAGGATCGGCATCGGTAATCGGCGTGGGCACGGCCACAGTGGCAGCCTTCGTGGGTGCCGGCGGCCTGGGCGAGCGCATCGTGGCGGGCTTGGCCGTCAACGATGTGGCACTGATGCTGGCAGGCGCACTGCCGGCCGCCGGGCTGGCGCTGTTGGTGCAGTGGGGCTTTCTGAAAGCGGGCACGCCGCGGCTTCAGAAGGCGGCCACGCCCCCGTTCGAGCGCTGATCAAAGCCGCCTTCGAGGACGCCGTTGGCGTGGCGCACCAGCATGCCGGCGTGGCCAACCGCCTCGTCCCAGGCACCGATGGTCTCCACCTGATGGCCCCAGGCGCGCAATTGCTGAACCACGGCCGGATCGAAACGTGACTCCAGCTTGAGCGTGTCGCTGGCATTGCCCCAGGTGCGGCCCAACAACCAACGCGGGCGGTTTACCGCCTGGTGCGGATGGTCACCAAAATGGCGCCAGCGGTTGAACAAGGTGGCCTGCGTTTGGGGCTGGCCATCGCCGCCCATGGTGCCGTAGACCGCAAAGCGTCCATCGCCGAACTCGGCCAGCGCTGCGTTCAATGTATGGAAGGGCTTCTTGCCGGGCTCGAGCGTGTTGATGTGCGAGGGGTCCAACGAGAAGCTGCAGCCACGGTTCTGCCAGTTCACACCGGTGCCGGGCAGGACCACACCGCTGCCGAACTCGTGATAGATGCTCTGGATGAAGGACACCGCCACGCCGTGTCGGTCGATCACGCCCATCCAGATGGTGTCACCAGGGTCGGTCTTGCGACCCCAGGGCAGGGCCTGCTGCGGCTGGTAGTCGGCCAAGAGGCTGTCCAGGAAGGCCGGTTTCAGCAGGTCTTGCGCACTCACCTTCATGAAGGCGCGGTCGGTCAGGTGCGCGTCGCGCACCTTGAAGGCCCGCTTGGTGGCTTCCACCTGGGCATGCAGGAAGGCCGGGCTTTCCGGACCCTGGCGCCAATCGTGAACCGCCAGCATGCGTTCCATCAGGCCCAGGATCATCAATGAAACCACACCCTGCGAGGGCGGCACCATGTTGTGCAGCCGGGCACCGTGGGCACTCAGGGTGAGCGGATCCACCAAACTCGCGTGGTGGGCGTTGAGATCGTCCAGCGTCAGGGGGCTGCCCACCACCTTCAGTTCAGCGGCCATTTCTCGGGCCAGCGCGCCGCGGTAGAACTCGTCGGTGCCTTTGGCGGCGATGCGCTCAAGCGTGCGCGCCAGCCGCGGCTGCTTGAAGAGGCTGCCCACCACGGGTGGCTGCCCACCCGGCAGGAAAGTCTCGGCAAAACCAGGCGCCGCGTGCTCGATGTCCGTCCGCTTGGCCGCCGTGAGCGCGCTTTGGCTGAGTGTGGTGGGCATGCCGCTGCGGGCGTGGTGGATGGCATCGACCAACAAGCGCGACAGCGGCAGTCGACCGCCCAGGGACTGCTGCGACAGCCGATGGGCCGCCCCCCAACCCGATACGGTGCCTGCCACGGTGAGCGCGGCCATGCCGCCGCGAAAGGGGATGCTGCCCGCGATGCCGCGCTTGGCATACCACTGGCGCGTGGCCGCCCGAGCACTGCGCCCGCTGGCATCGATGCCGCCAGGCACTCCCCCCGGGCCGCGAATAACCCAGAACCCATCACCGCCTATGGCGTTCATGTGGGGATAGACGACCGCAATCGTGGCCGCCGCGGCGATCATGGCCTCCAGCGCATTGCCGCCTTCGCGCAGCACATCCAGCGCTGATTGCGCGGCCAGGGAATGGGGGGCAACGGCAATGCCGCGGGTGCCCATGGTGGATTGCATGGTTCGATCCTAGTCCCAGCCGATCGCCTTAGGCAGCCACAGGGCTATCTGGGGATAGAAGAACACGAGCGCCAGGGCCACCGCTTGCAGGATGATGAAGGGCACCACGCCACGGTAGATGTCCTTGATGGTGACTTCAGGCGGCGCCACCCCTTTCAGATAGAACAGGGCCCAGCCGAAGGGCGGCGTGAGGAAGGAGGACTGCAGGTTCACCGTGATGAGCATGGCCAGCCACACCGGATCCACCCCCTGCGCAATCAGCACCGGCATGAACAAAGGCACCGCGATGTAGCTGATCTCGATCCACTCGATGAAGAAGCCCAAGATGAAGATCAGGAACATCATGAACCAGATGTCGCTGTTCACCCCGCCAGGCAGCACATCGAACATCTTGGTGATGAGCTCTTCTCCCTGCAGGCCGCGGAAGGCCAGGGCAAAGACCTGCGCAGCCATCAGGATGAACATCATGATGGCGGTGATCTTGGAGGTCTCCAGAGCCACGTCCTTCAGAACTTTCAGCGAAAAGCGCCGCGCACCGATGGTGATGAGCACCGCACCCACCGCGCCCATTGAAGCGGCTTCCGTGGGCGCAGCCACGCCACCGACGATGGCCCCCAGCACCGCCACCACCAACAGGATGGGCGGCACCACCACCTTCCAGAAGCGCTTGAAGAGCTCCTGTCGGCTGACCTGCGAGCGCTCTTCTAGGGGAATGGGCGGCATCAGGTTCGGGTTCATCCACCCGCGCACCAGCAGATACACGATGTACAGGCCCGCAAGCATCAGACCCGGCATCACCGCCGCTGCGAACAGCGTGCCCACGCTCAACTGCATGATGTCGGACAACAGGATGAGGATGAGGCTGGGCGGGATGATCTGGCCCAAAGTGCCCGATGCGCAGATGGCACCACAGGCGATGCCCTTGTCGTAGCCCCGCCGAATCAGGGTGGGCAGCGTGAGCAGGCCCAAGGTGATGACGGTGGCGCCCACGATGCCGGTGGTCGCCCCCATCAACACGCCAAACAGGATGATGCCCACGCCCATGCCGCCACGCACGCCCCCGGCCACCAGGCCCATCACGTCCAGCAGGTCGTCGGCCAGTCGGCTCTTCTCCAGCATCACGCCCATGAAGACGAACAGCGGAATAGCCATCCACTGGTAACCCGCCACGATGCCGTAGAAGCGCGCGGGCAGCAGGTTGAACAGGCCGTCTCCGAAGCCGAGCCAGCCGAAGACGAAGCCCACCACCGCCAGCGTGGTGGCCACGGGGATGCCGATCATCAGCAGCACAAAAAAGGCTGCCAGCATCAGCAGGGCCAGGGTTTGAAGTTCGAACATCGGCGATCAGCCTGCAGTTGCAGGGGTGTGGGGCGCGGCTTGAAGCCGCGCCTGCTCGGTGAGACATCGGCGGGCCAGGGCGGCCAGGCACTGCAGCACAAGCAGCACATAGCCCAAAGGGATGAAGGCCTTGATGAACCAGCGCATCGGGATGCCGCCAGGGTCGGGCGAAACTTCATTGATCGCCCAGGCCTGCCTGACGTACGGGATGCTGAGCTTGATCAGAAGCAGAGAGACCGCCAGAAGAAGCAGCAGCGAAACCACATCCACGACGAACTTCTTGCGCGGCGAGTAGCCGGCGTAGAACACATCCACGCGCACGTTGTCCCCGCGCTGCAGGGCATAGGACATGCCCAAGAGAATGAGCGCGGCCAGCAGATGCCACTCAAGTTCCTGCGCCCACACCGAGCCCAGGCTCATCGTGTAGCGCAGAACCACATTGGTGGCCACGAGGGCAATCATGCCCAGGGCAATCCAGAGCGTGAGGTGGCCCACCGCGTCGATGAAGCGCTCGACGCGCAGGGTCCACCGCTCCAAGGGCGGTGGGGTGCTCATGGTCGACCGATCAGCCGCGGACCTTGATGTGATAGGCCTCTTCGCTGATCTCACTCCACCGGTCAAACTTCGCCTTGAAGCCCATGTAGGAGTCATGCACCTTCTTCACGAGCGGATCCTTGGCGGCGGCTTCAGCCAGCACCTTGTCGGTCTCGGTGCGCAGGGCCTTGATGACCGAGTCGGGCAGGGGCTTGGCCACCACCTTGTGGTTCTTGATCAGGTCTTCCATGGCATCCGAGTTGGCCCGCTGGCACCAACCTTCGCTGATCACGTTGCAAGCCGCCGCGGCGTTCTCGACGATGGCCTGCAACTCCTTGGGCAACTTCTGCCAAGCTGCCCGGTTGATCAGCAGTTCGCTGACCGTGGCGCTCTCGTGCCAGCCGGTGGTGTAGTAGAACTTGGCCGCCTTGTGCAGGCCCAAGCGACGGTCTTGGAAGGGCCCCACAAACTCGGCCGCGTCAATCACGCCGCGCTCCAGCGCGGGGAAGATTTCGCCACCGGGCAGCACCTTGACGTCAACGCCCAGGGCGGCGTACACCTTGCCAGCGAGTCCCGGGATGCGCATCTTCAGGCCCTTGAGGTCGGCCACGGAATTGATCTCCTTCTTGAACCAACCCGTCATCTGCACCCCGGTATTGCCGCAGGGCATGGCGATCATCCCGAACGGTGCGTACACCTCGTTCCACAAGTCGATGCCCCCACCGTCATAGAGCCAGCCATTCATGCCCTGGAAATTCATGCCGAAGGGCACAGCGGTGAAGTACTGGGCGGCAAAGGTCTTGCCCGTCCAGAAATAGGCGTTGGCGTGGTTCATTTCCACCGTGCCGGCGCGGACGGCATCGAAGCCTTCGAAAGCCGGCACCAGTTCGCCCGCACCGAAGACCTGAATCTTCATGCGCCCACCGGACATCGCTTCCACGCGCTTGGCAAGGTCTGTGGCGCTGCCGGGGCCATCCATGTAGAAGGGCGATCCCTTGGGATAGGCGCTGGTCATTTTCCAGGTGATGGTGGACTGCGCCGTCACGATGGCCGGGGCCGCCAAGGCGGCACCCGCGGCGCCGGCCACGGCGCCTTTGGTCAACAGGGAACGTCGATTGAGTTGCATGGTCAGCTCCGGTTTGTGGTGGACAAACGCTGATAAGCAACTCGCATACCATCCTTCTGTAGAGAGAAATAACCCAACTCAGATCAGAATAGGGCACTTTTGTCCAGGACATGCACCAGTTCAGCCCACCGCCCTTCGCCCGTTTTGGTGCGCACCAAAACGGGCGCCCAACCTTGAATCCACCATGAGCCTCGAATCCGTCCGCGCCTTCCTGGCGCACCACGCACCCGACCTTCAGGTCATTGAAACGCCCGAGCGAACCGCCACCGTGGCCGAGGCCGCCGCGGTTCATGGGGTGGCCACCGGGCAGATCGCCAAGACGCTTTCCCTTTGGCTGGGCGACGAGGTGATC
>JACCDH010638981.1_pt1 | contig 23360 bp, 20 predicted proteins | sample 7442481 | NCBI WGS metagenome assembly JACCDH01 (sample SAMN15323433, study PRJNA562643) | freshwater metagenome | isolation source: river surface water | place: USA:Blue River Watershed | collected 2017-08-15
GCGGAACTCATCGTGGAGCGGGAAGTGAGAGCCTCCCAACAGAGACTCCGAATACATTAGCGCAGACCAACCCCGTTATCGGTTTTTTGTACTTGCAACAACGGGGCGGACCATACATTTTTATGGGTGAAATGAACTAGCTTGGGATCTCAATATCGATGTCTGTTACAGGAACTGAACAACAGGGTAAAAATTCACCTTTGCGCACAAATGCCAACGGCTCTTCTAAATAACTGACTTGACCTTGGATTAACTTACAGCGACAAGCCCCACAGAAGCCTGCACGACAATGAAAATTTACCTCAAACTGCTGTTGTTCCAAGCTGACCAGCAAGTTGGGGCTTGCTGTGTCAAACTCGAAACTGCGGCCATCCTGCAGCCGAACCTTGAACATTAGAGATCGAAGTCGCCAAAGTCAGAACCATCAACCTCGTTATCAATTTGCCCGACTAAGTAGGAGCTGATCTCTGATTCTTGTGGGGCGACTTGCACGTTGTCAGACACCAACCAGGCATTGATCCATGGAATTGGGTTCTGAGTGGTGCTGAACACAGGTTTCAAGCCAATCGCTTGCATGCGGTTATTAGTAATGTATTCAACGTATTGGCATAAGATATCTTTGTTTAAACCAATCATCGAACCATCTTTGAATAAATATTCCGCCCACTCTTTTTCTTGCTCTGCGGCCCGTCGGAAAATCTCATAGGCTTGTGCTTCACATTCTTTGGCGATTTCACCCATTTCTGCATCATCGTCACCACTGGCCATGATATTGAGCATGTGTTGGGTACCGGTCAGATGCAGTGCTTCATCACGTGCAATCAGCTTGATGATTTTGGCATTGCCTTCCATCAATTCACGTTCAGCAAAAGCGAATGAGCAGGCAAAAGAGACATAAAACCGAATAGCCTCCAGCACATTGACTGACATGATGCACAGATACAGTTTTTTCTTCAGGTCACGCAATGTGACTGATTTTGACTCGCCATTGATGGTATGCGTGCCTTCACCACAGAGATGGTAAAGGGTAGTGAATTCAATGAGATCGTCATAATAACGCGTCACTTCATCAGCACGTTCGATGATTTTTTGATTCAACAAAATATCATCGAATACCTTATGTGGTTCGGTGGTGATGTTACGGACGATATGGGTGTAGCTTCGGCTATGAATAGTTTCGGAGAACGCCCACGTTTCGATCCAAGTTTCAAGTTCAGGTAACGATACTAATGGCAGCAGTGCCACGTTAGGTGAGCGGCCTTGCACGGAATCCAGCAAGGTTTGATACTTTAAGTTACTGATAAAAATATGCTTTTCGTGATCTGGCAGTTGCTGGAAGTCGATACGGTCTTTACTAACATCCACTTCTTCAGGACGCCAGAAAAAACTCAATTGTTTTTCAATGAGTTTTTCAAAAATACCATACTTCTGCTGGTCATAACGTGACACGTTCACAGAGTTACCGAAAAACATCGGTTCTTTGAGTTGATCGTTATTTTTCCGGTTAAACGTGGTGTAAGTCATACTGATCTCTTAGGAAATTTTTATCACAAAACGCCAAAAAGCGGAGACCAGCTCCGCTATTTTGATGCTCGATTATCAAATCTTGCAAGCACCGCCGGCACAGCCGTCATCTTCTTCTACCATCACCTCGGTCGCGGCCGGCTTGATGTCTTCTTGCACATCAGACGCACCGTCTCGGGTATTGTGGTAATACATGGTCTTGACGCCAAGTTTGTAAGCATTTAACAAATCTTTCAGCAACACCTTCATTGGCACCTTACCACCGTCGAATTTGGCAGGGTCGTAGTTGGTGTTGGCCGAAATAGTTTGATCCACAAACTTTTGCATGATCGCGACAAGTGCTAAGTAACCGTCGTTGTTTGGCATGTCCCATAACAACTCGTACTGGCCTTTCAAGCGCTCATACTCCGGCACAACTTGCTTTAAAATACCATCTTTACTGGCTTTAATACTGATATGACCGCGTGGTGGTTCAATACCATTGGTCGCATTGCTGATCTGGGACGATGTCTCAGATGGCATTAATGCAGACAGGGTCGAGTTGCGTAGACCATAGTACACAATGGACTGGCGTAACGCATCCCAGTCTAATTGCAACGGTTCATTACATACCTTATCAAGGTCTTTTTTGTAGGTATCAATCGGCATGATGCCTTCGGCGTACGTTGTTTCTTTAAACAACGGGCAAGGTCCAAACTCACGCGCTAACTTATTCGATGCCTTCATTAAATAGTATTGAATGGCTTCGAAGGTGCGATGGGTTAAACCATTGGCTGAACCGTCGGAATATTTCACGCCATTTTTCGCCAAGTAATACGCGAAGTTAATCACACCAACGCCGAGGGTACGACGGTTCATCGAGGCGTGGAATGCTGCTGGAATAGGGTAGTCTTGGTAATCCAACAGACTATCTAATGCACGAACCGCCAGTTCAGCAAGCTCTTCTAGTTCACTCAGATGTTCAATTGCGCCTAGGTTAAAGGCAGATAACGTACACAACGCAATTTCACCATTGGGATCATTAACATCATTCAGTGGTTTCGTTGGCAGCGCAATTTCTAGACATAAGTTGCTTTGACGAACCGGGGCAAACTTAGGATTAAACGGGCTGTGTGTGTTGCAGTGATCGACGTTTTGCAAATAAATACGGCCCGTTGAAGCACGCTCTTGCATGAACAAGGTGAAAAGTTCGAGCGCTTTCATCCGCTTTTTGCGGATCGCGCCGTCGTTCTCGTATTTAACATATAACTGTTCAAATAAGTCTTGATCTTCAAAGAACGCATCATACAAACCAGGTACGTCTGAAGGACTAAACAGTGTGATCATCTCGTCCTTGATTAAACGTTGATACATCAAACGGTTAAATTGCACACCGTAATCTAAGTGACGTACACGGTTCTCTTCAACACCACGGTTGTTCTTCAGTACCAGCAGAGATTCCACTTCCAAATGCCAAAGCGGGTAAAACAAGGTTGCAGCGCCACCGCGAACACCGCCTTGTGAGCAGCTTTTCACGGCCGTTTGGAAATGTTTGTAGAATGGGATACAACCCGTGTGAAATGCTTCGCCGTTACGGATCGGGCTGCCCAGGGCGCGAATTCGACCAGCATTAATGCCGATACCTGCACGCTGAGAAACATATTTTACAATGGCACTGGATGTGGCATTGATAGAATCAAGGCTGTCACCACACTCGATTAGCACACAAGAACTGAATTGACGGGTTGGGGTGCGCACGCCAGACATAATAGGTGTTGGCAACGAGATCTTAAATAACGAGACCGCATCGTAAAAACGGCGGATGTAATCTAGCCGTGTTGCTTTTGGATAATTGGCAAATAAACAGGCTGCAACTAATACATATAAGAATTGAGCGCTTTCATAGATCTGTCCGGTAATACGGTTTTGAACCAGATACTTACCTTCGAGTTGTTTGACCGCGGCATAGCTGAAGTTTAGGTCACGATTGTGATCAATATAGGTATCAATAATATCCAGCTCTTCTTTGCTGTAATCGGTCAAAATATGTTGATCGTAGCGCTGGTCTTCTACCATTTTCACTACATGATCATAAAGCTTCGGTGGGTCAAAACGACCGTAAGCTTTCTTGCGCAGATGGAATACGGCCAAACGCGCCGCCATATATTGATAGTCTGGCGTTTCTTTAGAGATCAGATCTGCTGCAGCTTTAATAATAGTTTCATGAATGTCTTCGGTTTTGATGCCATCGTAGAACTGGATGTGTGAGCGTAATTCGACCTGTGATACCGACACATTGTCCAGACCATCAGCGGCCCATTCAATGACACGGTGAATTTTATCCAAGTTCAGGGGCTCACGATGGCCGTCGCGTTTGGTTACGTATAGTGGCTGATTCATAACTGAAGAGTTCCGTGTCAATTATTGTTATTCGTAAAGACAGCTGACGATGTCAACTGTCATCGCTCCCCGAAGACACTGTTATCTTGGCAGACATCGGTTACGCGTCACTGCTAGATATGGGGGGAGAGTTGCTTCGGATCACAAGATAAGGTGGTTAGTGGGGCTTTGCAACCCCCGAGCTGCGTCTACTTTTTAGTCATGTTAGTGCTTGCTCACGTGTCGGGAACGATGTTCACTGAGGGCACAACAAAGCAATGCTTTTTAATTTTTTTTTCAAAAAATATCGACCGCTTAAAATTTAAATTAACTGCTTTTTTAAGCATCAATCCGTATGTCTAATCGTCTAGATAGCTTGTTACATTGGTGATGAATTCTGATCGATAAATTTACAATTGGGTCTTCGTCCATTCCAATAAAAAAACCTGCCTTACAGCAGGTTTTCTAATGACTGGCATCCTCTCCACAAGCAGTGTTAACTCAAGGAACGCAGCAGTTCTTCTAGCTCAGCTACACTGGCAACGCGCAAATCCGCTTGCCAACTTTCAGGTTCGTCAGTTGGGCCAAGATAGCCATACTCGGCGATGATGGATGTCATGCCAGCGCGGTTAGCCGCTTCAATATCACGCTGCGCATCGCCCACGTACCAACATTCGCTAGGTTTTACAGCGAGTTGCTGACAGCATAACCAAAGTGGGGCTGGATGCGGCTTTCGAACAGGCAGACTATCGCCACCTAGCAACAGAGCACAGGAAGACAGTGTGGTTAACCGTTTCACTAAAGCATTTGCTAACGACCAAGGTTTATTGGTCACGATACCAAATCGAATTTGCTGCTGCTCACAATAAGCCAACAGCTCAGTCACGCCAGGGAAGGCGCAGCTATGATCTGCAATATGCTCGGCATAGTGGTTTAGTAACGCGTTACGAAGTTCGGTGAAGTCAAATTCCACTAATCGCTCAGCAAAACCAAGCTCAAGTAATCCTTTCGCGCCATGCGAGGCAACAGGTCGATATTGCGCTGCAGTGACCTCAAGTAAGCCCTTTTGTTGCAACACATGATTTAATGCAGCACCCAGATCATCGGCAGTGTCGACCAAGGTTCCATCGAGATCAAATAACACGACTTTGGGTTTTGTTAGTGTCCACTCACTTCCTTTGCTAAAATGGCGATGTTTCATAAAGGCTTCTTCGCGACCACCATGTAATTGACATCCACTCCAGCTCCGATGCGGAAGGATTCTGTGATTGGGTTAAAGTGCAAGCCGGTACAATCCACCACGTCCAAACCAGCTTTTTCAATACAACGCATGAGTTGGGAAGGTTTAATGAACTTGTCGAATTCATGTGTGCCCTTTGGCACCAGCTTAAGAACCTTCTCGGCACCAACAATGGCTAACAAATATGATTTCCATGTTTTGTTTAAGGTAGAGAATACTAACGTAGCGCCAGGCTTAGCTAAATCTGCACAGGATTGAACAACCGAGGCAGGGTTTGGTACGTGCTCAAGCATCTCCATGCAGGTGACCAAATCAAACTGGCCTGGATACAACGACGCAAATTGTTCAGCTGTGCTTTGTTGATAGTGGATGTTCACTCCAGCCTCCAACGCATGCAACTTGGCAACGCCTAACGCGTCTTCAGCCATGTCGATACCGGTGACGATAGCGCCCATACGAGCCATGCTTTCCGCCAAAATACCACCACCACATCCAACATCCACGGCATGTTTGCCGAACAACCCTTGAATTTGATCTGAGATAAAACTGAGGCGAACCGGGTTTAACAAATGCAGTGGTTTAAATTCACCATCTAAATCCCACCAACGCGATGCAATCGCATTAAACTTTTGGATTTCGGCGCTATCGACGTTGCTCGAATGCAGTGCTGTTGAAATTTCAGTCATATCAAGATCCTTTCTGTGCTGAGCGCATTATAGGGAGCAAAAAGCCTTTGCCAAAACATTATTTTTGCAGCATGGCAAGAGCCAATAGTTGTGATAGAATCGAGGATTCTCGCGGCAACACACAACAACGAATGCGAGACAACCTTATGATTTTAAAGGGATAAAGCGTTATCTATGACGAATCTGGCCAAAGAAATCCTTCCGATTACCATTGAAGAAGAACTGAAGAATTCCTACCTCGATTACGCAATGAGCGTTATTGTCGGCCGTGCGTTGCCGGATGTTCGAGATGGTTTAAAGCCAGTACACCGCCGCGTCTTGTTCGCAATGAAAGAACTCGGCAACGACTGGAACAAAGCATATAAAAAATCAGCCCGTGTCGTCGGTGACGTCATTGGTAAATACCATCCCCATGGTGATATTGCCGTTTACGACACCATAGTCCGGATGGCGCAACCTTTTTCACTGCGCTACATGCTGGTCGATGGCCAAGGTAACTTTGGCTCGATTGACGGCGATTCTGCAGCGGCAATGCGTTATACCGAAGTCCGCATGGCTAAGATCACCCAAGAGTTATTGGCTGATTTGGACAAAGAGACCGTCGATTACGTGCCAAACTATGACGGCACCGAATTAATTCCTGCGGTACTACCCACCAAGATCCCAAATTTGTTGATCAACGGTTCAAGTGGTATAGCCGTTGGTATGGCGACCAATATTCCGCCACACAACATCACGGAAGTGATCAACGGTTGCTTGGCGCTGATCAAAAACCCAGAGATCACCGTCCCTGAGTTAATGGAATACATTCCAGGCCCAGATTTCCCGACCTCGGCCATTATCAATGGTCGCCGTGGCATCGAAGAAGCCTACCGCACAGGCCGTGGCAAGGTGTATATCCGCGCCAAAACCCACATCGAAACCGATGAAAAAACCGGTCGTGAATCGATCATCGTCACCGAAATTCCATATCAAGTGAACAAAGCTCGCTTGATTGAAAAGATCGCTGAATTGGTCAAAGACAAACGGATTGAAGGTATCTCCGCACTACGCGACGAGTCTGATAAAGACGGTATGCGTATTGTGATTGAAGTCAAACGCGGCGAATCAAGCGACGTGTTAGTCAACCATTTGTATGCCAACACCCAAATGCAAACTGTGTTCGGGATCAACATGGTGGCACTGGACCAAGGCCAACCGAAACTGTTAAGCCTCAAAGAGATGCTGGAATGTTTCGTGTTGCACCGTCGTGAAGTAGTGACTCGCCGGACAGTGTACGATTTGCGTAAAGCTCGCGACCGCGCGCACATCTTGGAAGGCCTCGCGATAGCGCTGACCAACATCGATGAAATCATTGAACTGATCAAGACATCACCAAGCCCAAGTGAAGCAAAAAATGGCTTGGTGTCACGTGGCTGGCGTTTAGGTAATGTGCAAGAGATGCTGGAACGTGCTGGTGAAAGTGCTGCACGCCCAGAATGGTTAGAAGCACATTTTGGTATTCGCGACGGTATGTATTACCTGACCGAACAACAAGCGCAAGCCATCCTTGACCTGCGTCTGCATAAATTAACTGGCCTTGAGCACGAGAAAATCCTCGCTGAATACCGCGAGCTGTTGGATTTGATCGCCGAGTTGTTACACATTTTGGCAAGCCCTGCACGGTTGATGGAAGTGATTTGCGAAGAGCTGGTTGCTGCAAAAGAAACTTATGGCGATGCACGCCGTACTGAGATCCAAGCCGACGCGCTGGATATCAATATGGAAGACTTAATTGCCGAAGAAGACGTCGTTGTGACCTTATCGCATTTAGGTTACGCCAAGTATCAACCGTTGACCGATTACGAAGCGCAGCGTCGCGGTGGCCGTGGTAAAGCCGCCACCACCGTCAAAGACGAAGACTTCGTGGATCAACTGCTGATTGCCAGCACCCACGATACTATTCTGTGCTTCTCGAACCGCGGTCGTATGTACTGGTTGAAGGTGTACCAGTTACCACAAGCATCACGCCAAGCGCGCGGCAAACCAATCATCAACTTGTTACCGCTGGAAGACAACGAGCGGATCACCGCTATTTTACCAGTGCGTGAGTATGAAGAAGGCAAGTTTGTATTTATGGCAACTACCAACGGTACTGTGAAGAAGACGGCGTTGACCGAATACTCACGTCCGCGAGCCAACGGTATTATTGCGGTGAACCTCAATGACGGTGATCAGCTAATCGGTGTCGATATCACAGATGGCAGCAATCAAATCATGCTGTTCTCCGATGACGGTAAAGTGGTGCGTTTCCCTGAAGACCAAGTACGTCCGATGGGCCGTGGCGCCACCGGCGTTCGTGGTATCAAAATGCGCAATGGCGGCCATGTTGTCTCATTGATTGTTCCTAAATCTGACGGTGCAATTTTAACAGTGACCGAAAATGGCTACGGCAAACGCACTTTATTACAAGAGTACCCAGAAAAGAGCCGTGCGACACAAGGCGTGGTGTCTATCAAGGTCTCTGAGCGTAATGGCATGGTGGTCGGTGCGGTGCAAGTGAATGCACTGGATGAAATCATGCTGATCTCAGATAAAGGCACCTTGGTACGTACCCGAGTCAAAGAAGTCTCGACAGTAGGGCGTAACACCGCCGGGGTCATTTTGATCCGTACCCAAGAAGGCGAAAAAGTGGTTGGAGTACAACGCATCAACGAGATCCAAGATGCGGATGAACTGGCTGCGGCTGAAGCCGAACTGCAAGCAACGGCAGTTGAAGGAACTGATGCTGAAGAATAATTCAGCATTAAACACAGGCACCTACGGGTGCCTGTTGTTTTTCTAAGGTTCTTTGGAAAAAGCGGTTTCGCGATTTAGCAAAATGCGATACAGTAAAGTCACTAAGCCGTCCAGATGTCTCTGCAATTGTTTAACTCGCGCACCACAGTGACGGCACGACCAACGGCACGTCTACAATCATAAAATAAGCCGCTTTACCAAGGTCCCACGATTCATTTTTCGTTTTGAAATTAATCTAATGAGGTTCTACATGACCACTTTTAATTTTTGTGCCGGCCCTGCGATGTTGCCTGTTGAAGTCATGCAACAAGCCAAAGAAGAGTTGATCGATTGGCACGGCCGTGGTTGTTCCATCATGGAAATGAGTCATCGTGGCAAAGACTTTATGAACGTGGCAGCGCAAGCAGAGCAAGATTTGCGTGACTTGCTCAAGGTACCATCGAATTACAAAGTGTTGTTTATGCACGGTGGTGGTCGTGGCCAATTTGCAGCAGTGCCGCTGAATTTGTTTGCAAACTCATCCGACAAAGCTGATTACATAGTCTCAGGTGCATGGTCCAAAGCGGCCGCCGAAGAAGCGCATAAATTTGGCACTGTCGCTGTGCAAGGAATTCAACAGAAAGTCGATGGCTTGCGAACCCTGACAGCTGCAGCGGATTGGAATATTGACCCCAGCTCTAAATTTGTTCATTTTTGTCCAAATGAGACGGTGGATGGTCTGGAATTTACTGATCTGCCAAGCACTCAGGTGCCGTTAGTGGCTGATTTATCATCGACCATTTTATCTCGTCCCATCGATGTTCATCGTTATGGTGTTATTTATGCAGGCGCGCAGAAAAATATCGGACCGTCAGGTCTGACGGTCGTGCTAGTCCGGGATGATTTATTGCCTGCCAGCGGTGCTGCGATCCCAGCGATTTTAGATTACCGCTTAGCAGCAGAAAACGATTCCATGTTCAATACACCACCAACCTATGCATGGTACTTAGCGGGGTTAGTGTTCCAGTGGTTGAAACGACAAGGCGGTGTGCAAGCCATGGCGGAACTTAATCGCCAAAAAGCAGAGACCTTATACGGCTACATCGATCAAAGTGATTTTTATCGCAATGATGTCGATACGCGTTACCGCTCGTGGATGAATGTCCCATTTTTACTCGCTGATGAACGGCTGAACGATAAGTTTGTCGCTGACGCTGAACATCATGGCTTGTTGGCATTAAAAGGACATCGGATGGTCGGGGGCATGCGTGCCAGTATTTATAACGCGATGCCACTGGAAGGTGTGCAAACCCTCGTGACCTTTATGCGTGAGTTCGAGCGAGTACACGGCTAATGAAGACTTTAACTTTATCGCAAATTCCGTTGGTCAGCGGCACCGTCCATTTGCCAGGCTCGAAAAGTATTTCTAACCGCGTGCTTTTATTGGCAGCTTTAGCGAAGGGTGAAACGACTATTACCAATCTGCTGCATAGCGATGACATCGAACATATGTTAAACGCACTCAATCATCTGGGGGTGACATGTGTGCTATCTGCAGATAAAACTCAGTGCCGCGTAACCGGTCAAGGTGGGTTATTTCAGCACGCAGGCAACTTAGAGCTGTTTTTAGGCAATGCCGGCACAGCGATGCGGCCTTTAGCGGCAGCTTTGGCCGCCTCTGAGGTGGAAGTCACATTGACCGGTGAGCCACGTATGTATGAGCGGCCTATTGGTCACTTGGTCGATGCCCTTAAGCAATGGGGTGCTGATATCCAATACCTCAAAGACGACGGATTTCCGCCGTTAGCTATTCATGGTAAAGCCTTGCAAGGTGGATCTGTGACTGTGGATGGCAGCATTTCAAGTCAGTTTTTGACTGCATTACTGATGGTTGCCCCCTTGCTTAAGCAAGATAGCGTGATTGAGATCACAGGCGAATTGGTGTCTAAACCCTACATTGACATTACGTTGGCCTTGATGGCTCGATTCGGTGTCTCGGTCGAGAATCATCAGTATCAACAATTTATAGTTAAAGGGGGTCAAAGTTACCAATCACCAGGGCACTGGTTGGTAGAAGGTGATGCATCTTCGGCCAGCTATTTCTTGGCGGCAGCTGCCATTGGTGGTGGAACTGTGACGGTCACCGGGATTGGGCGTAAAGCGGTACAAGGGGATATCTACTTTGCCGATGCTCTAGAGGCGATGGGGGCGAACGTCACATGGACGGATGACTCCATTTCTGTTACGCGTAACGAACTTCATGGTGTCGATCGCGATTACAATGCCATCCCAGATGCAGCAATGACGATTGCGACCACGGCGCTCTTTGCTAAAGGTCCAACGGTGATCCGTAATATCTACAATTGGCGGGTCAAAGAAACGGACCGTTTGCATGCCATGGCAACTGAGCTTCGTAAAGTCGGCGCCACGGTGGAAGAAGGTTATGACTTTATCAAAATTGAGCCTCCAGCGGTGATCAACCACGCCAGTATCGCTACCTATAACGATCATCGGATGGCGATGTGCTTCTCCTTGGTCGCATTTGCCCCTTGTGGCATCACAATCGAAGATCCTGATTGCACTCGAAAAACCTTCCCAAATTATTTCGAAGTACTTAACAGTCTGGTTCAAAGTAACGCGTAACATCGCTATCTTTATGAAATCTGCGCGGTTTTTCCACGGAAAAGCCGCGCTTTTTATTTTTTGCGACTGTATAATGCCGCGCTAATTTGTCGTATTTTTTTGTGGAGGCGCTATGCAACAGTCCCCGGTGATTACAATTGACGGTCCAGGCGGCTCAGGCAAAGGAACCGTATGCCGTTTAATCGCGCAGAAACTTGGTTGGCATTTACTTGATAGCGGAGCTATTTATCGCGTGTTAGCACTTGCCGCTATTCATCATCAAATCGCTCCCGAAGACGAAGAAGCGCTACAACCTTTGGCGGCGCACCTCGATGTACAATTCACGGCAGATGATCATGGTGGCACGCGTATCACCTTAGAAGGCGAAAACGTTACGCATACCATCCGGACTGAAGATGTTGGTTCCGTTGCCTCTAAAATTGCCTCTTTACCGCGTGTCCGAGAAGCATTATTGCGTCGTCAACGTGCCTTTCGTGAAGCGCCAGGTCTGGTTGCGGATGGCCGTGATATGGGAACTGTGGTTTTCCCTACAGCGGACGTAAAAATTTACTTAACAGCGGATGCCAGCGAACGCGCTCGTCGCCGTTACTTAGAGTTGAAAGAAAAGGGACACGATGTTAATATCGACGACCTTTTGAGCGAAATCCAAGCACGTGATGAGCGTGATATGAATCGTGCGGTGGCGCCGTTAAAGCCTGCCGATGATGCCTACCTGTTGGATTCGACCCATAAATCAATTAATCAAGTGTTGGATGAAGTGCTCAGCGTTGTTAAATCACGTCTGAACCAGGCCTGAAAACACATTGGTAGCTTTGGCCAAGGATGACCGAAGTTAACTTAGCAACCCCATCTAATACGGACTATAGGTGGAGCACTAAACTGAAATAGTGAAAATGACTGAAAATTTTGCACAATTATTTGAGGAAAGCCTCAAGACTATCGAAACTCGTCCAGGTGCCATCGTTAAAGGTACTGTTGTTGCAGTACAAAAAGACGTAGTGCTGGTTGACGCTGGTTTAAAATCAGAAGCTGCCATCCCAGTAGAACAGTTCAAAAACGCTGCTGGCGAAATCGAAGTTAATGTTGGTGACATCATCGACGTAGCTCTGGATGCAGTTGAAGATGGTTTCGGTGAGACTCTGCTGTCTCGCGAAAAAGCCAAACGTCATGAAGCTTGGGTACGCCTGGAAAAAGCTTGTGAAGACAAAGTTACTGTTATCGGTGTTATCACTGGTAAAGTTAAAGGTGGCTTCACAGTTGAAGTTGACGGTATTCGTGCATTCCTGCCTGGTTCACTGGTAGACGTACGTCCAGTTCGTGACACTCTGCACCTGGAACAAAAGCCTCTGGAATTCAAAGTTATCAAACTGGACCAGAAGCGTAACAACGTTGTTGTATCACGTCGTGCAGTGATCGAATCTGAAAGCTCAGCTGAACGTGACACTCTGTTACAAAACCTGGAAGAAGGCATGGAAGTCAAAGGTATCGTTAAGAACCTGACTGACTACGGTGCATTCGTTGACTTAGGTGGCGTTGACGGTCTGTTACACATCACTGACATGGCTTGGAAACGTGTTAAACACCCAAGCGAAATCGTCAATGTTGGCGACGAGATCCCAGTAAAAGTTCTGAAGTTCGACCGTGAGAAGCAACGTGTTTCTCTGGGTCTGAAACAGATGGGCGAAGATCCATGGGCAGCTATCGCTTCACGTTACCCAGAAGGTGCTCGCATCACTGGTCGCGTAACAAACCTGACAGATTACGGCTGCTTCGTTGAAATCGAAGAAGGCGTAGAAGGTTTAGTACACGTTTCAGAAATGGACTGGACCAACAAAAACATCCACCCATCAAAAGTTGTCAATCTGGGCGACTCAGTGGAAGTTATGGTTCTGGAAATCGACGAAGAACGTCGTCGTATTTCATTAGGCCTGAAACAATGCAAAGCTAACCCTTGGGAAGAGTTTGCAAAAGGCTTCAACAAAGGTGATCGCGTCAGCGGTAAGATCAAGTCAATCACTGACTTCGGTATCTTCATCGGCTTGGATGGCGGCATCGATGGCTTGGTTCACCTGTCAGACATCAGCTGGCACTCAACTGGCGAAGATGCCGTTCGTGAATTCAAGAAAGGCGACGAAGTCTCTGCAGTTGTTCTGCAAGTTGACCCAGAGCGTGAGCGTATCTCTTTAGGCATCAAGCAATTAGACGAAGATCCGTTCAACGGCTACCTTGCTGATAACAAAAAAGGTGCTATCGTTAAGGGTAACGTAACTGCTGTTGACGCGAAAGGCGCTACAGTATTACTGGAAGGCGGTGTAGAAGGTTACATCCGCGTATCTGATATCGCTCGTGAGCGTGTTGAAGATGCGACCACTGCTCTGAAAGTTGGCGAAGAAGTTGAAGCTCGTTTGATGGGCGTTGATCGCAAAAACCGCGTAATCAGCCTGTCAATCAAAGCGAAATTCGAAGCTGAAGAGAAAGAAGCGTTAGAATCTATCAAGCAAGATGATAGCTTCGGTGGCAACGCAATGGCTGAAGCATTCAAAGCAGCTCAAAAAGCTGACTAATTAATGCTCTAGTCGTCGGTTGGGGGAAACCCCAACCGATTTCCCATATCCTAGGAAAGCGGAGTTTGTATGACTAAATCAGAGTTGATCGAAAAGCTGGCTAGCGATTTCCCACACATTCAACTGAAAGATGTTGAAACTGCGGTTAAAGAAATCCTTGAACAGATGGCAGGTTCGTTGGCAAATAATGAACGCATCGAGATCCGTGGTTTTGGTAGTTTTTCCTTGCATTTCCGTGCACCTCGTGTTGGACGTAATCCAAAGACTGGTGATAAAGTCGAACTCGATGGCAAATATGTTCCTCATTTTAAACCTGGTAAAGAATTGCGCGACCGCGTCAAAGAAAATACCTGATCTCTAACAATTCAACGGAGACTAGCTTGCGTAAGGTTCTGATAGTTATTGGCTTTATCGCATTGGTTTTGCTGGGTGTTTTTTTTGGCTCTATTAACCAACAAGCTGCCGAGCTGAATTATTTTATTGCCAAAGCCCAATTACGAGTTGTCGATATCGCGTTGTTATTTATGATATTGGGCTTTGCTGTCGGCATCAGTTTATCGTTATCTATCCTTATTAAGCTACGCGCGAAACGTTGGTTTTCTAGGACTATGAGTAAGTCCTGACCTTATGCTAGAGCTTTTGTTTCTGTTATTACCTGTAGCCGCTGCATATGGCTGGTTCATGGCGTTATATACCCAGAAACAAAAAGAACTTAAAGAAAAAGCCTCCGTTACTAAAAATTTCTCCTCCGGCTTGAATTTCCTGTTAACTGATCAAGAAGACAAGGCGATTGAACAGTTACTAGCCTTGCTTGACATCGAAGCGGCAACTATCGATACCTACTTAGCCCTAGCAAATTTATTTAGACGGCGTGGTGATTGGGATAAAGCCATTCGTATCCACGAAAAACTTAATCAACTTAAATTACCCAAGTCGCAAGCATTGCAAATCCGCTTTGAACTCGCGAAAGATTATTTCTCCGCAGGCTTGTATGATCGCGCCGAACCCTTACTTTCAGGTTTAGTCGAGCACGAACCGCTGCGTGAACCAGCGTTAAAACAAATTTTTGCATTATTTGTCGCAACACATGAGTGGGCCAAAGCACGGCAATTTGCCGACGCTGTGAATGCTACAGATTCACGTTCACTGCGGATCGCTATGGCAAATATGTTATGTGAAGCTGAAAAAAATCCTTCGATCCCTCAGTTAGAGCAGTTATCCGCCAACTATCCAACCGCCATACGGCCACGATTATTATTAGCGAAGTCGTATGTTGACGAAGGCAAGACAGAGCAGGGCAAGGACTTGTTCATCCAACTGATCAAACAAAAACCACAGTGGGCTGCAGAAATACTCCCTCATTTGGCGCAGTGCCAAATGGATGACCAACAGTGGTATCAACTGCTCAGTGGTTTAAGCCATCAGCAAAAAAATATAAGCGCAATAATTGCCTTGTCCGACTGGTATTTGGCGACTGGAGCTGCTCAGGCATCAGAGCAATTATTACTTGAAAAACTGCAGCATCAGCCAAATATTCGTATATTCAAACAGTTATTAAAAATACGCCAACAGCTTACTCCAGATCATGCGGATGCGCTGTTGTCCATTGAACAACTTATTCAAGCGTACTTGGATACAAAAGTTTTGTTTAGTTGCAAAAATTGCGGTTTTAAAACAAAACAAAAATATTGGCTTTGTCCATCCTGTCAACAGTGGGAAACGCTTGAACCCGCGGCAGGCATTGACGGCCGCTAACAAGGTAGACCTATGAACAAGAGCCCAGTCGTTGTTGCACTTGATTATGAAAATCAAAAAGATGCGCTTAATTTAGTCTCTAAACTTGACCCTTCCTTATGCCGATTAAAAGTTGGCAAAGAGATGTTTACGCATTTTGGCCCGTCGTTTGTCACTGAGCTGCAACAACGCAACTTTGATGTGTTCTTGGATTTAAAGTTTCATGACATCCCAAACACAACGGCAAAAGCTGTTAAAGCCGCTGCAGATCTAGGCGTTTGGATGGTGAATGTGCATGCCAGCGGTGGTCGACGCATGATGGAAGCAGCACGGGATATATTAACTCCCTTTGGCGAACAGCGTCCCTTGTTAATTGCTGTCACTGTTCTTACTTCCATGGAACAAGCAGACTTAGTTGATTTAGGCCTAAACGTGACCCCTGAACAGCAAGTGGAACGTTTAGCCACTTTGGCCAAACAAGCCAACATGGATGGTGTCGTCTGTTCAGCTCAAGAAGCGGCTATGTTAAAACAACGTTGTGGCAAAGAATTTAAATTGGTTACTCCAGGTATTCGCCCAAGTTTTGCGGCTGCAGACGACCAGAAACGAATTATGAGCCCGGCGGAGGCGTTAGCCGTCGGCGTCGATTTCATGGTGATTGGACGCCCCATAACTAAGGCCGCAGATCCGCTTGATGCATTGACCAAAATCTATCAAGAGTTAGCCTGCTAATAAGGAGCTTGTCGACATTGGATGCTGTAAATTTCTGGATATTGTTGATCGGCCTGGTGCTATCAGCCAGTCTGGTCGCCACCTTGATCTCGGCGAAGTTTGGCGCTCCTTTACTGTTAATTTTTCTCGGTATGGGTATGCTGGCTGGTGAAGATGGCCTGTTACAGATCCAATTTTCCAATCCCAATGCGGCATTACTCATCGGTTCCATAGCACTGGTCATTATTTTGTTTGATGGGGGTATGCGAACGCATCCAGATCGGGTGAGGGTGGTGATCGCCCCCTCAGCGGTACTGGCTACGTTAGGTGTTCTAATTACCTGTCTTATCATTGGCCTTGCAGCGATGTGGTTGTTTAATTTGTCGCTGTTACAAGGTTTACTTCTCGGCGCAATTTTAAGTTCCACCGATGCAGCAGCCGTTTTCTCTATATTCCAGTCCGCAGGCTTAAACATAAAAGAGCGCGTTTCGGCGACGTTGGAAGTAGAGTCGGGAAGCAATGACCCAATGGCCGTGATGTTGACCTTCACCCTAGTCGCCGTTGTTGCGGGACAAGCTGATTTAAGTTGGAATACCTTGTTGGTGTTCTTACAGCAAGCTATCGTGGGTGGCCTTGCAGGTTGGCTCGGTGGCCGAAGCATGATTTGGCTATTTCGCAAATTACCGTTGAGCTCTGCGTTTTTGCCATTGTTTGCTGTGTTTATGGCGATGGGTTTGTACGGGATCACCAACGTGTTTGGTGGTAGTGGCTTTATAGCTGTCTATTTAGCAGGTTTTTTACTGGGCAATGCTCGATTGCCACAGGTGCCACAAATTCTCCGTATGCAAGATGGCTTGGCTTGGCTTAGTCAAATCATCATGTTTGTTATGCTTGGTTTGTTAGTTACACCTTCAAAACTGCTCGATTATGCGCTACCAGCCTTGATGTTGGCCTTGGTGATGATTTTTATAGCAAGACCAATAGCCGTCATCGTTAGTTTATTACCATTCCATTTTCCCAAAAGGGACCAAATTTTTATAAGCTGGGTTGGCTTACGCGGTGCTGTGCCGATCATTCTGGCCTTGATCCCATGGATTTCAGGTGTGGAGAATCAACAGTTATATTTTAACGTTGCGTTTTTCGTGGTGATTGTGTCGTTATTGATCCAAGGCTGGTCGATTGCGCCCGTCGCACGCTGGCTAAAATTAGAGGTACCTAAAGAAGCAGGGCCTGATCACGTAATGCCATTGGAAGCCATTCAAAGTAACGAGGTGTTACAAGTCATGGCTTACCATGTGAATAAGGAGTCGGTTATCTATCAACAAAGCTGGCAAATCACCGATCCAAACGTCATGCTACTAGGCGTTGTGCGTGCAGGGGAATGGAAACCTGCTGCTGATATTGGTGTATTCCAAAATCAAGACACATTGATGGTTTTGGGTTACGCATCCTCTGCTAAAACACTAAGTGAATCGTTGTCATGCCAGGCCAGTGAAGTCAATTTGGATAAATTCGATTTCTTTGGTGAATTTGTTTTAAATGCGCAAATTAGTTTGGCCGAGTTAGGCGCATTTTATACCATCGATTTTTCCGATACCGATCCAACGCAATCGATTGCGAATTACATCAACGCCAAGTTTTTCCGCCGTGTTGTCGTCGGCGACAGCGTACAGTTGGACCAATTGTTGTTGACTGTGCGACAAGTCGATGAAACAGGACAAGTGCAGCAGGTTGGTATAAAAGCAGCGCTTTAGAGATCGAACAACAGGAGGCAATGGTAGTGCCATAGCCTTATGGCATTACTGTTATCTTGATTGCCATATATTAAATTTAACATAATATACATTATGGGATATCTTGTGCGCTGTATTTTTTATCTTACAACACACGCATTAACCTGATGTAACCTATTGGATTATATTGATTTTACTTCGCTTTTAGCGTCGCTTTTTTAAAGCTCCATTCTGGCATGCTACAGGTAACCGGACAATCACGTTATCCAATAATCGACAGACTGATTGGCATGGTATCGTCCAGCGTAAAACCAGTGCTTGCTGACTAGTCGTCAATTACCAGATAATCATGATGAATTTCTATTGGTAAATGAGCTGCTGGAACTAATTGCACGAAGTGCCCACCGAGCTCTGTTAACTCAATGCAATCGTCAATATCCGCCAGAAAATCCGTATGCGGTTTGATCCAGTGTGGATTACGGCGAGTTTTGGCGATCTCTTTAGCAAGTTGTGCATTTGGCGCTACGACTAGCTCGTAACTATGCTCTTCGCCAAAATTTCCTGGGAAGTAGCCGCCAAAATTCACAAAATACAATTTCGGATCTTGTGCTGCAGCGCGTTGTGAATGTTTGCGAACTTGGTAGCCATCTACACCGTCAACAATCAGCCAACTATCGATATGTAAACCTTTGTTTTGTCCAAACCAATGTTGTTGCAATGCAGGTATGGTTTGTTGCAAATGTTCAGCAAAAACGAAGGCGACATCATGTAATTCGATAAATGCACGAGGATGACGGCCGCCTAACATAACAATATAAAGCTTTTCCATATTTCGAACCCTAAACATCAGAGCTCGCATAGTATCACGACTATAAATGGATGGATTTATTAAAAAATATACCTTTATCGCAACTCGTGTTGGTTTGACCGGGTTGCTGAATACGGATCTGGTCAAACGAGTCTTGTGCCATGTCTTTTATGACTAAATCACTAAAATGATTAGCCTTTTTCTCAAGTTCACCCGAAAATTCAGTCACGCGATCAATATCTTTTTGATAGATAGCAACAAGGCTATTGAGTTCTTCAGCTAACTGCTGCTGTTGGTCGCGTAGCGAGTCATCCAACTCTCCTCGCCTTGCTTGTACTTCCAGTTTCGTACTTAGTTGCTGCATCGCTTCTGAATGAGGTTTCATTTTGGCCTGCATTTCAGCCAGTGGTTGCTGCAAAAATTCCATTCGTGCTTCAGCAGCTTGCAATTGTTGTAGTGCAATGGTTTCTTCCGCCGTCATATCGCGCTGTTTGATAATTTTACAATCTTTTAAATACTGCAATGTCGGAGCAGTTGCAGCCAATACGGCGTCGCCAGTCAACACAGTCAATAACATGATTGCACGCAGGTACGTTGTTTTCATCGACTATTCCAAGTTTGGGATTGATGTGAATTGGTCGTTGAGGAAGACAAAATAGTTGGTCAAGAAAAAAAATAAGCCGGCAAATGCCGGCTTATGGGAAAACGTCAGTTCGTTATATCTAAGACAATCAGTTACTTGTACGTTTGTATTGTCGATATTCCGGCCGCCAAAAATTACTATTGATTTTTGCCGTTAAGTGGTCGTCGTCCATTTCAAGTGCGTGACCTTCCTGCATGGCCATTTTAGCAACAGCAAAAGCAATTTTCTTCGACAATTCAGCAAGTTGGGTTAAAGGAGGCAGTAAACCACCCTCGCCTGTGTTGGCCAACGGTGAAGCTGCAGCTAAGGTTTCACTAGCGACTCGTAACATGTCATCCGTGATGCGACGTGCTTTTGATGCTAAGACACCAAGCCCAATACCAGGGAAGATGTAACTGTTGTTACACTGCGCGATGGGATAGGTTTTCCCTTTATATTCAATAGGTTTAAATGGGCTACCTGTCGCAATAATGACCTTGCCATCCGTCCATTCAAGGATCTTTTCTGGCCGAGCTTCAATTTGTTTTATCGGATTGCTCAGTGGCATGATGATGGGGAGTTCACAATGCTTTTTCATAGCGCGAACAACAGGCTCTGTAAACAGACCTGGCACGCCAGAGACACCAATCAAAATATCAGGTTTTGCGCAGTTCATTACATCACGTAAGGAGGCGTGTTCACCGGAAAACTTCCATTTGGCTATTGCTGCTTTCGATTGTACTAATGCTTGTTGGAAATCACGTAATTCTGTCATGCCTTCGGTGAGAAGGCCAAAACGGTCGACCATGAAGACCTGACTACGCGCTTGCTCATCTGAGATCCCTTCAGTTTTCATTTGTGAAATCACTTGCTCGGCAATACCACACCCGGCCGAACCAGCACCAACAAAAACAACTTTTTGCGCAGATAACTTCACACCTTTGGAACGACAGGCCGCAAGTAATGTACCTACAGTAACCGCTGCTGTGCCTTGAATATCATCATTAAAACAACAAATTTGGTCTCGATAACGTTTTAACAATGGCATAGCATTGGGCTGGGCAAAGTCTTCAAATTGCACCATCACATCCGGCCAACGACGTTTCACGGCTTTGATAAATTTATCAACAAATTCGTAGTACTCATCGCCGGTGATACGACGATGGCGATTGCCCATGTAGAATGGGTCATTGAGTAATTTTTCGTTGTTGGTTCCTACATCCAGACACACCGGTAATGTATACGCTGGGCTAATACCACCACAGCCGGTATACAGAGATAGTTTACCAATCGAGATGCCCATGCCACCAATACCTTGATCGCCAAGACCGAGCACACGCTCACCATCGGTGACGACAATTACTTTGACTTTTTTCTTGGTGGCACTGCGGATCACATCATCCAAGTGATCACGATCGCTATAGGAGATAAACAAGCCACGAGCACTGCGATAAATATCAGAAAAGCGCTCACAAGCATCACCGACGGTCGGGGTGTAGATAATAGGTAACATCTCTTCGATGTGATTTTGCAATAATCGATGAAACAAGGTTTCGTTGTTGTCTTGCACCACACGCAAATAAATATGTTTGTTGATAGGCTCTGAGAACGATGAATATTGCATGTAGGCGCGAGCGGCTTGCTCTTCAATAGTTTCGTAACGAGGAGGTAGCAGACCCATCAGGTTAAATGCAGCCCTTTCTTCACGGGTGAATGCACTGCCCTTGTTCAATAACGGCGTTTCTAATAAGGCAGGGCCAGCATAAGGGATATATAAAGGGGTATTGTCAACTTGACTCATAGGTATTCCAGCTAAGTGGGATCAGGGGTAACTCGTTAAAGTGTAACGTGACTTACGCGTTGTCGTAAAATTTCATACAGCTGGTCGGACTATTCGAAAAACCAGCTAATTTGCGTAATTATACGATCATCGACGAAATTTGGTTTCTAGAATCACCGATGAATTTGTGCGTTCTACCCCATCAAGATTGCCTATCTCATCCAGCAGATGACTGAGTTGTTCAGTGCTTTGAGCTTGCACCACAGCAATAAGATCGTATTCCCCACTAATGGCATACAGTTCACTGATTTGCGGGATTTGTCGTAATTCACTATTGGTTTTTGTGGTAAGTTTTTGGCGAACCTTAATTGACACATGTGCCGACACTAAAGACTTCATATAGCTGTCGCCATATTCCACGACATAACCGCGGATCACCCCTGTTTGCTCTAAACGTTGGATCCGCGTTTGTACCGTAGAACGTGACAGGTCTAGCTCTCGCGCTAAATCAGAAACACTGGCTCGAGCGTTGGTTCGAAGTAACCCTAGCAGTCGTTCATCTTCTTTACTTAGCATTTTGATAAATCCCCTCGCCAAACTGTCAAAACAAAATTCAAATTTGACAATAATGATACTGCAGATTGTCAGCGCTAGCCAATATAATGAAGTAATTACCAAAAAATACGTTTGTTACAACAAACGAAGAATAAATACTCACGAGGAAGTCCCGATGCAAGTTACCCGCGCCTTATTTGATGAAGTTATGGTTCCAAACTATGCGCCTTCACCCATCATCCCTGTAAAAGGTTTAGGTTCACGCCTGTGGGACCAACAAGGCCGCGAGTTTATCGACTTCGCGGGTGGTATTGCGGTGAACTGCTTAGGTCACTGCCACCCTGTGCTCGTCAATGCATTAACCGAACAAGCCAACAAATTGTGGCATTTGTCGAACACCATGACCAACGAACCGGCCTTGTTATTGGCAAAAAAATTAGTCGATCACACTTTCGCCGAAAAAGTGTATTTCGCCAACTCAGGTGCAGAAGCCAACGAAGCAGCGTTAAAACTGGTACGTCGTGCTGCATTAAATCTGCACGGTGCTGAGAAGAACCAAATTATCGCCTTCAAAATGGGTTTCCACGGCCGTACTTTGTTTACGGTGTCGGTTGGTGGTCAAGCCGCCTACTCGGATGGTTTTGGTCCAAAACCAGAAGGCATTGTGCACGCCGAATACAACAACTTAGACAGCGTGAAAGCGTTAATCAGCGACAAAACCTGCGCCGTGGTGTTAGAGCCGCTGCAAGGCGAAGGCGGCATCATCAGCCCAACGCCAGAATTTGTGAAAGGTGTGCGTGAACTCTGTGATCAATACAACGCATTTTTAGTGTTTGATGAAGTGCAATCAGGTGTTGGTCGCACTGGCGAGCTGTATGCGTACATGGGCTTGGGTGTCACACCGGACGTATTAACCACCGCAAAAGCCTTGGGTGGCGGTTTCCCTATCGGTGCTATGCTGACAACAACCGAACTTGCCAAACATTTAGTGGTAGGTACACACGGTAGCACCTACGGTGGTAACCCACTGGCGTGTGCTGTCGCCCTTGCCGCCTTTGATACCGTGAATACCCCTGAAGTGTTACATGGCGTTAAAGAGCGCGAGCAGCTGTTTAAAGATGCGCTTCACCGCATCAACGAAAAATACCATGTGTTTAGCGAAATTCGCGGCAAAGGCTTGTTAGTTGGCGCGGCGCTGTCGACTGAATGGCAAGGTAAATCGCGCGACTTTATGTTGGCAGCAGCGGAACAAGGTTTGTTAGTGCTGATGGCGGGTTACAACGTGGTGCGTTTTGCGCCGTCGTTGGTGATCGCCAAAGAAGATATCGCCTTGGGGATGGAGCGCTTTGAAGCGGCTATCGCCAAGCTGGTTGCAGCACGCGGCTAATTTGCCGACCAAATCTCAAAACATAAACCCGGCACTGCCGGGTTTTGCTTGGAGTTAAGCCATGTTATTGATCCGCCCTATTACACAAGCTGATTACCCGGCGCTGATGCAAATCGCCGTCGAGTCCGGTGCAGGTTTTACCTCGCTGCCGGTCAATGAGCAAAAGTTAAAACAAAAGATTGCCCATTCGGAACACAGTTTTGCGATTGATACGGATAAACCTGGCAATCAAGGTTATCTGTTTGTGCTGGAAGACAC
>JACCDH011783637.1_pt1 | contig 23356 bp, 18 predicted proteins | sample 7442481 | NCBI WGS metagenome assembly JACCDH01 (sample SAMN15323433, study PRJNA562643) | freshwater metagenome | isolation source: river surface water | place: USA:Blue River Watershed | collected 2017-08-15
CTAAATTTACGCCATGGCTGATTTTAGTGTAGTCATTATCACCTTTAATGAAGAGCGCAATATTCAGCGCTGTATTGCAGATGCATTGAAAGTGTCCGATGATGTAGTAGTGTGGGATTCATTTTCTTCTGATCAAACCGTTGCCATAGCAGAGGAAATGGGTGCCCGTGTTTTTCAGCACGCTTGGCAAGGTTATTCGGTATCCAAGAATGCAGCAAATGATCAAGCCAAGTATGATTGGGTTTTGTCTTTGGATGCTGATGAGTGCTTGGATGAGACATTGATACAATCTTTGTTGCAATGGAAATTATCATTGCCCATGCCGGCGGCTTTTCACCGCTTGACCAATTATTGTGGTGCATGGATTAAGCATTGTGGTTGGTATCCAGATACAAAGTTCAGACTATTTAATCGCCATGAAGTAAAATGGGAAGGCCTGATTCATGAGTCGTTGCAATCCAATAATCCAGTGCATCCGGTTATTTTAGAAGGGAATTGTTTGCATTACAGCTATTATGACCGCGAGGGCCATTATGCTCAGGCCTTGAAGTTTGTTACCCTAATGGCTCGAGAAAAAGTGGATGCTGAAAAAAAGACAATTTGGTTGATGAGATGGTTGTCTCCAATGGCAAAGTTTTTTAACATGTACTTCATCAAATTGGGTGTTTTAGATGGTCTAGCAGGATGGCATGTGTGTAGAATTTCAGCCTGGGCTGCTTATCAGAAATATGTTTTGTGGTATCAATTTCAATCTGAAAAAAAAGAATGATGACCATCAACAGAATCATGATTGTGCGCACCGACAGCATTGGCGATGTGATGTTGACCTTGCCCATGGCCTATTTTGTTAAACAACTTTATCCTTTGGCGGAAATTGTTTTTATGGGCAAGTCTTACACCAAGGATATTATCTATCGCTGTCCGTTTATAGATCGGTTTGTCAATGCAGACGAATATCACGAGCTGAGGGATACAAAGTCCCTGTTCGCAGAATTGAATTTGGATGCTGTTGTGTTTGCATTGCCAGATAAATTTTGGATGAAAGCAGCGCACAACGCAAAAGTCAAGGTAAGGATCGCTACTGGACATCGCTGGTACAGTTGGATGTGGGCTACACATCGACCCATGTTTGGGCGTAAAAATTCACCATTGCATGAGGCGCAACTCAATTTGAAATTGCTGCAGCCTTTGGGATTGCCAACCATACCTGAACTAAAGCGATTGGGCGAGTTGACCTTATTAAAACCAACTTCATCAGTTGGCCAGAATCGCCTGATTATTCATCCCTTCTCACAGGGCAGTGCCTTGAATTGGACCTTGGATGAATACGATGCGTTGGTGGGAATGATAAAGGACGAGCCATGGGAGGTTGTTGTTACTGGAACATCAAAGGACGCAGAGACCTTGCGTCAATTTAAAGGAAAATATTTAACAACGGTTCAATCTGTTTGTGGACACTTTTCATTGAATCAGTTTATTGACTACATAGGCGAGAGTAGGGCTTTATTGGCTTGTAGCACAGGTCCACTGCACATTGCAGCGGCATTGGGTATTAAAGCTGTTGGACTGTATGTGGATCGCCGACCGATACACCCTGGAAGATGGTCGCCCTTAGGTGCGCAGGTTTATGTTTTAAAAGAGGCCGATGAAGGCCAAAATCAAATATTGATTACGCCATCCGAGGTCGCCACTTTTCTGAGGACCACAATGGGGAGCCCAACCACCAAGCCGTAAAAAAGGCGATGAAGGTGATTCCCGCTTGTGTTTCTAGGGTGTCTTCTGTTACCATCGAAAACAAAATAATCATGACAAAAATGCTGGCGATGAGGGAGCATCTTTTTGCCGCTTTGATGATGTTGTACAAGAAAACAACACAGAAAACCAATCCCAGCACACCGAGGGTTAAGATAATGGTCAGATACTGATTGTGCGTTCGGAGTTGATATTGGGGAAGTAGACCTTTGCTGTCTTTGGCGTAGCCAGATTGAATGGCATCATTGAGATCCCCTGTCCCAGTTCCCAATAGCCAATGATCTTGAATCAATTCCAGTGCGTTTTGCCAATAAATGAAGCGCTGAAAAAGGGAGTAGCCATTAGGAGCATCTCCCAATTGAATCATTTGATATTCAAAAAACATTTTGTCCAAACGGCGTTCCAGTCCGTTCATTTCAGCATACCTATAATTGGGGATACCCATCTCAATTTCCTTGACCTGCTGATCGGTCAAGGACTCAACAGCTTGTTGATCTTTGGGGAGTCCCATGGAGCTTAAGTATCGAATCAAGGTTTGGTGGATGTCTCCACCCGACAAGTCTTTGTGGTGATAGGCCAATGAACTCCTATTGTTCCATGCAGGAATCAGTTCTTTTTCACAAATATTGAGGTGAACGAGATATCCATTTTCTATTTGTCCATGATCCGGTTGGCTTTCGTAAGTATTGCCATTCCTGGTCTGAGACAATAGTTTTTGATTGGGTTGAAGTGCATTGTAGGCTTGAAAAACACGAACGATATAAAAGAGACCAATGATCAGAAGTACACTTAATGTGACGAGCGTCCAGAGTTTATAGCGGTAGGAGAAGCGCAGTTTTAAATAGCGAACGATAAAAAATATGGCTGCAACGGCTACCAAGAAAAGTCCAGTTGCCGATTCAATAAGGACCAAGTAATAAATGAGAAAAAGCGAAATGCCAAAGCGTGTGATTGTTCTCCATAACTGATGGAATGGATATGACCAAAGGAGAGCAATTCCTAATGCGCTGAACAAGCCCATTCGGACATGAGAGGTGAAGACGCTGTATTCACGAATTTGTGAAGGGCTTAATTTTTTAGAGACTACCCAGTGGGCCATTGGCATGGCATTGTGAACGAGGAGTATGGATACTACCGCAGAAAGGACAATTCCGAATATAAAAGCCCACTCAATGATTCTTCTTTTTTCCTTTTTAAAATCGATGAGGTAGGAAGGCAAGGTAATCGACAATAGCAGCAGCGGAAGTTTGATGCGCAAATCATTGGCGCCAAAAGACCAATTGCTGGACCACAGCATGGCAATGATTAAGAGCAAGTAAAGAATTACCCAGTTTCGTGTAGATGGGAAAGTGATAAAAACCCAGGGTTTGATCTTTTTGCGTGCAATATCCACCAACCATTGCAAGGTTATGCTCATGGTGCCGATGGACATCAAAACGGGTGACAAGGAGAGACCAATGACGATGGAGATCATCCAGACCATAAGCAATTGATGTTGGATGCTCAGTCTGGTCTTCATGGAATCAATAAGATCTTTTTGTAGTCTGTGTTCAAAACATCAATGGCCTTTTTCACTACTGGATCGTAATGAATGATTTGACGTGAGTAGGCTCGGGGGTTTCCGGATCTTCTGACCATTTCTCGCTCAATCAAATATTTCAGCGTGGGTTTGTTTTTGTCAAATTCTTTGTTGTTTTCAAAGTAAACTTTTTTCTGAAGCGCAGCTATTTCATTCGATAATTCTGGCTTCGTTTTTTTCAATTTTTCTGTATGCTCATCCCATGCGATTAAGTCATCACTGATGGCAAAGAAATTGATTTTTTCTAGGTAATTTTTAAATGACTCCAAATCAGAATTGGAGAGGATAAAATTCCCAGTGGTATCCATTCGGTTAAAATCGAAATTGCTTTGGGTAACAAAATCGAATAGAGCAAACTTCTTGTTTAAATTGTCCAACCATGCATTGGCAGATTCAGTGTCGACGGTAACATCGGGAAGCACGCCTCTTCCGTCAGTCACAGGGCGACCTTTCTTGGTTTTGAACTGCTGAATTTTTTGATCATCAACCGCATCCACTTTGCCCGTTTTTTGATCTCGATGGCTGTAATCCAAACGCTGAACACAACGACCACTTGGAGTGTAATACTTGGCAATGGTCAATTTCATTTTTGTATTATAAGCCAAGTCAACCGTTTGCTGCACCAAACCTTTTCCAAAAGATTCTTTTCCAATAATGACAGCACGGTCGAGATCTTGAAGACTTCCGGATACGATTTCACTGGCCGAGGCACTGTGGTCATCAATCAGAACAATCAGGGGAATGTTAACATCCAATGGCTCGGCGCTGGCCATGTAGGTGTTTTTCCATTCTGCAATTCGACCTTTGGTTTCCACGATGGGGGAACCCTTCGGGACAAAGAAATTGACAATGGAAACGGCCTCCCTGAGTAATCCCCCTCCATTTCCACGAAGGTCAAGAATTAAACTGCTGATGTCTTGCTTTTTAAGATTTAAAAATGCCTCTCTGACCTCTGAGGCGGCTGTTTGAGTGAATCCCTCTAGCAAGATATAACCTGTTTTGCTTTCTGGGACAACACCGAAAAATGGTACGTCTTTGTTTTTGACCGATTCTCTTTTCACCACCAATACTTCTTCAGTTCCTGTTTTTCCTCGACGCAGGGTGATTGAGACGGTGCTTCCCGGCTGTCCTTTGATGAGCATGGCAGATTCGTCATCGGTAAGATCCTTGATCCATTTGTCCCCAATTTTCACGATAGCATCCCCAATGAGAATACCGGCTTTATCAGCACCAAATCCATCATAGACATCTGTTATTACGACAACGTCGTTGCGTCTTTTGGTGTTGATGCCGATACCACCATAAGAGCCCGTTTGCATAAAGGTGGCCTCCTCGATTCGACTTTCTGGATAATAGATCGTGTAGGGATCCAAGGAAGCCAACATGGCATCAATGGCCTTTTTCATGAGGAAACCAGGCTCTGGTTCGTCCACATACGCCTCTTGTAAATTGCGATATACATCTGTGAAAATCTCGATGTTCTTCGTTACTTCAAAGAGCGTGTCTTTATAGTAGGCAGCAGTAGTCAGGATAAAAACACCCAACGCCAGTGCTATTTTGGTTGCATTGTTCCAGTATTTTTTCATGGTATGGCTTTTTGTTGGTCATTGAAGTTTTTGAGCAATAGTCCAACTTTTTCATAAACGTAATGGTAATCTGGTAATTGTTTACCGGTGAAAGTAAAACACAAGTGATAATTTCTGACCTCAACATCGATAAGATAGCGCTGTAAACGATAGGCCTCTCTCATCAATCGCTTGATTCGGTTTCGATCGTGGGCTCGTTTGTAGTTTCGTTTGCTCACCGTGAACATGGCTTTAAGACCTTCCTCATCCTCTGATTTGCGATGAATCATGATGATTGCAGGGTATTTGATGGCTTTTCCTTTGTCAAAAAGAGACTCAATACTCTTGCGTCTTTTGAGTCTTTCTTTCTTGGATAAAGTAAATGGACCAGTCATGTTAAAGGTGCATCAAGGGTGCAGAAATTGATTGAAGTTTTTACCCACTTCAATGGCTTTCAAAATTTCATGATCACTGGGATAAAGCACTTTGAAAGCAGTTCTGTCTTCATACAGGTAACGACCCAAGGTGGACTTGATCCGCTGTCGGATATCAGATTTGGCTCTATTCCATTCTCTGTTGTTGATGCTCAATTTTTTGGCTCGAGCCAGTTTTAATATTTCATTGAGCATGACATCTGTCGTTTTGAACTGCGCGATGAAATCATCTTCTGATTTGTATTTCTTCAGTTGGTTGTAATTTTTGTCAAAATAGTCAAAACAGAAGTCGCGCAATACACCGGCACCAAATAGACTATTGAGCAAAATATTATTGGCGGTATCCAAAGCAACAAATACCTCTGGGGTGATACCACCTGAGCCGTATACAATTCTGCCTTTTGGCGTTTTGAATTTTAAAGTGTCATTGGTTTTGATGCTGTCCGAGTGAAACAATTCGCCATGGTAGTATCGTTCAGAAAACTCGTCGTAATAGTTGGTGGAATCGCTATAGGGCTTTTGTATACAACGGCCGGTTGGGGTGTAATAACGCGCGATGGTCAAACGGAATGCACTGCGGTCTGGCAATTCAATCTCATGCTGCACCAACCCTTTTCCAAATGTTCTTCTTCCTACCGTTACACTCTTATCCCAATCTTGTAATGCACCTGCAAAAATTTCGCTGGCTGAGGCAGATTCTTGATCCACCAATACCACTACGTTCATGTTTTTGAATTCACCATCTTTGGTGGTAAAATATTGTTTCTTGCCGACATGCATGCCGTTGGTGTAAAGTACCAATTTGTCTTTGGGAAGAAATGATTCTGCCATTTTAAAACTTTGATCCAATAAGCCTCCGCCATTGCCGCGTAAGTCTACGATGACTGTTTTACATCGTTGGCTTTTCAATTGACGCACAGCCAATTCAAACTCATCAAAGGTATTTTGACCAAAACTTTCCACTTTGACATATCCAACTTCAGCATCAACCATAAAGGAAGCTGGAACACTTTTCAACGGAATGTTTCCGCGCTTAATTGGTATGTCTATCGCATTGTTGTTGTTTTTTCTGACAACGGACAATTTTACCTCAGATCCAGATTTTCCTTTGATCATTTTTTGGACTTTGTCATTGTCCAATTTTTCTTGAATGATATCTTTTCCGTCCACTTTGATGATGCGGTCGCCTGGAAGAAGTCCAGCGCGCTGTGCGGGTCCGCCTGCAATTGTTTTTACTACTCTTAAAGTATCCTTGTAGACAATGAATTCCATCCCGATGCCTTCATATTCTCCATTGATTCGCTCTTGGCTCTCGGCAATGGCTTCTGGTGAGATGTAATAGCTGTGAGGGTCTAGATGCGAGAGGATGGATTCAATGGCTCCTTCAATAAGCATTTTTTTGTCTACACTATCGACATAGTTTTCCTCGATGAAATCAATTAAGCTTACCAATTTATTGGGGTTTTCCTCTGCTCCTGTTTTGATGGTGAGCAAGTTGGTGTCGGCCAAATAGGTGCCAATCAGAATGCCCACGATGAGCACCATTCCAAAATATAAAGGTTGGGCTGAAGATGGCCGTATCTTTTTTCGGAGCGGCGCCGGTGAGGGAGCAGGATTGGGATTTGGTGGGGTATTTTCAGTCATTAGGGTTCAGCAATCTGTGCTACTTCAATGCCTGCATTCTTTAAAAAATGCACGGCAGTATTGTCTTTGTATTCCTCCACATACACCATTCTTTTGATTCCTGATTGTAGTATTAACTTACAACAATCCTTACAAGGGGATAGGGTAATGTACAGGGTGGAATCTTTGGCGTTGTTCGTGGATTTTGCAATTTTGGTAATGGCGTTGGCTTCAGCATGCAGAACATACCAATGTGTTTCCCCAAGGTCGTTTTCGCATGAATTGGGAAAACCACTTGGGGTGCCATTGTAACCATCTGAAATGAGCATGCCGTCTTTGACCAATAAGGCGCCGACTTTTTTACGGTGACAATGGGACAATTTGGCCCACTCTTGTGCCATTTTTAAATAGGCCCGATCGTACCGCTCTTGTTTTTCCGCCGTCATCTTTATCTTATTGCAATAGCTACAAAAATAGGGAGTGCGGGTTATATTCGCATCATTATTTTTAAGTCCAAAGAAAACATGAAAATCTACACCAAAACGGGCGATGAAGGAACCACAGGAATTTTAGGTTCTGAGCGTTTGGACAAGTTCAATATCCGCATTGAGGCCTACGGTAACGTGGATGAGCTCAATGCACATATTGGCGTTTTGAATGCGCAGTTCGCGGATTCGAATGGAGAGTGGGTACAAGATCGATTGTTTGTTTTGGGCAGCTGGTTGGCTGTTGAGCCGGGATTGGAAGCCCAAATACAGATGCCCAAGATCACAGCAGAGGACATTGAACGTCTCGAGAAAGCCATGGATGCAATGGAATCGTCATTGCCAGCATTGAAACACTTTATTTTGCCTGGCGGCCATCCCTCAGCGGCTCAAGCCCATGTGGTGCGCTGCATTTGCCGGAGAGCCGAACGTTCTGTCTGGGAGCTGAACCACCAGCATCCTGTCCAGATGGAGATTCCCATTTTTCTAAACCGCCTATCCGATTACTACTTTACCCTTGCCCGTTGGATTTTGCAGGAAAACGGCCTTTCTCCGCAATGTTGGATTCCACAGAAATAAATAATATTTCCACAAAGGCTTGTTTTTTTGACTTAAAATTTTACTTTCGCACAAATTAACACGTTCAACCCTTTAAAAAGAAACTGCTATGTATTGGACGCTAGAACTTGCCTCTTATTTGGAAGATGCCCCCTGGCCTGCTACCAAAGATGAATTGATTGATTACGCCATGAGAGCGGGAGCTCCCTTGGAAGTTGTAGAAAACTTGCAACAAATTGAGGACGACGAAGAAGTATTTGAAAGCATTGAAGACATTTGGCCGGATTATCCCACCAAAGAAGATTTCTTCTTCCATGAGGATGAGTATTAATCGTCAGTCTTGCAATTATTGAATTACCCACCGGACAGTAGTCCGGTTTTTTTGTTCCATTAATATCGATTTTTCTTCTATGGCCTTGAGATCTTGAGCCTGGTAGTGTCGAATGGTGATCAATTTAACCCCTTCATTGTATCGGATGTTGTACCGCTTTTCCAAAGCGTTCATCAAAGCCATTCGTTTGTGTTTCTCGCACTGGATACAAAGTGTGAAGCTCAACGCGCTGTTTTCCATCATTTGTACTTTGATGCCGAGAGCGTCAAGGTGATGGAAAATTTCGACGATGTTGTCTTCAACAACAAAAGAGAAATCCTTGGTAGAAATTGAAAGCAAGGTTTGGTTTTCTTTCTCAATGTAGCAGCTGGGATATTTGATTTGAGAAAAGTTGCCGATCAAAGTGCCGGGTAAAAAACGATCGACAAATGAGGCAATACGCAATGGAATTTGCTTGGACTCCAGAGGTTGTATGGTTTTGGGGTGAATTACACTGGCGCCATAATAGGCCAATTCTATGGCTTCTTGATAAGCAATCTTTTCGATGATTTGAGCATCCGCTTTCTTTTTAGGGTCGGCATTCAGCATGCCGGGAACATCTTTCCAAATGGTCAGAAGTTTGGCGTCAAGACAATGCGCAAATATTGAAGCTGAATAGTCGCTTCCTTCTCGTCCCAGCGTAGTCCAGATTCCGTTTTCGCAGCTGCCTATGAAGCCTTGCGTGAGCAATACTCCTTTATGATCTTTAAGTCTAGAAATTTTGTTTTGGGTCTGTTCCCATAAGATACGCGATTCACGATGCAAGTTGTCTGTAATGACAAAATCAGTGGCCATTAAAAACGCATGTTTCAAATCAATTTTGGTCCAATAGTCATGGAGCAGTGCAGTGGAAAGAATTTCACCAAATGGGATAATTTGATCGTAACTGGTGTCAAATGCACTTTTGGATAAATGCATCAATTTCTCCTCAAGAATGGTGATTTGACGTTGCCAAAGACAATCTTGCTGAATCAATTCCAATTCATTTGAAATTGCTTGGTGAAATAGAATAATGGAGTTCAGGTTTTCTTGGTAATTTTGTCCATTAAACCATTGCGCGTGCAATGATTCCAGGGCATTGGTGGTTTTCCCCATGGCAGAAACAATCACGCAAAGGTTACCTTCGGCTGCAGAGACAATGTCCGCTACATTCTTGATGGCCGTGGTATCTTTGACACTCGCTCCTCCAAACTTATAGACTTCCATGTTGCAAAGAAATGTTTTTTAATTGATCAGGACTTAGTTTGACATTGACCCATTCTTCATCGAAGTGGGCATTGTATTTTTTGTAGAAATGTATGGCGGGTTCATTCCAATCCAAAACCTGCCAGATCAAACCCTTGTATTGTTTTTCATGGGCAAATTCAATCACTGCCAGCATCAGTTGATGACCAATATTTTGACCACGCTCCTTTTCTGTTACGATTATATCTTCCAAATAAAGCATAGGTCCTTTCCATGTGCTGTATCTGACGTAGCAAATTGCGGTTCCAACAATCACATCGTCTTTCTCTGCAACCCAAAGGAAGTATACGGGATTGGTCCCAAATCCATCTTGAGTCATGGCCTCAATGGTGTTGGTTACCTCATGCGGTGCTTTTTCGTACAATGCCAATTCTTTGATTAGCGCAAACACCTGTGGTAAATCCTGCTGTTCTCCCCTTCTGATTTTTAACATGGGTCAAATTTAGTGGTATTTTGTAGAATACATTGGCTACCTTTGGAACATGGCAGGAGTGCGCTTAGAAAAATTTTCAGCTTTGATCAAAAAGGAGCTATCCACCAGCTTTCAACGCAATGGAATGGAGTGGTTTCCCGGTGTATTGGTAACGGTAACATTGGTACGTGTTAGTCCAGATCTGGGATATGCCAAGGTCTACGTTTCCGTTTTTCCTCCCGAGAAAAGAGCTGAGGTGATGAAGTTCATTGAAGAAAACAACGGAACCATCCGTCATTATCTAGCGGGAGTTGTGGGAAAGCAGATGCGCAAAATTCCGGAGCTTCAGTTTTTTATCGATGATTCCTTGGACTACTCTGCCGAGATTGACCGACTATTGAAAAAATAAAATGCACTACGATCCCATCAAAAGAAAGCTGGGGGTGGTTTTTAACACCGCCGCATGGACCCGAGTATTGTTTTATCAATTGCTTGATTTATTGCTTTTGCGTTCTTGGCATATCCAGCGGGCCTTGCGCAATTGGAGAGAAGGAAAACAAGAGCCTGTTCAAATTTTGGATGCAGGGTTTGGCTTTGGTCAGTACACTTACCGCATGACCAAATCATTGAATTACCGCGCCATAGATGCCGTGGATTTAAAGGAAGAACAAGTAGCGGATTGCGATGGTTTTTTTAAGCGATTGAATATTCCAAATGTGCATTTTCAAACGGGTGATTTGACAACGTTTGTTCGTCCCAATACTTATGATTTGGTACTTTGTGTGGACGTCATGGAACACATAGAAGAAGATGTTCAAGTATTGACGAACTATTGCAATAGCTTGAAATTGGGTGGAATGTTGTTGATTTCTACCCCCTCTGATCAAGGCGGAAGCGACGTACATGACGACGGTGAAACCAGCTTTATTGAGGAACATGTTCGGGATGGCTATGGAGTAGAGGACATGGCCAACAAGCTGAAAACAGCAGGGTTTTCCAAATGGGATATTCAATATTCTTATGGAAAATGGGGCAGGATTTCTTGGCTATTGAGCATGAAGTATCCGATGCTGATGCTGAACAAATCATCTCTTTTTTTCATTGTTCTTCCGTTGTATTATTTGATTACTTATCCTTTTGCATTTCTATTGAATGCAATGGATGTTCGTAGTCATAACGCCAAGGGAACTGGATTGATTGTCAAGGCCTGGAAGTAGTATGCGATTGGAATTTTTCTTTGCTTATCGATATTTGATTTCAAAGAAGTCCAAAGGAATCATTCATCTTATTTCGATTATTTCAGCGGTAGTGGTGGCATTTGTTACCGCAGCAATGGTCTTGGTGATGTCGGCATTTTATGGAATTGAGAAATTGGTAGACGATTTGTTTGCCCATTTTGATGCTCCATTGGTGGTGCAGCATACCACGAAAAAGTTTTTTAGTGAGTCAGAATTGCCCATGGCGCAATGGACGGCGGAAGGAAGCATTAAAGCTGCTGAACCCATTGTAGAAAATGATATTTGGATTCATTACGGGGAGGCGGATGCGGTTGTAACCATGAAAGGGGTGGGTCCGCAGTATGGAAGAAATAGTGGAATGGATCAATTGCTCCGAATGGGAAGTTTTGAATTAAAAGACACCACCCATGTTGCGGTTGTTCCTGGTTTGGGCGTTTGTGGAGAGTTGAGAATGGCCGTGGAAGAGGGGTTGGGACAGCGCTATGCTATCCGAGCGCCAATTCCTGGGCGAAAACTGTCGCGCTACAAAGAGAATACGTTCAGCACCATGGATGTATACAATGCCGGTGTATTTTCTGCCAATGCAGAATTGGATGTAAAGTTTGTATTTGTTCCCATTTACAACGCACAGAAATTGCTCAACAAAAAAGATTCTGTAACTGCCGTTGAGTTGTTCTTGCAAGACGAGTCAGAAATGTTCTCATTTCAAGATAAGTGGAGCGGTGAACTTGCAGCAAAAGGGTTGCGTATTGTAAGCAGAGTGGAGAAGAATGCTTTGATTTATAAGACCACTCAATCAGAGAAATGGGCCACTTTTGCCATTTTGTTTTTCATACTTTTAATCGCGTGCTTCAATATTGTCGCCTCTTTATCCATGATGATGATAGAAAAAAGACAGGATATGTTCGTTTTCCAAGCCATGGGTGCCACTCAGGAAATGATTAAGCGGATATTTGTTTTACAGGGTGTCTTGATCAATGCTATCGGTGCAAGTCTCGGAGTTCTATTGGGATTGCTGATTTGTTGGTTGCAATTGACGTTTGGTTTGGTAACCATGGAAGGAGCCGTAGTAGAGAATTACCCCATTGAAATTGATGGTTTTTCTATTTTTGGAATCTTTTTGACCGTAGTAACTACTGGAACCTTGTTCTGTTGGTTGATGGTTCACCTTCTATGGAAGTCCATGCGAAAGGCGGACAATTAACATTGTTTTGTGTTCAAATCCCGCGTGATATCTCGGGTCTTATAAATCCTTTGTCTACCTTCGTTTTATGCAGGAAAAGGCACGGAAAGGTTTGCGTTGGTTGATGTGGATATTGGGCACCATTGTGTTGAGCCTAACCGTTTTGTCATTCGCAGCCTGGTACTACCGCGACGATATCATAGCCAAAGCATTGGAGGTGTTGAAACAGGAATTAACGGCACCTGTGCAGTACAAAAATGTAGATGTTTCCATATGGACTTCATTCCCACTTTTGGCCATCAATTTTGAGGAGTTGGAAATCGCTGATGCTTTGCGTCACGATCAGAAGTTGATTGATTTAGAAAAGCTGTCTTTGGCTTTCAATTGGATAGATGCATGGAATGAAAATTACCATGTTCATGAGTTGAAATTAATCAAAGGGTCGCTCAGTATGCGAAAAGATAAAAGAGGTCGAACCAATTGGGAGATTTTCAAATCCAAGCCATCCAATGATGCCGAGGTATCCATGCGGCTCGAGCGCATTATTTTCAGTGAGGTGACATGGCAGTATCAAGATGCCAAGTCCCAGTATAATCAAGTTGTGTTTTGGGACAAATTAAAACTGAAAGGAGACTTCTCTGCGTCTGGTTCAAACATTACTGTGGATGGCGAGGGGATATGTCAGGATATAAAATCGGAAAACAGACCTCTGATTCATGCATTGGCATTTGAATGTTCTGGTGATGTATCCTATGATCGAGCTAAGGAGTTATTAACCTTAAAGAGCATTCAATGGGAAGCGTTGGATTCCCCCATGCAGGGTAATGGATGGGTGGATTTCAAGAAAGAGCGTTGCCATATTCAAGCACAGGCAGATAACATTGAAGTGAAACAATGGGTGGACAATATGCCAGGATGGATTTCAGAGACATTGCGGTCATATGAACCAATCGGAACTTTTCAGCTGAATGGGTCTGTGGAAGGAAAATGGGATAGTCCGAATGTTCAGGCTTTATTGCAATGGAAGGAAGGCTCGATCAAGGAGCCACAATCAGGGGTTACTTTGGAAAACTTGGATTTGAAGTTAAAATATGACTTATCCAAGGGAATGGATGTATGGCATGTGGATCATTTGAATGCAGATTTGGCAACGGGTCAATGGAGTATTTCTGGAAATATTAAAAACACCATGAAGCCCGAATTGGATTTGAATGTTGAAATGCACGCGGGTTTAGGGGAGATGGTAAACTTTCTGAAATGGGATTCTTTGCTTCAATCCAATGGTCAATTGGATGTAAAGGCCAAGGTGATTGGAAAATGGAATCCTGAAGACAGTTCAATGCGATGGGAAGATTGGAAAGCCGAAGGAAATGTGGCGATTAAAGCTGAGCGTTTTCAATGGCATTCAATGCCCCATCCCGTAGAGAATGTTCAGGCCTTACTTCAATTGCATGAGGACAATGCCATCGTTCACCAATGTCTGGCTCAGTACCAGCAGTCTGATATCAATCTAACGGGTAAGTGGCATCAGGCTGTTGACTGGTTGTTGAATCCTGACCGGGGAATAGAAGCGTCTGTTGTGTTAAAAAGCAATCACATTCAGGGAGAGGATTTTATTCAAGGAGAGGGTTCGGGTTTTGGTCTACCTGCATTTGCCAAATTGCAAGTGCAATGTGAAGTGGATGAATTTGACTTTCAACAATTCGAGGCCAAACAATTTAAAACGAACTTAACGGTCGAGGAAGGGTTGGTTCGAGCAGATGCATTTCGATTGGATCTGGCCGATGGAAGTTTGAACGGCCGCATTGAGTGTTTTGCCAATGCAGAAACGAGGTTGTGGGAAGTGGATGTAGATGGGCAAGTAGCGAAGGTAAATCTCCCAAAGATGATGAAGTTGTTCGATGATTTTGGCCAAACAGCCATTTTATCCGACCAATTAAAAGGAGTAATCGATGCTGAGGTGGATGTAAATTTTCAGCTGAACAATGAATTGAAACTGGATCGTCCTTCGGTTAACGGCATTATCGAAATGGAGGTGAACAATGGGGAAATTTTGCATTGGTCGGTTTTAGAAGATGTAGCCGTTTATTTGAAAAAGAACAAGTGGATTGCCCCTTTGGTGGATGAGGATTTATTGGCGAAAAAATTGTCTTGGGTCAAGTTTGAGCAATTGAGAAACACCATTTCGATCTCGCAGCAATCCATCGAAATTCCATGGATGGAAATCAAGTCTTCGGCATTGAACATGATATTTAAAGCCAATCACACGTTTGACAATCAAATGGATTATTTGATGGGTTTTCATGTTCGTGATTTGCTCTTGCGCGACCCCAATCAAGCACCAACAGAAGATGGCAAGAAGTTTTTTATTTCCATGAAGGGACCGGTGAGCAACCTTCAATTTGCTGTAGAGAGTGATAAAGAATGGAAGGCATTGTTTGATGACAATATACCGCAGAGAGATCGATCTGTGAAAAAATGGTTGGATGGTAAAAAGGAAACGATCAATGAAAGGCGAGAACAGAAGAGAGAGGAGCGTGGATCGCAACAAAATGAACGAAAGCAGAACCGTGCAGAGAATCGAGAAAAACGAGATGCGATTTTAGGCAGAAACAAGCGCGCCAACGGAGCGCCCAACCAATAGATGCATTGCATATGACAGTACTCCATCCTTTATTTATTCAGCGCATTCAAGAACAATTTCCTGAGGAGTCCGACGCGATGATTGCGGCAATGGATCAGCCTCCAAAAATTTCGGTTCATGCCAAAGGAGAGGCGCTGTCTGCCTTTCGTTCCAGTAAGGTGACGCATTATGCCCAAGGTCATTTTTTAAAGACCAGGCCCGTTTTTACCACAGACCCCCAATTTCATTTGGGAAAATATTATCCGCAAGAGAGCAGCTCGATGGTGATTGGAACTTTGGTTAAACAAATAAGCACTGAGCAGTCAATCAGGATGGTTTTGGATCTCTGTGCCGCTCCTGGGGGAAAGACGATTTTATTGCATGAGAATTTGCCATCCGAAAGTGTCATATATGCCAACGAGATTCATCCCAAGAGAAATCAAGTTTTACAAGAAAATTTGATGAAATGGGGAGTGGTCAATGCGGTGGTTTTGCAGTCTGATGTTTCACAAATAAAAGGGGACGAACGTTGGGATTTGATCTTGTTGGATGCCCCCTGCAGTGGCGAAGGTTTATTCAGAAAGGACCAAGCAGCAAGATTGGAATGGACCCCCGAACAAGTCATCAAATGTGCGGGTATTCAAAAGTATTTGGTGGATGAAGCTTATCGTTTATTGGCCCCCAATGGAGTACTCATTTATTCCACCTGCACGTTTGCTGAAATGGAGAATCAAGACATACTTTCATACTGTATCGAGGAATTGGGCATGGAGGGTTGGGGACATTTGGAAGTGCCGGATGAAGCGGACCAGATTGAAGTAAAAAGTGTCGCGGCATGGAGGTTTTTACCACACCGTGCTCAGGGTGAGGGCTTTTTTTGTTCCGTGTTAAAAAAACCAGAAGCTGCGTCAAGAGGTCGCATCAAATTGGCCAACGATTCTTTTTGGCAACCCTTGAACAAAAGGGATTGGCCATCCGTCATGCCTTTTGTCAAGGATAATGATCTTGAACGATATTGGTTAAATGGAAAAGGAGAGGTGTTTTATTCGGTCATCTCCTCGGACTATATTTTGCCTGTTGCCAAGATGGTCCAAATAGGCGCTCAAATGGGCACTTTGAACAAGCAAATTTTCACTCCCCACCAAGGAATGATATTGTCAGATAATACAAATCAGGATATTCCGCGCTTGGAAGTTTCAGATGACGAGGCATTGCTGGTGTTGCGCGGTGAAGATTGGCGGATGGATGATGTGAATCGCAGTGGTTGGCACATTGTGCAATGGCAAGGGATGGATTTGGCTTGGGTTAAAATGGTCAAGGGTAGGGTTTCCAATCATTATCCAAAGGATTGGAGGATTCGTTATTTGTAACTTTATAAAACTAACAAATGTCAGTTGCCGGGTCTTGCAACTTCTTATAGGATTTATAGTCTATAATCCTACTTAACCAATTGTATGAAGAAAATCTATTTTTTGAGCTTGTTTGTCACCTTGACTTTTCAGGCGTTCAGCCAAAACGTGGTCATCAATGAAATCAATGCCGATAATCCTGGAGGCCAGGATACAAGGGAGTTTATTGAATTGTTTTCCGCGCCCTTTACCTCATTGGACAGCATGGTGTTGGTGTTTTTTGATGGCGCAACCAATATGAGTTACAACGCCATTGATCTTGATGGATATGCTTGTGACAATCAAGGTTTTTTTGTTGTGGGAAATGCATTGGCAGTCAATGTTGACTTGATTTTTACAAATGGAATTTTTCAAAACGGGGCAGATGCAGTGGCTTTGTATCAGGCAGATGCAGTGGACTTTCCCAACGGGACTCCACCTACAGGTTTAAATCTTGTTGATGCCCAAGTTTATGGAACCAATGATGCGCCGGCCAACAATTTGATCACTGGTCTTACATTGGATGTGTTGTTTCCTGGCTATGTACAGTTCGATGAAACTGCACAGAATGCAGGAACGGATTTGACTCAATCTCGCATTCCAGATGGTGGTGCTGCTTTCGCCAACAGTGCTTATATGCTTCAAACCTTGACCCCAGGTACATGGAATCAGCCTCCTTGTGTGGGTGGTGTCATAGCAAGTACCTCTGCACTTTCATTTTGTTCTAATGTGACGTCTTTGGTGGAATTGACCACTTCTAGTGTGGTAGGTCAATACTTGTATGTTATTGCCGATGGCAACAACAATATAGTGGACACAACATCTTTTTCATTTGACTTTAACGGACTACCTTCAGGGGTATATGGTATCAAAGGATTCGCTTATTCCGGTCAATTGAACATGTCTACCTTAATCTCAGGGAGCCCCATTTCTCAAATGACTTCTAATTCATGTTTTGCTTTTTCTACCAACACGTTGACCGTAAATGTCAATCAATGTTCGGGTTGTGATGGTGCTGCTATTGCAATTAATGGCGCTGCCAATTCCATAACGGTTGTATCCAATGCGGTGTCTGATTTCTTCAACTTTACAAATACTTCGGCTTCTCTAACCGCAACTTATGTCTATTTATTGGTGGATGCCAATGGAGCCATTTTATCAACGGTGGACAATAGTTTCGATTTTAATGCTTTGCCAGTGGGAAGTTATTCCATCGTTGGTTATTCCTATGAGGGAGCGCTAACTGGAACAGATAGTATTCAAAATATTTCGGGAAGCATCTGTGGTGAAGTTTCGAGTAATGTTGTTGGGTTGAATGTGATTCAAATCAATTCTGTTGTTATTAATGAAATCAATGCAGACAATCCTGGCGGAACAGATACTGCGGAATTCATTGAATTGTTTGGAAGTCCCAATGCTTCGTTGAGTGGCCTGACCATGGTGTTTTATGATGGTGCAACAGGTAACAGTTACGCCGCTTATGATTTGGATGGTTACGCCACCGATAACTTTGGATTTTTTGTTTTAGGTAATGTTGGAGCAGCAAATGTTGATTTTGTCATTGCCAATGGAACACTACAAAACGGTGCCGATGCCGCAGCTGTGCACATCGGAAACGCTGTGGACTTTCCGAATGGTACTCCCGCTAGTGGCAATAACTTAATGGATGCGCAAGTCTATGGAACCAATGACGGCACTGCCAACAATTTGATTACAGGTTTAACCTTGAATACGCTTTTCCCTGGATACACACAATTTGATGAAACGGCTCAGGTTGCTGGAACTGATTTGACTCAATCCCGCATTCCTGATGGTGGAGCGCCATTTAACGTCAGTCAATATGTATTGCAAACCCTTACGCCCGGGACTTGGAATCAACCTCCTTGTAATGTAGCGGTAACGAATTTTTCTGATACCACCACCTCAGTTACGGCGTGTGATTTTGAGATTGGAACGTTGTCTTGGTTTACAACAGGAAATACAGGCAATAGTTTGTTCATCATCACCGATGCCAATGGATTAATTGTTGATACAACAAGCAGCAATAACTACAATTTTACGGGATGGGCTGTAGGTTATTATCAAATTTATACCATGGCCTACACAGGCAATTTGAGCAGTGTGGTTGTGGGAGATTTATACACCAATGTCACAGCAGACATTTGTTCCGAAACATCACCGACAGCCATGGGCGTGACCATCAATTTGTGTTCTGGATGTTCTGCTTCAAATTTGAATTCAGACTTTGGAATGAATGTGACCATCATTGCCGATACAGTGATGGATGTTATTCATTTGACGAACAATTCTACTTCTTTGACCGATACCTACTTGTATGCCCTTACGGATACCTCCAATCAATTTATACAATGGATCAATGCTGACTTTGACTTTAATACTCTGGGTGTCGGCGATTACCATGTTTGGGGACTTTCGTATGAAGGAGTCTTGACTTCGATTTCTGCAGGAACCAATGTTTTTAATGCTAGCGCATCCAATTGTATGACTTGGACCCAAGTTCCCATGCAAGTAACTGTAATTGTAATCAATCCAGTTGTCATCAATGAGCTCAATGCGGATAATCCCGGTGGTCCAGATACCGCTGAGTTTATTGAACTGTATGGTTCTCCAAATGTAACCTTGGACGGCATTACAGTGGTGCTTTTCGATGGTACTTCAGGTTTGAGTTACTTGGCTTTTGACTTAGATGGGTATACCACAGATTCCGTTGGGTTTTTTATGATTGGAAATGCAGGAGTTGCGTCATCGGACATCGTTATCCCCAATGCATCTATTCAGAATGGAGCAGATGCCATTGCATTGTACATCGGAAATGCAATTGATTTTCCCAATGGAACAGTGCCAACGCCCAACCATTTGATGGATGCTATGGTATATGGTACTGCAGATGCAACAGCAAATAATTTGATTGTCGGTTTGGGGTTGGATGTTTTGGTTCCAGGTTATGCACAGTTTGATGAGACTGCTCAACAAACTGGAATTGATCTCACCCAATCTCGCATTCCGGATGGTGGTCCAGCCTTTATCAATTCCAATGTATTCTTGCAAGAATTGACTCCCAACGCCTACAACATCGTTATTTTGGGTTGTACTGATGCGGGCTCTTGTAATTTTAATCCGGCAGCTACTGTCAATGACAATAGCTGTTTTTACCCCGGTAATAATTGCGATGACAATAATGCAAATACTTTCAGCGACTCCTACAATGCTGAATGCATTTGCGTGGGAGTAGTGGCCAATTATGGATGTATGAATCCTGCGGCATGCAATTATAGTTTCTTGGCCAATGCCGACGATGGATCTTGTATTTTCCCTGGAGGAACCTGCGATGACGCTGATTCTACAACCTTGGTGGACATAATTGACATGAATTGTTTGTGCAATGGTCTTCCATTGGTCATTAACGGCTGCACGGATACAATGGCATGCAATTTTAATCCTGCGGCCAATACAGAAGATGGGACTTGCACACTAACCGGAGGATTGTGTGATGATGGCGACGCTTTGACCATCAATGATATGATCATGTTCGATTGTACTTGTTTAGGTATAATGCCTGTAATGGGTTGTATGGACAGCACTGCCTGCAATTATGATCCCATGGCCAACGTTTCTGATACCAATTGCATTGTGATTGGATCAAGTTGTGATGATGGAAATGCAGCAACAATTAATGATGTAATTACTGTCGACTGTCTGTGCGCAGGTACAGAAATTGTGGGCGTTACAGAATCAGGTACAAACGAATGGGGTATGTATCCCAATCCAACCGATGGCAAAGTAACCATTCGTTCTCAGCAGACCATTGATCAGGTTTCCGTCAAGGATGCATTGGGAAGAATAGTGTTAAACCTTGATGCTTTGTCCAGTAAAACGATTGAAATCAATGCGGGAGAATTCAATTCAGGCGTGTATCACATCATGGTAGTTTCCGGAGAAATTCGTTCAACCAGAAAATTAGTTGTTCGATAGTGATAGGATTGCGCGAAATTGCGCTTTGAATTTGAAGAAATAGTTGATAATGAAAAAAAGATTGTTTACCCTTTTGTCCCTTGTGTTACTGACCCTTTTTGTTCAGGCGCAAGTGGTCATCAATGAAGTGAATGCAGATAACCCCGGTGGGGGAGGCCCAGGTGGTGGTACTGACCCCACTGAGTTCATTGAGCTTTTCGGCGCGCCCAATACATCTTTGGACGGAATGGTGTTGGTTTTTTACAACGGATTTTTATTCGGTGGTGGTGCCAATCCAACTCCAGATGGAACCAGTTATGCTGCCTATGATTTGGATGGTTATTCTACAGATGCTTTTGGATTCTTTGTTATTGGAACTGCCACAGTAACCAATGTAGATTATGTGTTTCCTCTTGCATCAAATAACATCCAAAATGGAGGCGATGCCATCGCATTGTATGTAGGTGATGCAACTGAATTTCCCACAGGGACACCAGCGACAAGTTTAAATCTTATTGATGCCATTGTCTATGAGACCAATGATGTGGATGCAGTGGGTTTGATTACCGCGTTGGGTCTAGATGTTGTTACACCAGGTTATTTTTCTCAAGATGAAACAGCACAACAAGGAGGAACTGATTTGACTTTGTCAAGAATTCCTGATGGTGGATTGTATTTTGATACAACCTATGTTGTGCAAACGCTAACTCCAGGTACATGGAATTTACCTCCTTGCACAGGCGGAAATTTAATGTGGGCCGACAGTTCAACGTTGATCTCAGGTTGCGAGCAAAGTTTTGGTAACCTTTCATGGACCGCCTTCAACGGCACCGGTACGGGGATTACTTTTTTGACAGATGTCAACGGAAATATTCTTCAGGTTATTTCTGATACTACAGTGAATACAAGCAGTTGGATTGCCGGAACCTATCAATTGATTCATGTGGGTTACACCAACAATTTGGATGTCAATTCCGCGGCGGTTGGCATGCCGGTGAGTGGCGTTTTATCTGACCAATGCGTTTCTTTCTCCAATCCCATTACTTTGGAATTGGTTGTATGTGAAGGATGTGTTGGAGGAGAGGTATTGTTAAACAATCAAGCCTCCAATATCAGTGTGCTTTCAGATGGCAACGCTGATATATTTACGTTGTCCAATAATTCAACCTCCCTATCAGCAAGTTATTTGTATGCTTTGACCGATCCAACAGGAAATTTGTTGGAGTGGATCAGTGGTGATTATGACTTCAACATTTTACCAGTAGGTAGCTATTTGGTGTGGGGAATTTCTTATCAAGGAGTAGTTACAGATGTCAATATTGGCAGCCCCATTTCCAATTTTGCGGCTGATTTTTGTTCAGCGTTTTCTTCCAATATTCTTGCGGTTAATGTGATTTTACCTCCAGCCGTGGTCATCAACGAGTTGAATGCCGATAATCCTGGTGGTCCAGATAGCGCTGAGTTTATTGAGCTTTTGGGTCAACCCAATACGGATCTTTCTGATTTGGTGATGGTATACTATGACGGTAACACGGGTGTGAGTTACGCGGCGTTTGATTTGGATGGTTACTTTACCGACGAATTGGGATTCTTTGTAATGGGTAACGCAGGCGCGGCCAATGTGGATTTGATTACTACCAATGGCAGTTTGCAAAATGGTGCAGATGCCATTGCCTTGTATGTAGGGAACGCAGCGCAATTCCCAGCAGGTACACAACCAACAGCTGTAGCCATGATTGATGGCATGGTATACGGAACTGGAGATGCTGCCGCTACCAATTTAATAACCGGTTTGGGATTGGATCTTTTAATGACCGGTTATACCCAGTTGGACGAAACAGCGCAACAGAACGGAATCGATTTAACCATCTCACGTGTTCCAGATGGTGGAGTGGCTTTTGACTATTTGGCCTACATCACACAAGAATTGACCCCCGGCAATTACAACATTGTTTTATTGGGCTGCACCGATTCGTTGGCATGCAATTACAATAGCGATGCGACAGTGAATGACGGAACATGTTTGGTGATTGGTTTAGGGTGCAATGACAACGATCCTACGACGGTAAACGATATGGTAACAGATGCTTGCACCTGCGTGGGAGAATTATTGGCGTTGGGTTGCACAGATCCATTGGCTTGTAACTATGATTCTACCGCAACAGCTGACGACGGCTCATGTTTGATCATTGGATTGGGATGTGATGACGGTGATCCCCTTACCCTCAACGACGCGGTAGATGCTTCTTGTACTTGCGTTGGTACGCCAATAGCCATGGGTTGTATGGATTCTACTGCTTGTAATTTTGATGCCACGGCCATCGTGGACAATGGAAATTGCTGGCAGATTGGAGGAACATGCGATGACGGTGATTCAACGACAGTGAATGATGTGGTGGATGCCAATTGCAATTGCGCAGGATTGCCCAACAGCATTGATGAATCTTCATCTCTTTTGTTTGGAATGTATCCCAACCCAGCCATTGATTTTTTGAATCTACAATTGCCAGCATTTAATGGCAGTTCAATCATCAATATTTATGATGCTGCAGGAAAAGCAGTGTTTACTCAAAAGTTGACCAGCGGAAACAATGGCGCAACGAAAGTTCAGATTTCAATGGCCAATCTATCTGCGGGTATTTTCACTTTGTCTTGGAAGAGCGATGATCAAAATATCCGAAGAATATTCATCAAGGAATAATCGATAACCTGATAAAAAAAAAGCTGCCTACTAGGGCAGCTTTTTTTTTGATTGGATAATTTATTTTTGATCAGTAGAGAAGAAATACAAACTAATTTTTTCTTCTCAATTCAAAGTTTTGTCCCAAATAAACCTTGCGCACCACTTCGTCTGCAGCCAATTCTTCTGCAGTTCCTGATTTGAGAATTTTACCGTCGTACAGCAAATAAGCACGATCGGTGATCGACA
>JACCDH010324874.1_pt1 | contig 23350 bp, 21 predicted proteins | sample 7442481 | NCBI WGS metagenome assembly JACCDH01 (sample SAMN15323433, study PRJNA562643) | freshwater metagenome | isolation source: river surface water | place: USA:Blue River Watershed | collected 2017-08-15
ACATCGGACTGCGGCTGGCCAATCCGGGCGAATTTACGCAACGAGCTTTTCTGAATGACAAACTCGATCTGGCTCAGGCGGAAGCAGTTTCCGATCTGATTGACGCCTCGACCGAGGCCGCCGCGCGGCTGGCCACGCAATCCTTGTCGGGTGCATTTTCAAAACAGATTGAACAACTGGTCGAACAAGTGATTCGCTTGCGCATGCTGGTGGAGGCGACGCTGGATTTTCCTGAGGAAGAAATCGAATTTCTGGAAAAATCCGACGCACTCGGTCAGCTGCAGGGTTTGCGCGAGGCACTCGATGCGGTGCTCAAGCAAGCAGGGCAAGGTGCCTTGCTGCGTGATGGCCTTAAAGTGGTTCTCGCAGGTCAGCCAAATGTCGGCAAGAGCTCCTTGCTCAATGCCCTTGCCGGTAATGATGTTGCGATCGTCACGCCCATCGCTGGTACGACACGCGACAAAATCACCGAAACGATTCATGTCGAGGGCATACCGATCAATATCATCGACACTGCCGGCATACGCGATGAATCCGATGCTGACGGCGAGGTCGAACGCATCGGTATCTCGCGCACCTGGAGCGCGGTGGAGCAAGCCGATGTGATTTTGCACATCCTTGATGCTAGCCGGGGACCGACACGCGGCGATGAAGAAATCGTCGCGCGGCTGCCTGATCAGATTCCTCTGCTACGCATCTGGAACAAGATCGATCTCTCCGGACACAAGCCTGGCATCGATCACCAGGACGATGGCGCGCATATTTATCTATCGGCAGCTGAGCGCGTGGGTATGGAATTGCTGCGCAAGGAATTGCTGCGCATCGCGGGCTGGCAGCAGACCGGCGAATCAATCTATCTGGCGCGTGAACGCCACCTGATTGCCTTGCGCGCAGCGCAGGCTCATCTGCAGGCAGCCGCCGAACTCGCGGCGCAACGCGACAGTGCGCTGGATTTGTTCGCTGAAGAATTGCGGCTGACGCAGGAACGTTTAAACAGCATCACCGGGGCTTTCACCTCGGATGATTTACTGGGCGTGATTTTCAGCCGTTTTTGCATAGGAAAGTAGGGGCCTGACGCATTCCCGACTTTCCAGAGTTCAAGTATCATCAGGCTTCGTATGGATCTATGGAGAGTCCCGCCGTGTCATCGCAATTTTCTACTCGCTTGAAATTACAACTCGCCGCAGCAATCATCACAGGAACAACGGCAATTGCCGTGACCGCAGCCGATGCATCCAAGCTCGAAATCCTGCGCACCACCAATGTCTGCAAATACTGCGATCTCACGGATGCCAGCTTGTCAGGCGCAGATTTGCGTGGCGCGGATTTTCAGAACGCCAATCTGGCCGGCGCGAATCTATCCAAAGCAGATTTGTCGCAGCGCCCAATGGAAAAGCGCACCTTGTCGACAAACTTCGAGAGCGCAAATCTGAAAAAAACCAATCTGTCCGAAGCCAAGCTGATGGGCGCGAAATTTCAGAATGCGTTTTTACGCGATACCGATCTGAGCGGTGCTGACCTGACCGGCGCGAGTTTTACTTCGGCCAATCTCAAAGGGGCCAACTTCAAAGGTGCCAATCTCGAGGGCGTGAAGCTGGATGATGCCAAAGTCTGCAATACCACCATGCCGGATGGCAGTGTGAATAACTCCGGTTGCTAAGTTGTTGGTGAATTGCTGCTGACCCACTTAGCGTCTGCTTGAAAATCGTCACAAGCGATCTGAGCTCGTAGACTGCCCTAATCGTCCCCCCAGAGCAATGGCGATTGCGCGCGCTGCGGCACAGGCTTAGGTCTGGCTGCCGGCGCGCGCGATGACACGCGTGGCGCGGCCTCTGATATCAGGTGCTGTGCCGGATAGAGACGCAAAAAATCGGGGAACTTTTCCTTCGTGGATTGCAGCCACGCGGCATACTGCGGCTGATCCAGCAAGACAGGCATGCGCTTCTCATCCTCGTGTCGATGAAAGCGCTTCATCAGCGAATGATTGTCGGCATTGATCGTGAGCATCGTGAACGACAGCAGCGGCAAATTATCCGGTCCGCCCGTTGGTCGCCATTCCCACAAACCGGCGATGCCCAACAATGCTCCATCGTCGCGTGCAATTTTCCATCGCACCGCCCGACCACTCTCATAACTAGGCTCGAAAAATGATTCGGCTGGGATGATGCACCACTGTCGTTTGGCAAAAGCATGGCGAAACGACGGTTTACTGGCGACTGTCTCGCTACGCGCGTTGTAGGTATGCCGAGCAAGCGTCAGTTCCGCCCAATGCGGCACCATGCCAAAGCAAGCATTCACGCATTCCAACTTGCCCGATCCATCATCGGCAATTCGCACGATCGGTGCGAGATGGCCGGGATAAGTCTCGGCTTTGTAATTTTCTGAAACGTTCTGAACACCAAAATACCGACGCATTGCATCTGATTTAGGAGGAGTGTAGTTCGAGCACATGGCACGTCATCGTTTATCCACTAAACATCGGTATCAGTTACAGCCACGCTTGGTGCATTTACTGCTTCAACGACGATTTCACTCGCCTGAAATCCGATTTGCGTATCAGCGCATGAATACCTTTGGTGCGATCAACCACCTGAGACACATTGAAATCCGTCGCTGCCGACAGATAGGCATACGCGACGGCGCGGTCCATGCCCATGACCTCTGACAGAAAGCGAATCGCTTCTCTGACCGCGTCTTTCATTGCATCATCCAGATCCGGATTCAATCCAATCGCAATCCAGTAATGCGGCGTTTCACCCAGCGGCTTTTCCAGTGTGCCGGCAGCGGCGGGAATGCGCCGATCACCTTTTTTCAATAAGGTGAAACGAAACGTGGCGCGCATGGAATGCTCTAGTGCGGTGAGTGCCACCTCGCCGTTCGCCTGTGCCATATGCGGATCGCCCGTATAAAAATTCGCACCCGGCACAAACACCGGTAGATAAATCGTCGTGCCAGCACCCAAATCTTTCACATCGATATTACCGCCATACGCACCCGGTGGAACGGAATGCACGGGCTGATCCGTGGCGGCAGCGACACCCATCACACCCATAAAAGGGGTCGCTGGAAAAGAAATCGTCTCACCCTGCCGATTCTTCATCACACCTTCCCACTGCCCGGAGCGATTACGCCGAATGGGCGTAAAAACCGAGACGTTATGAAATTTTTCCGGCGCTTGTGCATTCGCATCGGGTTCCTGTTTGGGGCCTTCAGGAAATTCGCCCGCAAGCGCTCCCTTGCCATGACGATTGGAAATCACGCCATAGGCAACACGCGGCACCACCGACAAGATATCGACCTTCAAAACATCGCCGGGTTCAGCACCATCAACAGCGACCGGTCCGGTAATGATGTGCGGCCCGTCCTTTGCAAAGTCATGCGGCAAATCGGATTGAGTAATTGCAACCGCGTCTTTCAGCACCTGACTCGCCGGTATGCCTTTTGATGCAAAGTACTGCAGAGGGTTGCGCCCCTGATCTTCCAGCAATCCCTCGTGCGACAAGGTATCGAAAATCACCGTAGCGCCCGAGGGAACCGTGAGCACCGGTGCATCCGCCGCATTCGACAAATAGCCCCACTTGATCGTGGCTCGTGTCGATGGCACATAAAAAACCTTGCCCTTATGGCCCTTGATAGCGATAGATCCGGGTTTGTCAGCCAAAGGCTGGAGGGGGAATTCAGGGGTGGTGCCAGCACAAGCTGAAGCAATCGCGCCCACCAGCAAGACGCCAAACGTCCAGTGTTTGTTATTCATAGTGTCCCGGATATCTTTGTAAAAGATTTTTAGATCTGGAAATTATGCATGATTTTAAAAACTAGTGAGCGCAAAACCTTAGCAAAGAGTGGGCGCGGCAAGCCGTGTCAGCAAGCGACATCACAGACGCACACACTCTTCAACGGTCAAGATCGAAAAGTAGATGCTTGCCATTGCATCATCTGCCGCTATGTTTTCGATAGCGCCGCTGGCCACGGAAACCATGCGGGAGTTGCTCTGTGGTCGTAAGCGTTGTTTCAGCGCAGTGACTGGAAAATACCGCGGTCGCGGTTTTTCATCACGTCGTCCCAGAGAAAAAGTTGTCCATTCATCGCAATGTAAACACCGACTGCTGCGAGACTGGCTGCTGCACACGCAAAACCGAGATTAAACAAGGCATCGGATTGGGCGATTTGATAAGGCACCATCGCACCAGTCAAGACGATGGTTTTTTTCAGCGCCGCACGACCGAGTACTTGTGCGGTCTCGGGCATGGTATCCGTGCCATGGACGATGACGATGCGCTCTTCGACGGAACGCGCACAGGCCTCGCGTATTTGCTGACGATGGCTGTCTTGCATATCGAGTGAATCTAATGCGAGCAAGGGCTCGAAGTTCACTGGCAACGTCAGTCGCGCGCGGTCGAGTGCTTGTGGCAAAACGCTGTCCCTGAAAATCAGGTTGCCTGTGAGTGGGTCGTAATGTTTATCGAAGGTACCGCCTGTTGCAATAATGCGCAGACTCATGACTATTAATCCTGAAGAAAACTTTCAGATGATAGCCCGAAGTCCGAATTTTGCATGACTGGACTCGTGCCCAAAAAAAAGAGTGAGTCCGTTAAGGACTCACTCCGAAAGTGCTGAACAGCCAAGGCGAGGAACGACCTGACTGCTCGCCATCCGAGACAAGATGGACTTGCATGGTAAGGGGGCGATCAACATGAAATCCAATGTTTTATTGTCATAATCGCATTCGCCTACTTGGTTTCTTTGTATGTGCCGCTTGCAAAAATTTTGGGCGCATGTCGGCAATACACAGGACGGCTCTATCGGAATTACGCTGCCGTCAGTACGCTGGTTTGAAAGAACGTGCCGATCTGTTTATGACTTGAAGAGGTAAAAATTCTGATTACATACAGAGCATGCTTACCGCTACACTGGCATATATTCCGATTCTTTTCGTTGTGTTGAACGATGAAACCTGTTGCACCTGGCACCGTCATTTTTCATCGCTATCGCGGTTATGGCGTGATTACGTCCGTCAATCTCATGACTGGGTGGATCTCCGCGCGTTTCGGGGGTGAAGGGCGAACGCTGGATTTGAATCTCTCTTGCGATCAGGTCCACCACGCAGATGGCGAACCCATACGTTTTCGCCGCGCGCCGCCGGATCGCATGCCCCACGGTCGCTTGATGCAGATGATGCGCGAACTGCACAAGGCGGGCTATCAACGGCTTTATCTGTACAGCTGGCCCAAGCCTTCCGGGCTGCACTGGCGCTGGCATTTATTCACGGGCCCGCGCCATTGGGTGCAACGCAGCTGGCGTGAAGGCTGGTACGGGTCTGGCGCCGAATACAACTCGAATCCGGTGCTGGGCTGGGGCGATGCACCGGGCGCGGCGACGCATGAGCTTCTGTCGGCGCTGGCGAAGTTCGACCCGCAAGGTCTGGCGCGGGCACTGGGTCGCGACGAAGACCATACCCAATGGTTCGCCGATGTCTGCGATGCGCTTTTGCCGAATTACACTTTTTCATTAGGATGGGATCGGAGCGCTGGTCCACAGCCGGCACAATTGCCGGTTGTACCGCTGCGTGCCAATGTTGCGCCGTACAACGGACGGGCGCTGCCCTGGCCGCCAGGGTGGGGACGATTGTGGAGCAGTGTGCCGCGCGTGACGCCGGCGGCCCGCATTACGGGAACAAGTCCCGCTGACGCCCCTTGAGACGCTGACGGTTGATGTCGGCAATGCTGACTTCACGCGGTCCCGGCTGAATCCAAATAGTCTGGCCAGCATCCAGCTCGGCAGGCGTGATTACTTTGAGATAAACGCCAGTAAAGCCGGATTGCAACATGTGCTTGATGGCCAGCGGATATCCCATACGCGCCGCGAATTTAAAGCAGGGTGCGCGCGGCTCGGTCACTTCCAGTAACAACTCGCCGATTTCCAGTCTATCGCCAACCCAAAGCTCGGTTTCGAGTAAACCTTCCGTGGTCAAATTTTCACCCATGGTGCCGAATGGCAAAGGGTCTTTTTTGTGCAGGACGCGCTCACGCGCCGTCACCCAAAACGCATAGTGTTCATGCGGATATAAATAAACCGCCTTGTCCAAACCGCCATGCACGCTCATGTCCGCACGCTCATCGCCGGTAATGCCCAGCCGGTTCACTATGACTGGCCCTGATAAGGGCACTTTGCGGATGGCTGACATGACCGATTGCGCATTCGCTTCGGTATTTACAAACAAGGGTTGAACGATGCCCGTGTTAATGCTGAGGATATGAGGCATGGGCGCAAGTGAGGTGGCTGACGGAGAGTGGATTTATCGTTGCAATTAAAGGAATTTGGCATTAATCAGGATCATTTGCGACATTTTATTGTTTTTGAAGGGGTGCCGTGTTGAATGGCTAAACGTCAATCACCGCTATCGAAATGACCCTATATTGATTTTGATCATTGTTGACCGGTGAACTGTTCATCAGCGTCTGCGCACTTAGTCATTTTCCTCAGCAATATTGCGTTTGACAACATGAAACCCATGACGCCTGCCATGACCCCCGCCGACCCAAGCAAAATTTTGAATCAGATAAGCGATTCAAAGTCTGCGCAAACATCTGGAACGGCGGCCTTCTCTGCGAAAACCATCACCTTATCCGACGGCACTGAGTCAACCAAACTGTTTGAACGAAGCGCTGTATCCAAAAAATTTTTGAATTTCGTTGCACCTCAAAAATCAAAGCGGGAAAACGAATTGGCGTTTAACTTGATTGCGCGAGCAGTGCAAACCCAGTTCCCTGAGATCCAAGGCGATCAGGTAATGGCATCTTTGGGTATTCGCAAGGGCAAGTCTATCAAGCTCAACAAACTCCGCAATTTTGACGAAACCATTGATAAATTTAAAAAAGCGACCGATGCGAAAAATATTCATGCTGGCAGTAGTGCATCGAAAAATCGTTTTGATCACTACCGACTACAAAGTACACCAGGGCTTGTGGCTTTTACCCAGTTATCTCCGGAGGATCTGTCACTACTAGGAAAATATTCGGTACCCGGCAAGGTACAAGACCTGATGAGCTTTCAGAAATTTGTGGCCGCTTCTGTGGATCCGACAGTCCTGAAAACAGGCGGTTCTACGAATGAACAACAAGCGATTTTGAATTTTATATCTGGCTGGTGTCAGATGAATGAAAATGAAAAGTCTTCGCTTAAATCCAAGTTATCTGTTAACGGTCAAGCGGCGTTTGATGCGATTTCAACGCTGGTGAATAAAATGGTGTCTGTCGACAAGTTACCAGTTACCCAGACAAACCCGTTTGGCCTTGATCGGTTATTCGCTCGAAGCAAAATATTTCAGGACGAGCAAAAGAACATCAAGAAGGCATTAATCACGAGTGAGCCGGACACCACCGAAGCTGTGACCGCAGCCAAGCTGAAGAAAAGTGCGGAAGTTTTAGGTAAAGCCCTTGGCGAAAAATGGCGAACTGCCGGTCAGCAGCCACGCAATTACATGGGACTCGAATCTCAGTACAAAGCAGCTATACGATCTTTTCTGGATTCGAACATGCAGTTAGTGCTCAAAGAAATTCCTAATTCACAGAAAGCTGCAGCAGATGCTCAGTGGCTATTGAGTAAAGAAGCGTTTATCTCGTCGATGGCCAAGGCAGCGATTGCAGAATTTACTGGCAATGAGATTGGCGCCATTACAAACAACCAAATCACCATTGGTAACAAGGCGTACGACATTGGGAAAAAGATTGGTAACGGCGGGGAAGGTATTGTGAGGGTAGCAGAAACAACAAACGGTGAAAAAATCGCTGTCAAATCCACGCTACCATCGGGAACGAATCCGTCTTCACTTACAACTGAAATTGATCGTCATCTGCTTGCGTCAAGCATTAATAATGAAAATATTTTGTCACTTCACGGCGCTTTTATAGGCGACGATGGCGCGCTGAGTATGGCAATGGAACTTGCCCCATATGGTGATCTGGCAAATATTTTTGAACGTTTTGACTCAACTCAGCGGCAGACGTTTATAGCGCGAGATCCGAAAAACCGGGAAAAATTACAGAATCTAGACAGATATATTGCAACGTCCTTATTCAATGGATTAACTGCTTTGCATGAAGGCGCGCAAATGCTGCACGGTGATCTAAAAGCAGCCAATGTGTTCATTGGGGCAAACGGTGTGCCAAAACTGGGGGACTTTGGCAAATCGGTGTTGTTGGAGGAAAACATCGTTAAGGAATCAATGGTGGACGTTTTGGCACAATTGGCGCCGGAAGTTGCGCTGAATAAGAGAAGTTATCTCGAAATGACGACCAAGGGAGACGTCTGGTCTATGGGAATCGTTATTTTCCAAATGCTGACCGGTGAAGAATGCCCGATCAAGCCGACCAAAATGGGAGGCAGTGCTGATGGCGCCATGCTGTCCAGTATGGATAAATTCCATAACGATCCTACTATGCATGATACTCAAGCCAGAGCGCGCGCATTGAAGCTCGACACAATTCCCGATAAAGACATGGCTGACTTGCTTGTTAAGATATTCCACCCGGACCCCAATCAGCGGCCCACCGCTTCACAAGCTCTCGCCGCCCTGAACGCCATGGCGGGCCCAACTCCTCCGAACGAGGCAGAGCAGGGCAAGCTCCTGGTTGAGTTGTCCCAATGGCCCGTCAATAACGCTAATAAATAAGCTCCTGCGAAAATCCTCGTCTATCGCGATCAGCCTTCTGATGTGACTACAGAGTCCGGTGGGCGATGCAACGGTGAGTTACTATGCGGGCGATTGTTTTTGCCGGATATCTATGGCCCGCACACCTTTTCTCCCGACTCGGGACGGTATTTCCCCCAGCTTGGTGTGGCTTCCCCAGGGACCTTGGAAAACCCTGGGGGATTATTTTGCCGTTCGCTTTCCTATGGTGACCGCTGAAAGCTGGGCAGACCGTATGTCGCGCGGTGAAGTGGTAGATGACTTGGGCGTAGCGCTCTCGCTGGACAGCCCCTTCCGTACCGGGGCCTGTGTCTTTTATTACCGTCAGCGGCGCGATGAAACACCCATACCCTTTGAAGAAAAAATCCTGTTTTTAAATGATCAACTATTGGTGGTTGATAAACCGCATTTTGTCGCCGTGACGCCGGGCGGGCGGTTTTTGCGAGAGACGCTTCTGGCTCGTCTGAAGCGAAGCACAAGCATCGATACATTGACGCCAATTCACCGGCTCGACCGGGAAACCGCTGGCGTGATGATGTTTTCCGTTGACCCTTCTACGCGCAGTCTTTGGCAATCGCTATTCAGACATCAAAAAGTTAACAAGATTTACGAGGCTGTCGCCCCTTTTAGTGAATCAATGTTGTTTCCTCAAGAAATCAGTAGTTGCATTGTTCGTGATGATAAATTTTTTCGTATGCGCGAAACTGAAGCGGAAGCAAATGCGTTTACGACAATTGAAGTTATTGAGCGGCGTGGCCCACTGGCGCTTTATCGTTTGTATCCTCGCACCGGCAAAATGCATCAGTTACGCGTTCATATGAATTCACTTGGGATACCCATCCTCAACGATCGTTTTTATCCAGAAGCCTTGCCAGCCGGTACGGATGATTTTTCTGCGCCCCTACAATTGCTAGCTCGATCATTGTCTTTTACCGATCCTGTGAGCGGCGAGTGTCGAGTATTTGAAAGTAACTTCAGGCTTCAAGTAAACACCGATTAAACAGAGCTAAAAAGATTCGCAAAACGGTGTACGGATTCTGGCTATTCAACATGGTATTTCATACGTGATTATGTCGCGATACAAAGTAGGATTGGTTTGAGTGACTTCACGTGGTTGTTTCGCGTTTGTCCCTATAAAAAGAGCAGCTTATGAATTCAGTGTTATCGGGGCTATCGAATGCTTTTGTTGTGCGACGGGCGATTATTGCCCTCTCGGCTGCCGCATTTGGCAGCGGCATGTCGATGCGTGTGGCAGATCCTATGCTGGTTCGACTGGCATCAGATTTTTCAGTACCCTTGGGGATGGCAGCTTGGGTGGTCACCGTCTTTGGATTTGCTTATGGGGTTTCCCAATTATTTTTCGGCCCCTTGGGCGACCGCTATGGGAAATATCTGGTTATTGCATGGGGTTGCATCGCTTGCGCGCTGACCGCTTTGTTATGCGGACTTATGCGAGATTTCTCAGGTCTCTTAATCGCACGTAGCTTGGCCGGCGCAACTGCCGCTGCAGTTATCCCTTTATCGATGGCCTGGATTGGTGATGTCGTCCCTTATGAAGATAGGCAATCCGTGTTGGCGCGGTTTTTAGTTGGACAAATTTTGGGCTTATCAACCGGGGTGTTGGTGGGCGGATGGTGCGCAGATTATCTGAACTGGCGGTCACCTTTTTTTCTGATCGCTTTCTGGTTTTTTGTTATTGGTATATACCTCATCCGTTTGAATCGGTCACTTCCCGAAAGTGCGCGTGTGCTCCATAAAGCGGATGGGAACACTTCATCTCGACTGGTCTCGGAATTTCGTGCAGTGTTGTCTATTCAGTGGGCGCGTACGGTGTTATTGACTGTATTTATTGAGGGTGCACTGGTATTTGTTGCGCTTGCTTTTCTACCTGCGCATTTTCACACGGTGTACAAACTCTCACTTGCATCGTCGGGTGCCATGGTCATGCTGTTTGGGCTCGGGGGTTTGATATTTGCGCTTGCGTCTCGGGTCTTGGTTCGTCATTTCCGCGAGGTAGGCTTGACGCGTTACGGTGGTTTGGTGATGGGTTTGGCTTTGCTGGTGCTTGCTTATTCACCGCAGTCGTTGATTATCTTACCCGCATGCTTCTGTTTCGGCCTCGGCTTTTATATGTTGCACAACACTCTACAAATCAACGCAACGCAAATGGCACCTGAAAGGCGTGGAGCTGCTGTTGCAGCTTTTGCTTCCTGTTTTTTTCTTGGGCAGTCGATTGGTGTTGCGTTAGGTGGCGCTTTACTAGCGCTTACCAGCACCAAGCATTTGATTGCAGTTGCCGGACTTGGGGTCGCGCTTGTGGGCCAGCGTTTTTCTCATCGCTTGGCTTCTAAGCTTTCTTAACATCCTTATATCAAGAGCGCGCTGCGAACGACCGTAGTTCAGCGGCCAGACTTGGCTGCAGTGAATCCATGTCATTTGCCATCTGCTGAAGGCTCAATGCTGCGTTGACACGATCATCGCTATATTTAGTAACGCTACCCTTGGATGTAAACAAACCTGACCACAGGCTCGCAAAACGACTCGTTAGGGATAAGGGGAGTGGTTTAGCGATTTCAGACGTGGCAAGATAATAATTTGACATGACTTCTCCAGTTGATAGATTCTTTTGCTGCGGCGCAGTATAGTTTCTGGGGAGATATATTCAAAATTTTGTTTTTAGATATCTTTTATATTGAATTTGTATATCATGTTGTTTTGGGTTTGCCGCCTCGTTTGCCGTCCGTGAAGTTTTCCTTTAACCCCCTGGTGCCTTTTCTGCCATGAGTTTCCTGACCCTTGACCTTAATTTGCTGCGCGTATTCGACGCAGTCATGACCGAACAAAATCTCACACGGGCTGCTAATCGACTCGCCATGACGCAGCCGGCGGTATCCAATGCGGTCAAACGTTTGCGTGACGCGCTGGCTGATGAACTTCTGATTCGCACAGCACACGGCGTAAAACCAACCGCCCGTGCTGAATCATTATGGCCAGCAGTCAGACAAGCGCTGGCCGATTTAGAGGAAGCCGTTGCGCCTCGCTCTTTCGAGCTGGCGAAGGCTCATGCCACTTTTCGAATGGCGATGGCCGATGCTACAGCTGGGTTGATGTTGCCACCTTTAGTCAGGCTAATTGAAAACGAAGCACCAGGTATCGACATACGTATGGTGCCACTCACAACACGCGAGCCGCGCCCTCAGCTACTACGCGGGGATATTGATCTGGCGGTTGGTTTCTTCCCAGGTGTTGTCGCTCAACTGCAAGGAGCTACCGAGACACCGATACGACACGAGCGACTGTATGCCGGTCAATATGTCTGCGTTATGAGGAAAAAACATTCGTTTGCAAAAGAAGATTTAACCGTAGATAAGTATTGTGGTGCAAACCACTTGTTGGTGAGTTTCTCAGGGCGGGCCCGCGGGCTGGTGGACGATGCCTTGCTGTCTTTGGGTAGACAGCGCCGGATCCTGTTAACGGTCAATCAATTTTTCACTGCAGGTAAAGTGGTAGCTGCTTCTGATTTGATCATGGTATTGCCTCGTCATCTAATTGAAGCAACCGGGATGACGGATCATCTGGTGGCAAAAGAATTGCCTTTCGCGATGCCTGAAGTTCATATCGATATGTTGTGGCATGAGCGTAATGCTCGTTCTCCTGGGCATCGTTGGTTGCGTGAGCAATTACGGGACTCGGATGTTCTTAACAAGATCGGTATGGAAAGCTGATACGTAACACATGCGAATTGTTTTTCTGTGGAACTAAATGTTTTCCAAGACTTTATTCCTTTGAAGATGACACATGTAAAAGTAGCTAGGTTTATTCACAAATTCGTAGAAACTTATTCACAGGTTTATTCAAGTCTTAAATCGCTGGAAATTTCTGATTTTGCTTTTTGTTGTTTTATATAAGCTTGTATTTATAGATAGTAGTAATAGATAAGAGAAGCCGATTTCTGTGGATAACCCAAGATTGTTCTACTACTTCAAGCACTTGGGAAAAAGATAAACACTGAAAATACTGCGTAACCAAACAGGACAGTTTTTGTATAAAAATGAAGCTGGGTGTTCAGATCGAGCTTATCCACGTTGTGCAAAAGACTTATCCCAGTGTTTATCAACAGTCAGACTGACAACATTTTCCTTATTGACCCCATAAGTCTTGCATGAGTTGAAACGCATGCGTAATCGCAGACTCTTGCCGGCGGCTGTTCAAACATAGAAACGATAGCTCGGTCGTAACGTTAACAGCGTTAGCAATAACAAGCCCGTGCGCCCGCGCTTCTCTTAGTGCAACTGAGTCGCGAACCAATGACAGGCCGATGCCGGATTTCACCAAGTCAAGCATAGAAGCTTCCTGATCTACCATAGCTACTTTTCCCGGGTTAACCTGATGTTGATCAAATACTTTGGTCAGCAAGCGGTTGTGTACGGACTCAGGCGGCGACCACACCCAAGGCAAGGCGGCGAGGGCTTTCCAATCTTTGTCTTCAACGCGTCGGCGCCAGCCTTGTGGCGCAACAACGTTGTAAACAAACGAGGTCAAGACGAGCGAATGACAATCCCGTGCCGGCGTACCAACGAAATAACCAACATCCAAATGACCATTGCGAATTTCCTGTTCGACCCAACCGGACATGCCTTGTTGCAGCCTAGTCGAGACATGAGGATGCGCTTCTACCAGTAATTTGAGGAAAGCGCCCAAGCGGGTGAACTCGGGATCCAGAATAGTGCCGATGGAAAGGTGGCCGTCAAGGGTGGAATTGAGGGCGTGGGCCGCGTGGAGCAATTCAAGGCTGCTACTGATTATCCGTTCAGCCAAGGGAAGCAATTTAGCCCCATCCCGGGTCAACACCATGCCCGTAGGCGTCCGTGCAAACAGTTGGACTTTCAGACTTTGCTCTAGTGCTTTTATTTGCAAACTTACAGCGGGTTGGGTGAGGTGCAATTGCACAGCGGCACGGGTCAGATTACCTTCCCTGGCGACGGCGGTAAAAGCCCGTAACTGTGTAAGATCCATAAGCCATATAAGAAATATTTATACAAGACTGATGATAACTCATTGGATTTCTGCTTTTTAAACGAATATGCTGCGTGAGTGCTCGAAGACTACAAAAGGAAAATTTATGACAACGGCGTCACTTCCCGAGATTCCTCACTTTATCAACGGCAAGAAGGTAGCAACCACAAGTGGTCGCAGTCAGCCTGTGTTCAATCCCGCCACAGGGGCGCCGGTGGCCCAGGTTGCGTTGGGTAGTGCTGAAGAAGTTAATGCTGCTATTGCGGTTGCTTCCAAAGCCGCACCGGCATGGGCTGAAACGGCGCCGCTGAAGCGGGCTCGCGTGCTGTCCAAGTTCAAAGAGCTGCTGGAAAAACACCATGATGATTTGGCGGCGATGATTACGCGCGAGCACGGCAAGGTGTTCAGTGATGCCAAAGGTGAGGTGGTGCGTGGTCTGGAAATCGTGGAGTTTGCCAGTGGCATTCCCCAGTTACTGAAGACCCAGTTCACTGACAACATTGGTGGCGGCATCGATAACTGGCAGCTGCGTCAGCCCTTGGGTGTGACGGCAGGGATTACGCCGTTTAACTTTCCGGTGATGGTTCCGCTGTGGATGGCGCCGGTTGCTATCGGTTGCGGCAATACCTTTGTTCTCAAGCCGTCCGAGCGAGACCCATCGCCATCCATCTTCATGGCGGAATTGTTGCAACAAGCGGGGTTGCCCGATGGGGTGTTCAATGTGGTCCAGGGAGACAAGCTCGCGGTGGATACGATTTTGCAGCACCCGGATGTCAAAGCCGTGTCCTTCGTAGGATCAACACCGATTGCAGAATACATTTACACCGAGGGCAATCGTCGCAAGGGAGCTTATCCCCTGCGCGTACAGGCTTTAGGTGGCGCGAAAAACCATTTGGTAGTCATGCCGGATGCCGATCTGGATCAAGCAGTCGATGCGCTGATTGGCGCTGCTTATGGCTCGGCGGGTGAGCGATGTATGGCGATTTCTGTGGCCGTCGCAGTTGGTAGTGTCGCAGACAAGCTGGTGGACGCACTGGTCCCTCGAGTCAAGGCACTGAAAATTGATAACGGCATGAATCCCGCGTCAGAGATGGGCCCGGTTGTGACCGCGGCACACAAAGCGAAAATCGAAGATTACATTGCGCAGGGCAAGAGCGCCGGTGCAAGCTTGCTGGTTGACGGCCGGGGCCACACCGTTGTCGGCCATGAGCAGGGGTTTTTCCTGGGCGGGTCTTTATTTGACCACGTCACGCCGGAGATGACGATTTATCGCGAAGAGATTTTCGGGCCGGTGCTGTGCGTTGTGCGTGTACCGGATATGGCTGCAGCAATTGCATTGATTAATGCGCATGAATTCGGCAATGGTGTTTCGCTGTTTACTTCCGATGGCAATACAGCACGAGAATTCTCGCGTCGCATCGAGGTGGGTATGGTGGGCGTCAATGTGCCTATTCCTGTACCGATGGCCTGGCATTCTTTTGGTGGCTGGAAGCGTTCGCTGTTTGGTGACATGCATATTTATGGTGAAGAGGGCATTCGTTTTTATACGCGCTACAAATCCATCATGCAGCGCTGGCCTGAATCGATAGGCAAGGGCGCAGAATTCACTATGCCAGTGGCGAAATAAAAGGAGGCCGCGATGCAATCAGCAGGCACCTACGACTACATCATCATCGGTGCGGGTACAGCCGGCTGCGTGCTGGCCAATCGTCTTACGCAAGATCCGGGCGTCTCGGTACTCTTGATCGAAGCGGGCGGTAAAGACGACTATGCATGGATTCATATTCCGGTCGGGTATCTGTATTGCATCGACAATCCGCGCACCGATTGGCGCTTTCGCACGGAGCCGGATGCGGGCCTGAATGGTCGCTCGCTGATTTACCCTCGGGGCAAAGTATTGGGCGGGTGTTCGTCGATCAACGGCATGATCTATATGCGTGGCCAGTCGCGCGACTATGATGCTTGGGCAACCCTCACGGGCGATGCAAGCTGGGGTTGGGATCGGGTGTTACCGTTGTTTGTACATACCGAAGATCACCATGCCGGCCGTAGTGAATTCCATGGGGCGGGTGGTGAATGGCGCGTAGAGCAACAGCGCCTGCGTTGGGACATTCTTGATGCGTTCCGAGATGCCGCTGCGCAGACGGGTATACCGAAAATTGATGATTTCAATCGGGGTGATAACGAAGGCTGCAGTTACTTCGAAGTGAATCAGCGTAGCGGCATACGGTGGAACACGGCGAAAGCATTTTTGCGCTCTGTGAAGGGTCGTCACGGCAACCTTGAAATCATGACGGGCTGCCATGTGCAGCGTTTACGTATAGAACAAGGGGAGGGCGGTGCCGTTTGCAAAGGCGTTGAATTTACCGGCGGCGGGCAGCGCTGGTTTGCGCAAGCAACCCATGAAACTTTGCTCACGGCTGGTGCGATTGGTTCGCCACAAATCTTGCAATTGTCGGGTGTAGGTCCGGCGAATTTGCTGCTAGAACACGACATACCCGTCGTGGTTAATGCACACGGTGTTGGCGAGAACTTGCAGGATCATTTGCAGCTGCGCATGGCATTCAAAGTGCGTAACGCGAAAACGCTCAACACCATGGCCAACAGCTTGCTGGGCAAGATGAAGATTGGTCTCGAATATGCGCTAAATCGCAGCGGCCCTATGTCAATGGCGCCGTCGCAGCTCGGCGCTTTCGCGCGCTCGGATGCCGCGCAGACAAGTGCGAATATTCAATACCACGTGCAACCGTTGTCGCTGAATAAATTTGGCGAACCCTTGCACCCCTTCCCGGCGTTTACCGCTAGCGTATGCAATCTGCGTCCAACAGCACGCGGCCATGTTCGTATTGCGTCATCGGATGCTGCGCAAGCGCCCAAAATAACGCCGAATTATCTGAGCACGGAAGAAGACCGGCAGGTAGCTGCTGATGCGCTTCGTCTTACGCGCCGCATCGTGGCCGCACCGGCGATGCAGCGCTATTCGCCCGAGGAATTTTTGCCGGGGCCCACATTTCAGACTGATGCGGAACTGGCGCTTGCGGCAGGCAATATTGGCACCACCATTTTTCATCCTGTCGGCACCTGCAAAATGGGTCGGGATGATGATCCAATGGCGGTACTCGATCCGCAGCTCAGGGTGCGTGGTGTCGCTGGCTTGCGGGTGATTGATGGCTCGGTCATGCCAGTGATTACGTCAGGCAATCCCAATTCCCCCATCATCATGATTGCGGATAAAGCCGCCGGCTTGATTCGCGCTGATAGGAAGAGGGCACTATCTTCCGCAGCCCCCGTCGCAGCCCCTGCCTGAGAACTAGTACTCAAAAGGCTTTTGGCGATAGTGAATACTAACCAATAGCATGGAGGACTTGCTGCCAGATATATTGCTGCTCGCTTTGGCTGCGGTACTCGCTGGTCTGGTGGATGCTGTGGTTGGGGGCGGTGGCTTGATTCAGGTGCCCGTGCTGTTCAGTGTTTTTCCTGCCGCTGCGCCAGCCACCTTGTTTGGTACCAATAAACTGGCCTCAGTCTGGGGCACAGCAGTGGCGGCTCGAAGCTATGCGCAGCGCTTTCCAGTGGCCTGGAGCGTGGCCTTGCCCGCATCGCTGGCGGCGCTGGTCTTTGCATTTGTCGGGGCTTGGGCAGTTTCAGTGTTTCCCCCGGTATTGCTGCGAAAGGTCCTGCCATTTCTTTTGCTTCTGGTTGCGGCTTACGTGCTGGTTCGAAAGGATTTTGGCAGCGTCCACCAGCCGATCGCAAAAAGCCGCCGAAAAACCCTCTTGGCAATTGCGGTTGGCGCACTGATTGGTTTGTACGATGGATTTTTCGGACCGGGGACGGGCAGTTTTCTGATTTTTCTCTTTGTTCGGGTGTTCGGCTTTGATTTCTTGCGAGCCTCTGCGGTCGCCAAGGTGGTCAATGTGGCCTGTAATCTGGCTGCGCTGGCGCTGTTTGCGGGGCTAGGCCACGTATTCTGGCAGCTGGGTTTGGTCATGGCTGCGTGCAATATTGTGGGCTCACTCATGGGTACGCGACTTGCCATCCATGGCGGCGCTGGGCTGGTCCGCAAGGTTTTCTTGTTCGTGGTCGGTGCCCTGATACTAAAAACCAGCGCTGACGCCTTTTTCTGAGCGTGTGTGTTGCTGTTTCACGTGGAACAGTGCAAATCCATCAGCATTGGCGTTCCACGTGAAACAAGGCGCGTGATTGCCTTTATAATCCAGCCTCCGCTTTGCCTCTGGTCCGCCTGTTCCCATGGATTTCCCTGCTGAATTTGATGTCATTGTCGTCGGAGGTGGTCACGCCGGGACGGAGGCTGCGCTTGTGGCGGCCCGCATGGGTCAGAAAACCCTGCTTCTGTCGCACAACATCGAGACGCTGGGTCAAATGTCGTGCAATCCCTCGATAGGGGGCATTGGCAAAGGACATTTGGTGCGCGAGGTGGACGCATTGGGTGGTGCAATGGCGATAGCCACTGACGAAGCGGGTATCCAGTTTCGTATCCTGAATTCTTCCAAGGGCCCGGCAGTTCGTGCCACGCGCGCTCAGGCAGATCGGCTGCTTTACAAGCAGGCGATACGCTCCCGGCTTGAAAACCAGCCGAATCTCTGGCTTTTCCAGCAGGCCGTCGATGATTTGATGGTTGAGGGTGACCGGGTTGTGGGTGCGGTGACCCAAGTCGGGCTACGATTTCGCGCTCGCGCGGTGGTGCTCACGGCCGGCACTTTCCTAGACGGCAAAATTCATGTCGGTCTGAATCATTACTCAGGTGGTCGGGCAGGGGATCCACCCGCGATTTCGTTGTCAACGCGGCTCAAAGAGCTGAAATTGCCCCAAGGCCGCCTGAAAACGGGTACGCCGCCACGGATTGATGGTCGCAGCATTGATTTTTCCGTCATGACAGAGCAGCCCGGAGATATGGACCCAATTCCAGTGTTTTCGGTGATGGGTTCGGCGGCACTTCATCCTAAACAGTTGCCTTGCTGGATAACGCATACCAACGAGAAGACGCACGACATCATTCGTGCGGCGTTGGACAGAAGTCCGATGTTTACGGGTGTCATTGAGGGTGTGGGACCGCGCTATTGCCCCTCTATCGAAGACAAAATTCACCGGTTTGCCGACAAAACATCCCATCAGATTTTCCTCGAGCCTGAAGGCTTGACCACGCATGAGTTTTATCCCAACGGCATATCCACCAGCTTGCCTTTTGATGCGCAGCTTGCACTCGTAAGATCGATGCGCGGTATGGAAAACGCTCACATCTTGCGGCCAGGCTATGCCATTGAATATGATTATTTTGATCCGCGCGGCCTAAAGTACTCGCTCGAGACCCGCGCAATTCGAGGCCTGTTCTTTGCCGGGCAGATTAATGGCACGACGGGCTATGAAGAAGCCGCTGCTCAGGGTTTGCTGGCCGGGATGAATGCCGCGTTACAGGTTCAGGGTCGTGAGTCGTGGACGCCGCGGCGTGATGAGGCTTATCTGGGCGTGCTGGTCGACGACCTCGTTACTCAGGGTGTTCAGGAGCCGTATCGGATGTTCACCAGTCGGGCCGAATATCGGCTGAGCTTGCGTGAAGATAATGCCGATCTGCGGCTGACTGAAATCGGGCGGCAGTTGGGCTGCGTCAGCGATATGCAGTGGGAGTACTTCGAGCGTCGGCGGGAGGCCATCGCACGGGAGCTCGAGCGCTTGAAATCGACCTGGGTCAGTCCTCTGATTATGGCGGAAGCAGAAGCGCAGCGCGTGTTAGGTAAAGGCATAGAGCGAGAGTATGCGCTCACCGACTTGCTCCGCCGCCCGGATGTCAGCTACGCGCAACTGATGAGCCTGACCGGCGTTGACGGTCGTCGTTTCGATGACCCGTCGCTTGATCCCACCGTGGCCGAGCAGGTCGAAATTCAAGTCAAGTACGCCGGTTACATTGACCGTCAGGCGAAAGAAGTCGAGCGCCATGACCACTACGAAAATCTCAAGCTGCCCGAGGCGCTCGATTACTTGAGTGTGAAAGCCTTGTCGATCGAGGTCCGGCAAAAGTTGGCAAAGCACCGGCCTGAAACCTTGGGTCAGGCATCCCGTATTGCGGGCGTTACGCCGGCTGCGATTTCGCTTTTGCTGGTGCATTTGAAGAAGGGCGGTTTCCGCGAGGCAGTCGCTGATTCTGAACGATCGGACGCTGCCTGAATGCAGTCTGAAGAGCGACAGAAGCTGCATATGGCGCTGAGCGAGGCCGCAGCGCAGCTGCCGCTGAGCTTTACTTCGGAAATGCTTGAAAAACTGCTGGACTATCTGGCTCTGCTGCATAAATGGAACGCGGTCTACAACCTGACAGCGGTGCGTGATCCCTCGCAAATGCTGACGCAGCATTTGCTGGATTGCATGGCGACCGTGCCGGCGTTTGTGAATGCGCAGCGCGTGCTCGATGTGGGCTCTGGCGGAGGTTTGCCCGGCGTTGTGATCGCAATATGGGCGCAGCAGAATGCGCCGGCGATGCATGTGCATTTAATTGATACCGTGCACAAGAAGACGGCATTTTTGACGCAGGTAAAAGCCGAGCTGGGATTGCGCAATGTGACCGTGCACACCGGGCGAGTTGAGCAGCTCGAGATGAAAGAAAAATGCGATGTGATTACTTCGCGCGCGTTTGCAGATTTATCTGATTTCGTGCGTTGGTCAGAACACTTGCTTGCCTCAGGCGGTGAATTGATTGCGTTGAAAGGACAGGCGGCATCGGAAGAGCTCGAACGCTTGCCTGAACAATGGCAAATCACCCGGAGAACAGTGGTGAAGGTTCCGGGGCTGAATGCGCAGCGACATCTGGTTCATATCACCAGAACCAGTCAAGGTAGCGATTGAGATGGCAAACGAAATACCGAACAAAGTACCGAACCACCCGGCGCGAGCCAACAAGGGGCGCACTGTGACCGGTCAATACACCAACCAAAGATAACGACATTCATGGCAAAGATTTTTTGTATCGCCAATCAAAAAGGGGGCGTGGGCAAAACGACCACGGCGGTCAATCTCGCAGCGGGTTTGGCCAAGCTCGAGCAGCGCGTGCTTCTGGTAGACCTTGACCCGCAGGGCAATGCGACGATGGGTTCGGGGGTGAACAAATCCGATCTTGAGGTATCGGTGTACCAGGTGCTCCTCGGCATGGGCGATTTGCGATCGGCGGTCCATACTTCCGAGACAGGTCATTATGATGTGCTGCCGTCCAACCGGGATTTGGCGGGTGCGGAAGTGGAAATGGTCGAGCTTGATCAGCGTGAGCTGCGACTCAAGCAGGCGCTGGCCAGTGTCCTTGACCAATATGATTTTGTGCTGATCGATTGCCCGCCTGCGCTATCCATGTTGACGCTCAATGGTTTGTGCGCAGCACACGGTGTGATCATTCCCATGCAGTGCGAGTACTACGCGCTGGAAGGACTTTCCGATTTGGTGAACACCATCAAGATTGTGCACGCAAAAATGAATCCTGATTTGAAGGTGATTGGCCTGCTGCGCGTGATGTTTGACCCGCGCATGATGCTTTCGCAACAGGTGTCCTCGCAGCTGGAAAAACATTTCGGCGATAAAGTTTTCAAGACCATCATCCCGCGCAATGTGCGACTGGCGGAAGCGCCTTCGTATGGCATACCCGGCGTCATTTTCGATTCGGCGGCCAAAGGTGCACAGGCTTACACCGCATTTGGCAAAGAACTGCTGGATCGTATTGCCACGCTCTGATGTGCAGGGCAATTACAGATAAAGAAAGTAAACGTCATGATCAGTAAAAAACCGAAAGGCTTGGGTCGCGGACTCGAAGCCTTGCTGGGCGGCTCCTCCGATTTCACGAACGAGGCAACAGCAGTTACCGAGGCATCCCTCACCTTGCCGGTTGCCGCACTTCAGCCCGGCAAATATCAGCCACGTACCTATATGGATGAAACGGCGCTCAATGAGCTCGCGGACTCCATTCGTGCGCAGGGCCTTTTGCAAGCCTTGCTGGTGCGACCGATCAGCGACGGGAAAAATGGCGCAAGCCATGAAATCATTGCGGGCGAGCGAAGATTCCGCGCGGCGCAACTGGCTGGTTTGAAAGAGGTGCCGGTGCTGGTGCGCGAAGTAGATGACAAGGCCGCAGCGGCGATGGCGCTCATTGAAAACATGCAGCGTGAGGATCTTAATCCGCTCGAAGAAGCGCAGGGCATACAGCGGCTGATCGAGGAATTCAGTTTTACGCATGAACAGGCCGCCGCGTCGGTGGGTCGTTCGCGCAGCGCGGTGTCGAATTTGTTGCGTTTGATGAATCTTGCCAAGCCAGTCCAGGCGATGCTGATGGCCGGTGATCTGGATATGGGCCATGCGCGCGCGCTGCTGGCGGTTGACTCTGCAACCCAGATCACATTGGGCACCCAAATCATTGCCAAAGGATTATCGGTGCGAGAGGCCGAAAAACTGGTGGTGCGTACGACTACCGGCCAAGATGGCGCCAGATCAGTCACCAAAGACAAGTCACGCGACATCACAAGGTTGGAGGAAGAGTTGTCCGATGCCCTGGCAACGGCCGTCACGATCAAAGTCGGGGCAAAAAACAAGGGCGAGCTCATTATCGCGTTTGCCGGACTCGACCAACTCGAGGGTGTCATTGCGCGCCTGCGCACCGGCCAGGACTGATGCTGATTACGCAACATCCAATCTTGGTCCTGCCGGCAGGTTTCTGCCTGACCAATCAATTGACGCAAGTTGTTGAATCCACTTATAATCGCCGGGTTTTGCGGTACGCGTACCACGCCACGGCGCTGGGTGAATTTCTTCTCCCCAGTCCGCTAGAGCCAACCGGCTCGACCGAAATGTTTCCATGCTGCGACTGCTTCTGACCCAGTTGGCAACGACGCTGGCTGCAGCAGCACTGGCTGGCCTTATTGCTGGCCAGCATGCTTTCTTTTCGGCCTTGTTTGGTGGTTTGTGTTGCGTGTTACCGAATGGTTTGTTCGCACTGCGTTTGCATATCGGTGCGTTGAAGCCGGGGGCTCTGAGTCCGATGACTTTCTTCATCGGGGAGTTCATCAAGATTGCAATGACGGTCGCGTTGCTCGCGGCTGTCGCCTGGTGGTACCGCGACCTGAATTGGCTGGCGCTTATCGCTGCTTTCATCGTCGCGCTGAAAAGTTACATTATCTTATTGTTTAGGCACTGACACATGGCATCAGAAACGGCAGTTGAGGGAGCAGCGCACGCGCCGAGCGCTTCCGAGTACATCGTCCACCATCTGGGTCACCTGTCCACGCAGCATCAGGACAAGATCATTGATTTCAGCATCTTCAATGTCGACACGATCATTCTGTCGGTGCTGATGGGTATTGTTGGCTTGTTCTTCATGATTCGCGCCGCGCAAAACGCAACGTCGGGCGTTCCTGGCCGTTTTCAAGCTTTTGTTGAGTTGGTCGTTGAAATGGTGAATGACCAGGCCAAAAACATCGTTCATGGCGATCGCAGTTTCATCGCGCCACTAGCACTGACGGTTTTTGTCTGGGTCGCGCTGATGAACTCCCTCGACTTTCTGCCCGTTGATCTTTTCTCCGCTATTTTTGGCCTGTTCGGCCTCGACATTCATTTCCGTGTAGTTCCGACCGCTGACCTCAATGGTGCGCTCGGCATGGC
>JACCDH010349061.1_pt1 | contig 23315 bp, 22 predicted proteins | sample 7442481 | NCBI WGS metagenome assembly JACCDH01 (sample SAMN15323433, study PRJNA562643) | freshwater metagenome | isolation source: river surface water | place: USA:Blue River Watershed | collected 2017-08-15
AGTACTCGCTCGTGAGGAACACCGGTTTGCTCGGCTAGCTTGCCGTTCGCGATCAGGTGACGGTATTCACCGTGCACCGGCATCACGTTCTTCGGCTTCAAAATGTTGTAGCAATAAAGCAATTCGCCCGCTGCTGCGTGGCCAGAAACGTGAACCTTGGCGTTGCCCTTGTGAACCACGTTGGCACCGAGTTTGGTTAGCCCGTCAATCACGCGATAAACCGCATTTTCGTTACCGGGAATCAATGACGAAGCCAGGATGACCGTGTCACCTTCGCCAATCGTGATTTGGTGATCGAGGTTGACCATGCGCGCTAGCACTGCCATCGGTTCACCCTGAGAGCCGGTGCACATGTAGACCAGTTTGTCTTCTGGGTAGCTAACCGCTTTTGCCAGGTCGACAAACACGTCTAGCGGAGCGGTTAGATAACCCATCGCTAGGGCAATCTGCATGTTGCGAACCATTGATCGACCCACCAAGACCACCTTGCGGTCGTTGGCGAGTGCGGCGTCGATAACCTGCTGAACTCGGTGCACATGGCTCGAGAACGATGCCACCACAACCTTGCCCTTAGAACGCGCAATCACATTCTCGATAACCGGGCCGATGTCTTTTTCTAGCGGCGTGAAACCAGGAACGTCGGCGTTGGTGCTGTCGCTCATGAACAGGTCAAGACCCTCTTCGCCAATACGTGCAAATGCGCGTAGGTCGGTCAGGCGACCATCCAAGGGAATTTGATCCATCTTGAAGTCACCGGTGTGAAGCACCGAGCCAGCTTTGGTGCGAATGGCTACGGCTAGCGCGTCGGGAATCGAGTGATTTACCGCAATGAACTCAAGGTTGAAGCCGCCCAGGGTTTCACGTTGCCCTTCGGCAACCACCATTGAGTAAGGGGTGATGCGGTGCTCTTTCAGTTTTGCCTCAACGAAGGCAAGGGTTAGGGCCGAGCCGAGCAGAGGGATGTCGCCCTTTAGCTTGAGCAGATAAGGCACACCGCCAATGTGGTCTTCGTGCCCGTGGGTGAGCACAAGCCCGATGATGTCATCTAGACGGTCACGCAGGTAACCGAAATCCGGCAAGATCACGTCGATACCCGGTTGGTGTTCTTCAGGAAAGAGCACGCCGCAGTCGACGATGAGAAGCTTTGAGTCGATTTCGAAGACGGTCATGTTTCGACCGATCTCTCCGATTCCACCCAGCGGGATGATGCGAAGCACACCAGGCTTCAGCGGGGCAGGTTGCGGGAGGGTCTGAACCATGGGGCTCTTTTCTAGCGAGTAGTGCCAGCCACCTTCGGCAGAGCACCACCGGCTGCTGCGTTACGGTCTGGGCGGAAGTTTTCGAACGAAAGGCCGGTGATCTGTTTGACCAGGTCGATGTCGGCCTCGATGCGGGCGGCTTCAGACTCTTCTGGGCCGACCAGTGGTAGACGAACGCGCGGGCTGTCGATTAGACCTAGCCCGTGCAAAATGTATTTCGATGCCACGGTGCCAGGCACGTGGTTCATTGCTGCTCGAACTAGGGGCTCAAGCGAATTGTGCACGTTGAGAGCGTGGTGAAAGTCGTTGCGGTTGGTGGCATCAACCATCTCGCGATAGGCAGCCGGTGCGATGTTCGCGGTAACGCCGATCAGGCCGGTTGCACCAATCGATAGGTGCGGAAGAACGTTGCCGTCATCACCCGAGAAATAAAGCAGATCGGTTTCATTCATCACGCGCGAGGCCTGAGCAAAATCACCCTTGGCGTCTTTAACCGCAACGATGTTCGGGTGCTTGGCTGCGCGAAGAATGGTTTCAAAGTTGATCGGGATACCTGCGCGACCTGGGATGTCATAAAGAATGACAGGGAGGTCGGTGGCGTCAGCAATCATTCTGAAGTGGGTAAGCACACCGGCCTGAGTCGGCTTGTTGTAGTAAGGGGTGACAATCATTACACCGTCAGCGCCAGCCTTTTCAGATGCCTTGTAAAGCTCCATGGCGTGAGCGGTTTCGTTAGAACCACCACCGGTGATGATTTTGGCGCGACCGGCAGCAACAGACTTGCCAACTTCGACGAGCTTTAGCTTCTCTTTGTCGGTCAGCGTGGATGTTTCGCCAGTGGTTCCGGTAACCACAACGCCATCCGCACCGTTTGAAATCACGTAGTCGATGTGCTTCTCGGTGGCAGCCCAGTCAACCTCGCCGTCGGCGTTCATCGGGGTAACAAGCGCAACTAGCACCTGACCGAATAGATTACGTTGCTCTGACATGGCGGTTGACTATCTTTGAGGGCGTCGGCCTTATGGGGCTACGCGACCGTTCTTGTTGAATGCCTCGTAGGTGAAAGGCATGAGCTGAGCCCAAGCGTCTTCCATCTTCTCGGCGCACATTTCGATTTCGCGCTGAGGGAACGAAGGAAAGTGAGTGCCTTCGCGCTTGGTGCGCAGACTCAAGAAGTTCATCAACGCACGAGAGTTCATGGTGACGTACATGCTCGAGTAAATGTTTAGCGGAAGCACGATGCGGGCAACCTCACGAGCCACTCCGGCTTCGAGCATCCGCTGGTAAGATTCATAAGCCTGAAGGCTAACGGTGCGGGTTTCTTGCTCAACCAAAGCGGTTTGCTCGGCGGTGCCGGGAATGAACTCGTAGTGACCGGTTTTACCGATCTGAACTAGGTTGCGCTCAGGGCCTGGCACATAGAAAACCGGGCTGAGCTCCTTGTAACGACCTGATTCTTCGTTGTATGAAGCGATGCGGTGGCGCATGAACTCACGGAATACGAAGATTGGGGCTTGCACGTAGAAAGTCATCGAGTTGTGCTCGAACGGCGAGCCGTGACGGTCACGCATGAGGTAGTTGATCAGCCCCTGGTCGCGGGCTGAGGCTTCGGTACCGGCGCTGGCTGACTCAAGGGTTTGTTCACCTTGGGTAGATACGCGGGCGGCAAAAAGCACGTCTGAGTCGCTAGCGCTTGAACGCACTAGCTCTACGGTTACATCGCTGCGGAAAATGATATCGGACACCCCTCAATGTTAGTGGTCTTGCGGCAGCGTAAGAATGCGAAACACTAGAGCGCAAGCGGTCGGGCGAACCTAGCCTAGAGACATGGATCAAACCTCACGCTTGCTGCTCGTTCTGGGTGTAATCACCCTTGCGAGCATCCTCGGTTTGATTTGGCGAACCACTCAGGGTCGAGCGAAGCTGCTCAAGTCTGGTCTGCAAGTCGATTTGAAAGAACTCGGGGCAACTAAGAACGGGTTGCCTGTCACAGCTTTTGGCGAGCGCATCACGTTTTTGCAGTTCTCTAGCGAGTTTTGCGCGACCTGCAAATCGACCGCTCGGGTTTTCAGTGAGCTCGAAGAACATTCGAGTGATGTGCTGCACATTGAGGTAGACATCACCAATCGACTCGATCTGGCAAACAAGTACAACATTTTGCAAACCCCAACCACTCTGGTGCTCGATAAGCGCGGCGTAGTTCAGTCGCGAATCGGTGGAGCACCGAAACAGAACACCCTTGAAGAACAGTTAGGAACCTTCGTTATCTAATGGCAAAACCACAAATTGACCCAAGAGGCCCACGTTTTGGCGCAGCAATCACCGCAACCGCGCTCGCAGTGACGATTTATCTGGGCTTGGATGCTTCTACCGAAGCTGCGGCGTTCGCCATTTTGGTCGTGCTTACCGCCCTATTTGCAATCGGTGCAATCTTCGGCACCAGCAAGCACCCATACGCCTGGTTGTTCAAAACTTTCGTTCGCCCGCGTGTTGGTGCACCGACCGAACTTGAAGATGCTGCTCCGCCACAGTTTGCTCAGGCAGTTGGTCTGTTTGTGGCTGGTGTTGGCGTGGTTCTGCACCTTGCCGGCGTTGAGTATGGACTAGTTGGAGCCGCAGCGGCAGCGTTCGTTGCTTCGTTCTTGAACTCGGTGTTCAACTACTGCCTCGGCTGCCAGATGTACCTAGGTCTCAAGCGCCTGAAGGTTATTCGCTAAGTTTTATCGCTTTGCGCATGCAGGCTCTTGCGCGACGGCGATCACTAGCCGCATCGTAGGCGAGCCCTAAAGCAAACCACCTGGTCCAGTTTTCTGGGTCGGCGTAGGCGGCGTCGCGAAACTTGCCAAACTCTGCGTCTGCACTAGCCCTTGTTGGGCGACCGCTTGGGCGCAACGCGTAGTCGAACTGAGGCCACTGCCCCGATTGCTCGAGTTGTTTGGCAAGTTTTTCTACCTTGATGCCGAATCGAAACTCGGCGATGATCGCCCAGATTGCCAACACCGGAAAAATCATCAGAAGGCCGCCGAGCATCACCGGCAAGGGTGAACCAGAACCGATGAGAATGAGAGCGGTGTTGCCGAGTAAGGCAACATACATAATCACGAGTGCGCTGGTAACTACCGCGCCAAGCTTGGCACCGGTCATTTGAACACGGCGTCTAGGCCGACGTGAAGACCCTGCGCTTTGGCCGCGAAGCGAATACTTGCCAGAATGCCTGCCGAGTATGCGCTAACCGACGAGGTTTCGTGGCTGATCGTCAGCAATTCGCTGACTCCCCCGAAATGCACGTCTTGCTTGGCACTCACGCCTGCCAAACGAAGGCTGTGAACTGGGATGCCGGCGACAAGCTGCCCGCGGGCATCCTGTTCGGCGGCAGGAGCGGTCACGGGGGTAGTTCGGTTTGCCGAGATCAACTCTGCGGTGCGAACTGCCGTGCCCGAAGGCGAATCAAGTTTGCCGGCGTGGTGAGTTTCAACAATTTCGATGCTGTCGAAAAACTTTCCAGCCTCGGCAGCGAATCTTGTTGCCAGCATCGAACCGACCGAAAAGTTTGGAATGACTACGACGGCTGATTCGCCAAGACTGGACGGCAATTCGGCGAGGCGTTCGGCACTCCAACCGCTGGTGCCAACCACAATCTTTTGACCGGCGTCAATCGCACGGGCCACAACCTGCTGGCTAACCTCGAGGCGAGTGACTTCGAAAATCACGTCTGCGCCATCGCTCAGCGAGGCATTGCTCTTGCTGTCTAGGGCTGAGTGCAGCTCAAGGTCGCCAGCTGCGGCGATTAGCTCAAGCGCCAACTTGCCCATGCGCCCGGTTGCGCCGATAACTGAAACCTTGATTGCCATTGCTCTAGATTAGACCAGCCCGGCGAAGCTGTCTTCGGTGAGGTCACCAACCGCAACAATGTTCATAGTGCGACCGGCGATGTCGGCTGCCAAATCACGAACGTCATTCACGGTGACCTCGCGGAATCTGCGCAGCGCCTCATCGAGTGGAACGAATTCACCGGTCGAAAGCTCGGTACCCGAAAGTCTGCTCATGCGAGCCTGGGTGCTCTCGAATTTCAGCGCGAGGCCGCCTGACACGTTGCCAAAGGCAAGTTCAAGCTCTGCCGCCGTGATTCCGTCGGTGGCGACTTTGTGAAGTTCGGCAAGCATGAGTTCGGAAACTTCGCGGGCCTTCGCTGGCGAGCATCCGGCGTACAAACCAAACACACCAGCGTCTGAGTAGCCCTGGTTGAAGGAGTAGGTCGAGTAGGCAAGCCCGCGCTTTTCGCGAATCTCTTGGAACAGGCGCGAAGACATTCCGCCACCCAGAACAGTGTTCAAAACCGCCATCGCATAGCGTCGGTAGTCGTTACCGACAATGCCCTCCGTTCCAATCAGAATGTTGGCTTGCGAATTTTCTTCGTGGATGACTCGAAGCGAGCCTCTCGAAACGATGTCGGCTGACGCCAGTGAGCGACGTTCACGGGGTGAAGCTGCAACGCTGAGATCCCAGCCAGCCGCGCTAAAACCAGCTTCGACCAGTTCAACGATTTTGTCGTGCTCAAGCTTGCCGGCCACCGCGATCACGATGTCTTGCGGGCGGTAGTTGGCCTTGTAGTGCTCCCAAACTGCATCACGCGTGACGTTGGTGATGGTCTCGTTGGTACCGCCAATTGGGCGACCGAGTTCGTGGTCGCCAAGAACTTGCTCGAAGAACGCCTCATGAGCCACGTCTTGAGGGTCATCTTCGTTCATGGCGAGTTCTTCGAGAATTACGGTGCGCTCGTTGTTGAACTCGTTTTCATCGAGCACCGAAGAGGTGAGCATGTCGGCGATTACGTCGATGGCCAATGGCACGGCCGATTCTTGCACCCTCGCGTAATACGACGTGTGTTCTTTGCCGGTCGAGGCGTTAGATGAACCACCAACCGAGTCGAACGCGATGGCGATATCTAGGGCCGAGCGCTTCGCGGTGCCTTTGAACAATAGGTGTTCTAGAAAGTGGGTTGAGCCGAAGTGACCGTTGGTTTCATCGCGGCTTCCGACTCCAACCGAGAACGACACCGAAGCGCTTTGCACGCCCGGTACCGCCTCGGTTAAAACGCGAACACCGCTTGGGAGGACAGTGCGACGAATCACACTGCCGTCCGAAGCGGTGAACGAGAGTTCGTTTTGGTCTAGCGGAAAGATAACTTCAGTCATGTTTTGCTAAACCTAAAACGAGCGTTGCTTATTCTTCGTCTGAGTCGTTTGACTCGTTCGAAGCGCCTTCTTCACCCTCAACAACTGGGGCTAGCGATAGCTTGCCTCGGTCGTCGATCTTGGTGATTTCGACCTGAATCTTCTGGCCAACCGAGAGAACGTCTTCAACGTTCTCAACGCGCTTTCCGCCCGAGATCTTCTTCAGCTCAGAAACGTGCAGCAGGCCATCCTTGCCAGGAACCAGCGAAATGAAGGCGCCGAAGGTGGCCAGCTTCACAACGGTTCCAAGGAAGCGCTCGCCAATCTCAGGTACGTGAGGGTTAGCAATTGCGTTGATGGCAGCCTTTGCAGCCTCAGCCGAAGGACCGTCGGTAGCACCGATGTAAACGGTTCCGTCGTCTTCGATCGAGATGTCTGCGCCAGTGTCTTCTTGAATCTGGTTGATCATCTTGCCCTTAGGACCAATGACCTCACCAATCTTGTCGACAGGAATCTTCACAGCAATAACGCGAGGCGCAGTTGGAGCCATTTCGTCTGGCTCGTTGATTGCCTGGTTCATGACCGAGAGAATGCGAAGACGTGCGTCGCGAGCCTGGGTCAGAGCGCCGGCTAGAACCTCTGATGGAATTCCATCAAGTTTGGTGTCTAGCTGAATCGCGGTGATGAACTCTGGAGTTCCGGCAACCTTGAAGTCCATGTCGCCAAGAGCGTCTTCGGCACCAAGAATGTCGGTCAGAGCCGCATACTCGGTCTTGCCGTCAACGGTGTCAGAGATCAAACCCATTGCGATACCGGCAACCGGTGCGCGTAGTGGCACACCAGCGTTTAGTAGCGACAGCGTGGATGCACAGACCGAACCCATAGAGGTCGAACCGTTTGAGCCAAGAGCCTCAGAAACCTGACGAATGGCGTATGGGAACTCGTCACGAGCAGGTAGCACTGGAACCAGTGCGCGCTCGGCAAGTGCACCGTGACCGATTTCGCGGCGCTTCGGGGTGCCAACGCGACCAACCTCACCAGTTGAGTAAGGAGGGAAGTTGTAGTTGTGCATGTAGCGCTTGCTGGTCTCAGGGCTTAGTGAGTCAATCTGCTGCTCCATCTTGAGCATGTTCAGAGTGGTCACACCAAGAATCTGGGTCTCTCCGCGCTGGAAGATTGCCGAACCGTGCACGCGAGGAAGAACCGAAACTTCGGCGTCTAGCGGGCGAATGTCGCTTAGGCCACGACCGTCGATACGAATCTTCTCTTTTAGCACGCGGGTGCGAACTACCTTCTTGGTAACCGACTTGTACGCAGCCGAAATCTGGCCGTGTAGTGACTCGTCAAGCTTGGCAACTAGCTGCTCTTTGACCGAAGCCTTGAGTGCGTCGTCTGCATCTTGGCGTGCCTGCTTGTCGGCGATTAGGTAGATGCGGCCAAGTTCTGCTTCTGCCAGTTCGGCAACGGCGGCAAAAACCTCGTCGCTGTAAGGCGGGAACAGTGGGTACTCGGTCAGTGGCTTAGCCGACTTTGCGGCTAGGCGGCTCTGCGCCTCACACAGTTCTTTGATGAACGGCTTGGCAGCTTCTAGACCCTGAGCAACGATCTCTTCGGTTGGAGCCTGAGCACCCTCGTGCTTGATTAGGTTCCAAGCAGCGTCGGTAGCTTCAGCCTCAACCATCATGATTGCGACGTCTTCTTTACCGTTTTCGTTTACAACGCGACCGGCAACGACCATGTCGAACACGGCGCGCTCTAGCTGCGAGTGCTTAGGGAAAGCAACCCACTGGCCGTCGATCAATGCAACGCGAACGCCACCGACAGGGCCAGAGAATGGCAGACCAGCAAGCTGGGTCGAGATTGAAGCTGCGTTGATAGCAACTACGTCGTAAAGCTCGTCTGGGTGAATCGCCATAACGGTGACTACAACCTGAATTTCGTTACGCAGACCATCTTCGAACGAAGGGCGTAGTGGGCGGTCGATTAGACGACAGGCCAAAATGGCTTCGGTTGATGGGCGGCCTTCGCGACGGAAGAACGATCCTGGAATGCGACCGGCTGCATACATCTTCTCTTCGACATCGATAGTCAACGGGAAGAAGTCGAACTGGTCTTTTGGCTGCTTGCTCGCGGTGGTTGCCGAGAACAGCATGGTTTCGCCATCGATGTAGACCGCGGCGGCACCCTGTGCCTGCTGGGCTAGACGCCCGGTTTCGAAACGGATGACACGCTTACCGTGCTTGCCGTTGTCGATGATGGCGTACTCAACCTGAGTGCCATCCATTGCTTCGTAATTGTCTGGACCTACCATGGTCCCTCCTCTTTATTCTTCGATGCGCGCAAAAGCAAAACGCCTAGGATGCGCGCGTGTGCGTATGAGGTGAATAAACGGGCCCACATCGGAGAGGGCTGCCCTGGTCTGCAGTTGAAAACCTTGGATTGATTCCAAGACTCACGACCGAAGACCAGCAAACTCGCTTCATCGCTCAGGTTCAAGGCTAGCAGAGGGGGCCGACAAAGGCTAGGAACAGCCAGAAAAGAAAATCGCCCCAACCGACTGATCGATTGGGGCGACTGTTCGAAAAAGACCTTAGCGGCGCAGACCTAGACGCTCGATGAGCGCACGGTAGCGGGCGATGTCAACGTTCTGCAGGTAACCAAGAAGGCGACGACGCTGACCAACAAGAAGTAGCAGGCCACGACGGCTGTGGTGGTCGTGCTTGTGCTCTTTGAGGTGTTCAGTGAGGTCTTTGATTCGCTGAGTCAGAACTGCAATCTGAACTTCAGGAGACCCGGTGTCGCCAGGGTGGGTTGCGAACTCGTTGATAATTGCGGTCTTAACCGATGCTTCTAGTGCCATAACGGGCCTCTCATTCTCTCGCTGCGCGGCGCCTGTAGCAGTTTTGCTCAAGCTCTATTTATCCGCGGCCGATACACGGCAACCTGACAAGCATAGCGAAAAAGGTGCAATCACGCCATAGCGAGCAGAAATCAGTGGATGTTCTAACCGGCGATCTTGAATGGAGCAATCTGCGGCTTGTTGTGACGGTTGCCCGCCTCGATCGACCGCGTAGGCAAAAGATAGATGATGATGTTGAACACGAAAGACCCGAAGCCAACCAGCAGAAGCAGAAGGGACGACGGAAGTACATCGCTCGCCAGCAGCATGTACGCGAAGTCGCCGGCCGCTGTCGAGCTTGGGTCACTGATTGAAAGCAACCAGGCTTCAAGTGCTGCCGGGTCTAGCAACGAAGACATGTTTTCGAAAATGAAAGTCACCAGCGAAACTACGAACCAAATGAGCGCAATCAGGGTTACCAGCTGAGGAATCGAGTACCACCAGGCGCTGAAACCGGCATCGTGAAAACGTCTAACGGCAACAGCCAACCCGGGTAGCAATAGCGCCACCGCTGCGAGGGTGTTGGTCAGGGTGAAATTTTGCATTCCGAGCGCCAGCCCAATCGCGCTGTCGACAATCGACGTACCAATCGAAACGATTACCGTGAACAGCGTCCAGTACCAAAACTCCGAGCGCGTAGCCACGCCACGAAAGTTTGCGTAGTTTAGAAAACCGTTTTTGATTGCGTCACCGAACTGCACGAGGCATCCCCTTTTTTTTAAGTTTCTTCGGGCAGGTAGCCCTATGGTCAAATTCTAGGAGTAACCGCTAAAACTAAATGTCTAAGCGCTGGCGAATCTTTTCGAGATCGCGGTTGATCTCGGCAACCAAAGATTCGACGCCATCGAATTTTGCCGATGGGCGAATGAAATCTACGTATTCGAGCGTGACCAACTTGTCGTATAAATCAACGTCGTCTCTATCAAGAATGTGAGCTTCAATCAGTCGCGGTACTTCTTGGAACGTTGCGTTAACACCCACCGAAAGCGCGGCGGGGTAGCGCTCGGTACCAGCGTAAAGCCACCCTGCATAAACGCCATCTAGCGGAAGATAGCCTTCGGCCGAACGCTCCATGTTTGCCGTCGGAAAACCAATCTGACGACCGATCTTGAGGCCATGTTCGATGTGCCCCATGGTGGTGTGGTTTCGGCCGAGCATTTCGCTCGCCAGAACTACGTCACCAGCATCCAAGGCGTTTCGAACCAAGGTGGTCGAAACTACGGCGCCGTCGAGTAATACCGGAGCAACCTCGCGAACGGTGAAACCGTTTTGCGCACCGAGCTCACGCAACGTTTCTACGGTTCCCGCTCCCCCGGCACCAAACCTGAATCCCCGACCGACAATGACTGCCTTGGCTCTTAGCCCTTCAACCAGGTATCGGGTTACGAATGCTTCGGCAGACAGCCCGGCTAGTTCTGCATCGAATTCGAGTGAAAGCACACCCTCGACACCAGCCTCTTCAAGCAGATATGCCCTTTGGTTTGGGCCGATGACCGGAAGCGGCACGTTCGATGGGCTCAGAACTGCATTGGGATGGTTTGCAAAGCTAAGCACAACTGGAGCAAGCATGCCGTCTTCGGCAACATCGAGAAGCTCGGCCAAAAGGGATTGATGCCCGAGGTGTATGGCATCGAACTTGCCTATGGTTACGGCAGTTTCAGCCAGGTCACTCGGAATGTCACTTACTTGCTGCCACGTGTTCACTTGCGCCTCCGCGACAGCCAAAGGATGCCAAGTACTGGCAGAGCTAGAGGCAAGAAGCCATAACCCATGCCGAAACCGCTCCAAACCGATGGGTGGTTGAACAGGCTAGGGAGCGCAAGCGAAGCGATTCCAACGGAAATGACTCCGAACAGCTCAAACCAAACGGTGATGCGTGCGATCCTTGCCCATTTGTCACCCCTTTTGGTCAGTGCGATAGTGACCAGAATGTATGTGAGTGCGCTAACCAGTGAAAGTGTGTAGGCAACTGGCGCCTCATCAAACTCCCGAAAAAGCTGGTAGCTAGCTCGAGCGGTGGCAGAGAGTGCGAAAACCGCATAAACCGCAATAAGCAGGCGGCCGACACCTAGGCCAGGTTTTTCAGACATGGCTCAAGCCTAAGAGATTAGACGTTACTCCTGAGGCAAATCAGATGGAACGACGATGTTCAATCCCTTAGAAACCTCAGCTAGCGACTCGACGCGCACGCGCTCTGGTAGCGGCAACATGAAGCTGGCACCAAGTGAACCTTGTGAGTCTTGGCGAAGCAAGAAGCGCGCGGCAGCACGAGTGGCGAGCGACTCGTCACCGCAAAGAGACATGTCAACCGAATAAATGGCCTGGTACGGGGTTGGAACCTCGTCAATTCCCTCTGGAGCAAGGGCCTTAGCCGCAGGGTTGAGCTCAATCGCGACACGATTGGTCGACTTGGTGATCTTTAGCTGTGTTCCGGCGGTGGCAATTCCTACCGCATCCGGGTTGGCTAACATCGCTGCGTCATCGGTGGTCTGTATCACGGCGACCATGGCAAAGTTGAGGGCGGCATGTGAGAACGGCACCAAAGCAACGCCACCAGATGGAATCGCTAGCACCTCTGCAGGATCAGTCGAAGTAACCGGGGTCAATAGGCCGGTGTTGAATGCGCCACCGTTTAGACGCGACATCCAAGTTGAAAATGACTTGAGAGTGTTTTCTTGAGTAGGCGCTACAACCGAGATTGGCCCGGGGGTGAACTCGAAACCTGGGTTGACTGCAGCAACTTTTGGATCTGACCAGTCGGTGACCGCACCAGAAAGAATTTCCTCAGCCAATTTTGGAGTGAGGGTGAGGTTTCCGACGCCGTCAACATTGAAGGCGATGACCGCTGCGTCTAGCGCAAATGGAACTCGGGCATATGGGCTGCAGGTTGAGGCAGGTTGCGCTAGATCAGAGACCAAAATCGAGGTGGATGCTTCGTTGGCGGCAGGAACAAGAGTCATGCCTTCACAAGCAAAGCTCATGCTGTCAGCCCAGCCCATTGACTGATCTGCAATAGCGCTTGGAAGCCAGAGGCTGCTTTCGCCATTTTCACAGGTGTAGGTTTGCTCGGTCAATGCGGCCAGCACCTCGGGTGGCATAGGAGGGTTGCAACCTGTCAATCCGAGCGAAAGAGCCGCAGCGATTGAGATGGTAGTTAGTGCCCTGGCCTGCATTTTCTATTCCTTTACTAAAGCGGTATTGGGAGTGCGGATTCCTCCGCACTCCCAAACCGATTACTTGAGTTTTGTAACTAGTTGACCTTCTTGACCAGAGCCTGAGCCGTGGTCTTGATGCCGCCGGTTAGAGCAACGTAGCCGAGGCTAGCAGCCTTAGACGGTGCACAGCTGTTGACTACATAACCAAGGAAGTCACGAACAGCGTCACCCTTTGCGGTGCCATCGGCGGTCGGAGCAATGGCGTAGGTGATCGCGGCTAGGTTGTAGGCATTCTTCACCTTTGACAAGTAGTTAATGGTCACCGAACCATCTTTGTTTACCTTCTGAGCGGCTAGGAAAGCTGCTGTTGCGGCAACGGTTGGCTTTACGAACTGGCCCGATGGGTTCTTGATCGCAGCGTATGGCAGGTGCTTCTTGTTGCTGTCGCTCAGGTCAACGTAACCGATTGAGTAGGTGGTCTGCTTGATCTTTGTGACTAGGTCGCTCGAAGTCGCAGCGCCGATTCCGGCTGGGGTTGACTGGCTGGTGGCGGTGTTCCAGTTACCGTCTTTTACCCATCCGGTGACTTTGTTCTGCACCATGTAGTTAGCTAGGTTCTCGGTTGTGCCCGACTTTGAGGAGCGGTAAACCACGTTGATCTTCTCGTCTGGAAGGTCAGCCTTTGGGTTGTGCTTCTTGATTGATGGGTGGTCCCAAGTGGTGATCTTGCCCTGGAAAATCTGACCTAGAACGGTTGGGGTCAGGTTTAGGGTGGCTAGACCTGCAACGTTGTAAACCACCGTGACTGGCCCACCAACAACCGGCACGTAGGTGAATTTCGAAGGCTTGGCATCGGTTGCCGAGTAGGTTGCGTCTGAGCCTGCAAAGTTGATCGAACCTGCAGTGAAGTTAGCCCGGCCGGTACCCGATGAAGATGGGGTATAGGTGACCGAGTGCTTGGTGTAAGCAGCGGCACAGGTGGTCATGATGGTTCCAGCGAACGATGAACCACCCGAGGTGATGTTCTCTTTGGCTAGGGCTGCGCCACCGGTGAGCAGTGATGCTCCTAGGGCTAGGGCTGCAGCTGCACTTACAAGCTTTCGCATGTTTTCTCCTTGATCGAAGTCTGTCGGGCTGTCCGACGCTTTTAGTAAACGGTGCTTAGGTGAACCGACTGTGCTGGCTAGTTGTATGGCTAAAGAACCTAAAGTGAACTTCTGGTTACTAACCGAAGTGCCCGTTCACGTAGTCGTTGGTGCGTGAATCAATCGGCTGATTGAACACCTGGTCGGTAGAACCAAACTCCACAACGTGCCCCGGGTTGCCGTCTTCTGCCAAGAAGAAAGCTGTCTGGTCAGATACACGCTGTGCCTGCTGCATGTTGTGGGTAACGATAACGATGGTCATCGTTTCGGCAAGTTCAACGATGGTTTCTTCGATTCGACGGGTTGAGCCTGGGTCTAGAGCCGAGCAAGGCTCGTCCATCAGAATTACCTCTGGGTCCATCGCCAGAGAACGAGCGATGCAGAGGCGTTGCTGCTGGCCACCCGATAGCGAAACGGCTGGATCGCCGAGGCGGTCTTTAACTTCGTTCCAGATACTTGCACGGGTAAGTGACTTCTCGAGCAGAGCATCCGCGTCTTCGATCTTGCGGCCGCTTAGCTTGAGGCCAGAAAGAACGTTCTCTTTGATGCTCATGGTTGGGAATGGGTTTGGCTTCTGGAAAACCATTCCCACCTTGAGGCGAACCGATACCGGGTCGACTAGGTCGCCATATATGTCTTGCTCGTCAAGCAGAACTTGACCTGCGAGACCAGCACCAGGGATGAGCTCGTGCATACGGTTCAGAGTGCGCAAGAAGGTTGACTTGCCGCAACCCGATGGGCCGATAAGTGCGGTTACCTGGTTTGACGGAAACACTAGGTTTACGTCTTCAAGCACTAGGCGCTCGCCAAACCAGACGTGGATGCCTTCGGCACGAAGGTGCGATGAAGTGGTGAGTTCGTTAGAGAACATTAGCCCTTCTTCTTTCTTTGAGGTTTCTTGGCATCGCGGCCGAGAATGCGAGCGGTGCTGAAAAGCAAGGCCACCAGCAACATGATCACGAGCGCGGCACCCCAGGCACGCGAGGTGCTCGTGTCATAGCCAGCTGAGATGAACTGGTAAAGGTAGGTCGGTAGCGTCGACATTGGGCCGCTGAACACATTGAAAGAGGTTCCGTTAGCGGCAAAAGTCGTGAGCAACAGTGGCGCGGTTTCACCGATGATTCTGGCGATACCTAGCAACACCGCGGTGATTAGACCAGTTTTGGCTGCCGGCAAAATCACCTGGAAGAATGCACGGTAGGTAGGAGCACCCAGCGCTAGGGCGCCGTTTCGCAGGTCGGCCGGAACTAGACGCAGGGCTTCTTCAGCAATTCGCGTCACGGTTGGCAGCATGAGAGGCATCAGCGCTAGCGAACCGGCCCAACCCGCATAGGCGGTCACTCCGGTCACAATCAGAGCAGAGTAGACGAACAAACCAGCCACCACCGAAGGTAGCCCACTCATCGCCTGAACCAAGGTGCGCACAACCGACCGAGCGCGGCCACGGGTTTCGGTGAGGTAGATGGCAATCAAAACACCCAGAGGCACGGTGAACAGTGTGGTTAGACCAACGACCAGGATGGTGCCGATGATCGAGTGACCTGCACCGCCGTATTCGAGCGAAGTGGTCGGTGAAATGTAAACGTTGTTCTGGCTGATGAAAGCCGGAGAAATTGTTTGGGCACCGTTGACCACGACCGAGAAGAACACCGAAAGAAGAAGCACGGCAACTAGGGCGCTGAAGAAGATAGTGAAAACCATAAGGGCAGCGTCAGAGCCGCCACGCTTGCCGTAATGCTTGCGACCGACAAGTGCCGCGGCAACAAACTGAAGCGGCAGCAAGATGCCAAATGCAGACAGTGCAAAGTTCAGTGAGAACACATAGACCAACAACACGGTGATGGCTAGTGGCGCAATCGAAGCCAAAGCCACGTCGCGACTACGGTTCGCGTTCTTCTTTTGCCAAGGATTCGTTGGCTTAATCATGGGCTTTTCTTGCGCGATAGCCATTAGAGCTTCCTCCAGGGTTGCGCCTTGTTCACGATGTAGGCGGCCAGCGTACTGACCAGCAAAGTCACGACAAACAGAACTAGACCAGCAGCCATCAGGCCTGAGATTTCGGCTGTTGTGGCTTCACCGAACTTCGAAAGAATGAGCGATGCAATCGAACCACCTCGCGACTCGAGAACGTTGAACAGGTTGATGTCGAATGCAAGGTTGAGCACGAAGAAGATAGCCACGGTCTCACCCAGTGCACGTCCTAGACCAAGAAGCACACCACCAACAACGCCCCCCGACGCAGTAGGCATGATGACTCTTCTGAAAGTGGATGCTCGTCCGGCGCCAAGCGCGATCGATGCGTTGATCAGGTCGCGGTCCATCTGGCTGAAGATTTCTCGGGTTACCGAGGCGATGATCGGCACAATCATGACGGCCACGATGCATCCGGCAATGAACGGGGTGCCGATAAAGTTGCCACTTTCGTTGCTGAACACTGGGAACCACCCGAGTGTTTCGTTCAAAAACATCGACCATTTAGCTGCTTCAGGGGCGAAAATTTCAACACCCCAAAGACCGATGACGATCGAAGGCAAAGCGGCGAGCAAGTCAACCAAGATGGTGGCTACCTTGGCGACTCGGGTTGGAGCCAAAAACTCGATGAAGTAGGCAACCGCAATTGCCATCGGCACGGCAAAAATGATGCCAACGATGGCAATAAGCAACGAACCCCAAAGCATGGGACCAATTTGCAGGATGGTTTCTTCGCCCTCTACCGCAGACCAGGTGCTTCCAAAAATGAAGTCAATGCCCTGCATTTCAAAGGTTGGCCACGCTCTCCAGAGCAAGAAAGCCAGGATGAGGCCGACTAAAACGATCGCAAGATAGGCGGCAGCTGTTGCTGTTCTAAAGAAGAGTTTGTCTTTAGCGCCGGTTGGCTTAGATACCAAGCGACGACGCTTGGGAAGCACTTTGGTTTCAGCCATGGCTATAGCCTGAACGGCTTATGTGAAGCGATAGTTGTGACTAGGTAAACGTCAGGTGAATTGCGTTTAGGCAATGCCCCAAATTTGAGCCATTCGAGCCGACATGATTGCGACGGTTAAGCCCGAAACTGCGAGCACTAAGGTCGAAAAACGGTTACGTTCAGCCAGTGCCCAAACCACTGCCCCGGCGGGAACCATCATGGCAACTAAAACGTAGCCGAAAAACTCAACCACATCGCCCTTGCTCTGCGCGCCCATGAACAAAAGCACAATGGTCGCCACGAACTGCACCACTAGAGCAACTTCGGTTAGAACTGCCGAACCCATGGTTAGCAAAGACGGTTTGCGTCCGAACATCCCAGCAATTAGGCACAGGGATGCGCTGCCAAACGACACCGCGAGAAGCGAGTAATAAAGCCAATCAACCATTTGACGCCTCAGAAAAAACAACTAGTGACTTGAGAGTGGAGCCAGCCTTTGTGAGCATGGCGATGAGTTCACCGGTCGGGGCAAAGGCTGCGATGGCGCGGTCTTTGGCCAGTGCGTTTTCGGCAATCTCACCAATCGCAATTCGCTTGCCGTGGCGCAAATCAACTACTTCGCCCGCAGAAAGCTCACGCACATCGAAAGCCTCTCGTGCTGCCTGTGCGCTGTTCAATAGTTCGACTTCACCCTTTTTCAGATCGGCAAGAGCTTGGGAATCGGTGACTTGGTAAGCGCCAACGCGGGTTCTGCGAAGCGCGGTCAGATGACCGCCAACCTCGAGTGCATTGCCTAGGTCGCGAGCCAGCGCACGAATGTACGTTCCCGAAGAACAATCGATGATGACGTCTAGGTCGACGAAGTGGTGGTCGCCAACGGTTTCTCGACGAATCGGGCCGAGAACATCGAAGCGCCCGATGGTAACCGGGCGAGCGGCGAGTTTTACCTCGTCTCCCCCTCGAACCTTTGCATAGGCCCGTTCGCCATCTATCTTGATGGCGCTAACCGATGATGGCACCTGCATGATTTCGCCGGTGAGCGGTTCGATGGCTTCAGTGATGTCTAACTCAGTGAGAGCATCCACGTCTTTTTGGTCGGCAACATTGAGATATTCGCTCTCGCGGTCATCGGTCACTGTCGATGCGCCGAGTCTGATGGTTGCTATGTATGTCTTGTCTTCGCCAACCAAAAAAGTTAGCAGCTTGGTTGCGCTGTTGACTCCGATTACCAATAGGCCGGTAGCCATGGGGTCAAGGGTTCCTGCGTGGCCAATTTTGCGGGTACCGACAATGCCTCGAAGCTTTGCAACCACATCGTGGCTGGTGAACCCTTCAGGTTTGTCAACCAGCAACAGACCGCTAGAACTGGTCACGGTTTATTGCTCGTCGTCTTCTTCAGGCTTTGGTTCGCGGTAGGGATTCTCTTCACCGGCATATTCGGCTTCTGCCGCCAAACGAGCCACTTCGGCATCGCGGGCCTTTGCCTCAGCCAAAAGTGCAGCCAAGCTAGCAGCCGTTGCCGGAACCTCGTCAATGACAAACTCCAGCGTTGGGGTAACGCGAATCTGCAGGTGACGACCCACCTCGCCGCGAATACGACCGGTGTTTTTGGTCATGATCGCCATGCTGGTGTTGACCTCATCGGTCGAGCCGTAAACCGTGTAGAAGACGGTCGCATGCGCCAGATCGGGCGTGACACGAACGTCGGTAATCGTCACCATGCCTAGATCTGGGTCTTTGACAACCCGATCTAGAGACTCGGCGATAAGTACCTTAATTCGTTCGGCCAGCCTTCTGGCGCGTGCGACGTCTGCCATACCTAAACCCTTGGCTTCTCGCGCATCTCGAAGGTTTCGATGACGTCATCAATCTGGATGTCGTTGAAACCTGCGAGTCCGATACCGCACTCGTAGTCGGTCTTAACTTCGGTTGCGTCATCCTTGAATCGCTTGAGCGACTCGATTTTGACGTTGTCGACGATAACTGCGCCGGCGCGAAGCACACGAGCAAGCGAGTTGCGCTTGATCGAACCGCTTCGAACGTAAGAACCAGCGATGGTGCCAACCTTCGACGACTTGAAGATGTCGCGAACTTCGGCAGTACCGAGCTGAACTTCTTCGTACTCCGGCTTGAGCATGCCCTTGAGAGCCTGCTCAATGTCATCGAGCGCAGAATAAATAACCGAGTAGTGGCGAATGTCGACACCCTCACGGTCGGCACGCTCTTTGGCCTTGTTGTCAGGTCGAACGTTGAACCCGATGATGATTGCGTTGTCGACGGTAGCAAGGTTGACGTCAGATTCGGTAATGGCACCAACACCGCGGTGGATGATGCGCAACTGCACGCTGTCATCGACCTCGATCTTGAGCAACGAGTCTTCGAGGGCCTCAACAGCACCCGATACGTCACCCTTGATGACCAAGTTGAGTGACTCAACCTTGCCCTCTTCGAGAGCCTTGGTGAAGTCTTCGAGGCTAACGCGCTTGCGAGTCTTGGCAAGCAGAGCGTTGCGGTCGGCGGCTTCTCGCTTCTCGGCGATCTGGCGCGCCTGGCGCTCGTCTTCGGTAACCACGAAGGTGTCACCGGCACGAGGAACAGACTGGAGACCGAGAACCTGAACCGGGCGTGATGGGCCGGCCGACTGCACGGCGTTGCCGTTTTCGTCGAACATGGCACGCACGCGACCGTGAGCTGCACCCGCAACGATCGAGTCTCCAACCTCTAGGGTTCCAGACTGAATCAGAACGGTTGCGACCGAACCGCGACCCTTGTCGAGGTTTGCTTCGATGGCAACACCACGAGCATCCTTGCTTGGGTTGGCACGCATGTCTAGTGCGGCGTCTGCGGTTAGCAGTACAGCATCTAGCAACTCTGGAATGCCTTTGCCGGTGAGCGCTGAAACGTCTACGAACATGACATCGCCACCATATTCTTCGGCAACGAGGTTGAACTCGGTGAGCTGCTGACGAATCTTGGCAGGGTTTGCGCCTTCTTTATCGGTCTTGTTGACTGCAACAACGATCGGCACACCCGCCGACTGAGCGTGGTTCAACGCTTCAATCGTCTGAGGCATAACGCCGTCGTCAGCTGCAACTACCAGAATCGCAAGGTCGGTAACCTGAGCACCACGTGCACGCATGGCGGTGAACGCCTCGTGACCCGGGGTGTCGATGAAGGTGATGGCACGGTCGATACCCTCGTGCTCAACGTGCACCTGATAGGCACCGATGTGCTGGGTGATTCCACCGGCTTCGCCAGCGATGACGTTGGCGTTACGAATGGTGTCGAGCAAACGAGTCTTACCGTGGTCAACGTGACCCATCACGGTGACGACAGGTGGGCGGGCTTCTAGCTCGTCTTCTTCGTCTTCGTAATCGGTCGAAATGTCTAGACCAAAGCCTTCGAACAGCTCTCGCTCTTCGTCTTCTGGAGAAACGACTTCGATCTTGTAGCCAAGCTCAACACCGAGAATCTGGAAGGTGTCTTCGTCTAGCGAAGCAGTTGCGGTAGCCATCTGACCTAGGTGGAACAGAACGGTGATCAGCTGACCGGCGTTGGCATCAATCTTGTCGGCAAAGTCTTGGATGCTCGCACCGCGACGCAGGCGAATAACCGTGTTGCCGTCGCCACGTGGAACTACCGCTCCACCTAGGCTCGGCGCAGTTCTTTGTTCGAATTCTTCGCGTTTTGCGCGCTTGGATTTGCGGGCCTTTGAGTTTCCGCGCGGGCCACCCTTACCGAATGCACCAGAGGTTCCACCGCCGACACCACGTCCGCGACCGGCACCTGGGCCACCACCTGGGCGAGGTGCACTGAATCCAGTGCCTGCTCCGCCACCGGCACCAGCGCCGCCGAAGCCTGGGCGTGCACCGCCGAAGCCTGCGCCAGCCGGGCGAGGTGCGCCACCTGGACGACCTGGACCACCGGCACCACCGGCACCAGCCGGACGACCTGCGCCACCTGGGCCACCTGGACGACCCGGGCCACCGGCACCAGCCGGACGACCAGCACCACCTGGGCGTGGAGCGCCTGGGCGACCCATTCCCTGTGATGAAGAGAACGGGTTATTGCCTGGGCGTGCTACAGGGCGTGGAATGCCCATGCCCTGAGCCGAAGCGAATGGGTTGTTTCCTGGGCGTGGAATGCCTGAGGTTGCGCTAGGTGCAGCAGGTGCTGCCGGAGCTGCCGGTGCAGCTGGTGCACCACCTTCTGGCTTGGAGTCTTTTGCTGCAGGAGTCGGCGCTGCAGGAGCAGCCGGCTCGACTTTTTCAGCGGCCGGGGCAGCAGGCGCCTCAGCCTTTTCGGCTGCTGGCTTTGCAGGAGCGGCCTTAGGTTCTTCCTTCGGCTTGGCGTTCGGGAACGCGTCACGAAGTTTCTTTGCCACCGGCGGGGCGATTGTTGATGAACCACTCTTGACGTACTCGCCAAGTTGTTCCAGTTTGGCCAAAGCATCCTTGGTATCGATACCAAGTTCTTTGGCGATGTCATAAACGCGAAGCGCCATTAATTTCCTCTGTTCGGGGGCCTACCCCGAGCAGGGCAGGCCGTTAAAGCTGTTGGGCTCTCATTTCGAGCTACTCATTTGTTGCCAACATCGTTTCTGCCTGTTCTATGAATGTGATCAGACCCGCGGCATCTGGCTGAACTAAAACTCGAAAGGCTCTCGCAAATGCTCGACGCTCGATCGCGGTTTTTGTGCAGTTTGAACTCGGATGCACCCACGCACCTCTGCCGAACAAAACACCTTGCGGGTCTGGTTCGATTCGAAAATCGACACAAACAACTCGAAGGAGTTCGGTTTGGGAAGCACGTTGGCGACAACCAACGCAGGTTCTAACAGGTTTCATTCTAGCCCTTAGCGCTCGTTTGGGCTAGAACTACTCGCCGTCGAGAATGCTCTCGGGCTGAATGTCGATCTTGGCACCGGTTAGATCGGCTGCCAACCGAACATTCTGGCCCTCTTTGCCGATCGCAAGTGAGAACTGGTAGTCAGGCACTAGAGCACGAACGTGAGGTCGACCATCGACGTCTGATGGAATCACATAAGCGCTCGAAACCTTGGCTGGCGAAAGGGCCTGAGCCACAAACTTGGCCACGTCTTCGTTCCAGTCGACGATGTCGATTTTCTCTTCGTTCAGCTCTGCCGATACCGCACGAACACGCTGACCTAGAGGGCCGATGCATGAACCCTTGGCATTGACGCCAGGCTCGGTGGCTCGAACCGCAAGTTTGGTGCGGTGCCCGGCTTCGCGGGCAACCTGCATGATTTCGACAACACCGCTGGCGATTTCTGGTACCTCAAGTGCGAACAGCTTGCGAACCAGCATCTTGTGACGACGCGAGACGGTGACCATTGGACCGCCGCGGTTGCCCTTTTCTACCTTGGTGATGTAAACGCGAATCTTTTTGCCGTGGCTGTAGTCTTCGCCAGGAACCTGCTCTTCGGCTGGCAACTGGGCCTCAAGCGGGCCGAGATCGATGGCGATCATGTGAGGTCGGGTGCCTTGCTGAATGGTGCCCATGACGATGTCGCCAACTTTGCCGGCAAACTCACCCATCAAGCCCTCGTCGGCGATTGCGCGAAGCCTTGTGGTGATTACCTGCTTTGCCGAGTAGGCAGCGATTCGACCGAAGTTTTCTGGGGTAACGTCGATTTCGTCAGCAGCGATGGTGCCGTCTTCGGATACCGGTCGGTCATAAATCGTGACCTGACCGGTCTTGCGGTCAAGCTGGGCACGAGTGGTAACCGGGGCATCGCGCTTAGGGATTACGCCGACGGTCTTTTGATAGGCGGCAAGAATCGCACCTTCGATGATCTCTACGAGTTCACCAAACGGAATCTCTTTTTCGCTTTCAAGGGCCTTTAGAACTCTCAAATCGATGTCCATGAAGACGCCTCCTCGGCCACTAGTTAGTTTTCAGTTGACCAGAATTCGGGGTTACCCGAGTTCTGCTAGAGCCGATTCTACCTTGACCGAGCGACGTTCACCTGTGCGGCGGTTCCAAAGGTCGACTTCACCAGTTTCTAGCCCTTTACCGACGATGACAATCTGTGGAACACCGATGAGTTCGGCATCGCCAAACTTGACGCCCGGGCTCACCTTGGCGCGGTCATCCAAGATCACAGACTTGCCAGCCGCTTCGAACTCGGCAGCCAACTTCTCGGCGGCTTCATAAACCGCTTCGTCTTTACCTGCAGCGACGACATAAACATCGGCAGGCGAAACAGCGGCCGGCCAGATCAGACCCTTGTCGTCGCGGTTCGCCTCGGCTAGCACTGCAACAAGTCGTGTGACGCCGATTCCATAAGAACCCATGGTCACGGTGACCAGCTTGCCGTTTTCGTCGAGAACCTTGAGATCTAGAGCCTCGGCATACTTGCGGCCGAGCTGAAAAACGTGCCCGATTTCGATACCGCGGGCAAGCTCGAGCGGCCCAGAACCGTCTGGAGCTTGGTCGCCAGCGCGAACCTCAGCAATGTCGGCAACGCCGTCTGCTTCGAAGTCGCGACCCTTGACCAGGTCGAAAACATGCTTTTCGCTGATGTTTGCGCCGGTGATCCATGAGGTGCCATCGACCACACGAGGGTCGAGAAGGTAGCGGATGCCCGTGGCTGACTTTTCACCAAGTACGGCTTGGCCGTCTTTGATCGGGCCGATGTAACCCTTGACCAGGCCTGGGTTGGCAGCGAAGTCGGCATCGGTTGCTGGCTCAACGTCGTTAGGTGCGAACGCAACTTCTGCGCGTTTGGCGTCAACTTCACGGTCGCCAGGCAGAC
>JACCDH010432652.1_pt1 | contig 23315 bp, 17 predicted proteins | sample 7442481 | NCBI WGS metagenome assembly JACCDH01 (sample SAMN15323433, study PRJNA562643) | freshwater metagenome | isolation source: river surface water | place: USA:Blue River Watershed | collected 2017-08-15
TGCAAATGAATCAATTAGTATTTATTGCAAAATATTTATTCCAATTACACTTGCAATTTCAAATAAAAAGTCTACCTTTGCATTCCGTTTGACGATGACCTCGTAGCTCAGCTGGATAGAGCAACTGCCTTCTAAGCAGTAGGTCACAGGTTCGAATCCTGTCGGGGTCGCACCGTTAAGTCGGCAAGCATCATAAAACCGGGGAGTAGCGCAGGCCGGTAGCGCATCTGGTTTGGGACCAGAGGGTCGCAGGTTCGAATCCTGTCTCCCCGACAAAAAAAAGCCTCTTTCGAGGCTTTTTTTTATGCCCAAAATCAGACACTACAATTAGATCAAACGGATCAAGTAAAATTTCTAAACAAGTGAAATTTCCGGGTGGGATTCTAAAAACAGGGTGAAATTTGCAGTATTAACACTATGCATGATTCAATACAAACTTTCCTGGACTTTATATTGCCCCAAGGGTAAAAATGTGTTCTAATTCAAATATATTACACTAAGCAAATAATTTAGCAATTTAAAATAGGAAGATTATAATCTCGCATAAACCTTTATGCAGAATGCTATTCATTTTGGGAGAAAGGCATTTCATGGTTCTGCTGAGTCAATTCGATTTCTAAAATAAAATCATTCAGAGTGATTTCACCAAAACTATTTCAACTTTATTTCCCTAATTGTTCAATATAAATTTGTTTCCTCAACAATGATTGCTGGTAGGTATTTGAAACAATTTCTTGAACATACAACATCCAAAAATCAACCAATTTCAATCGGGCAATTTGTTTAATAGCTGCAGAATCAGATTGATACCATTTTTTAGGAAAATTGGGATAAAAACCAAGAATAACACCCCGCATCACCAGTGAATTTATCTTTTTCAATGAATTAGATTGAGAGAAAATCTGATTGCTATCTAACAATCTAATTTCAGTACCCACTTTTGCCAAATCCCAAAGAGAATTTAAAAACAAATTCCAATCAGTATTTTCCGATGCTTTGAAATAAATAATTTTAGAGTCATTATTTTCTGTGAGATTGCGTATAATTTGATAGCTATTTTTCCTATCAATCAAATCAATGTACTCAAAAGTATTAACTTCAAATAAAAAAGAGTTTTTCTGTAATACTGAGATTAAAAGAGAAGAATCTGACGATATTGGAAAACCAATGTTTAATTTCTCAAAATCACATTCTTTTTTCAATGAATGAATTTTCGCAACGCTTATTTCTATATAATTTTTGTCACGAATTTGATTTGAATCAAAAACTATCGTGATCTCATCCCAATAACTGTACATATCTCAATAGACTCTATAAAAATATCATTACAAATGTAAAAAATCAAGCGTTCAAGCTGTATTTATCCTTGTTTCAATTCCCAAAACCACTCTACTAATCATATACTAATTTCGTTTCTTTGAGCAATCAAATCCTCAATTGTGAATTGACTATTCATTTCTGAATTAATAAGCTTTAGAACCCTCGTTTTTGTATTGCGCACATGTTGTTCTGATACTGTTAACAAGGTGGCAATTTCCTTTATCTTTTGACCATTGAGTAAATAACTTAGAATGGTTTTTTCCGTTTGATTCATGGTTTGAATACAAGAATATTTATCAATATAAAATGTCAAAACATCAGATACTTTTAATTGATTCATTTCTATCTCCAAATCTTCTTCTAATTCGGTCAAGGCAATCAATTCTTTTCTTATTTGTACCAAATCGGGTTCTTTTGATAATGATGATTTTTGAATCATTTTCACAATTTGATTGATTTTTTTGACCATAGCTTGATTTGAAGATATCAATCGGTCGGCAAACAATCTTTTATTTTTACTCAACTCATTTAAATTTCGGTTGTTGTTAATTTCTAATTTCAATTTTTCAACTTCAATTTTTCTATTTTTCGCGTAAAACATCAACAATGCTCCTATTAACAATAACACCAACAAGGAGCAAAAAAACATTATTAGATATTGCGCGTTTTGACTCTGAGTTAATTCAGATTTCAATTTTATTCTTTTGTTTTCAGAACTTAAAGTGCTTAACTTGAAATTCAACAACATGTCGTTTTGCAAATTCAAATTATTCGCTTTAGAAACCGCTAGCTTTGACTCTAAGCTCAAAATTTCCCATTTTCTACCTTCAGGTGTACCTTTGGTCATTAAAAACAAAATCTCGGCCAATTCTCCTGATAACTTTACTTTGTTTTGACGCTGCATGCTTTCATACATTTGAACATAATCAGCTATTGTAAACATTTGAAAACCTTTATTTTCTGCCTTTTTTATGAGCGATCTCCAAAACGGCAATTGAAATTCAATATTTTCTTTAATTCTGGTTTTATAAGGTTCAAAAACACGGCTAAAATTGAAAGGATCATTTTTCGCCAAATACAACTGAGCTTTGCGAACGTCATAAATGGCCTCAATATTCTCCCCCATGTCTTTTACATTAATCGAATTTAATAGTTTTTCTGCTTCGGCAATTTGGCCTTTCCCCAATAAAATATTTGCTTCATTCAATTGATAAACAGACAGTTCATAAGGGATATTGGATTTGAAACCATCTTTATACTTCTCATACAACGACAAAGCTTCTTTAGATTCATCAATACTTAATGCCACTGTGATAACATTGTTAATCAACATAGGGACTTCAACATTTAGGGATTCGGCATATCCCAATGCTTCTTTGAAATATTTTGAAGCCAATTCTAATTCCCACATATCATAGTAGACAGACCCCAAATTATTGGCGTAATTCAACATCCATTTTTGATCATTGATATCTTTTGCCAATTGATATCCTTTGTTGTATAAAATTACCGATGAATCAATTTGATTCGAAGCATACTTTAAAAAAGCCAATTGTTGTATTTTGGACAAATTAATTTCATTGTTTTGGGTATTAATTTGGTTAAGGTATTTTTCACTTTCAGTGTTTTTTGCGTGAACACCGGCATACCAACCCTTTAACAATAACAAAGATTGCGCCCAATCTGCATCATCTTCCGCTAAATCTTCTTTTTCTATTAAGTGACATAAATAATTCAGATCCTTTTCGGATTTTGACATCATGGACCAATATAAGATAATGACCTTTTTAAACGACTCTGTGTTTTTTTCAGTTTCTTTGGCCTTTAAAATTTCTGAAAATAATGAATCAACTGATTTTACATTTACTCCTTTAGTGGAAACTGAATTATTGTTGCATGAAGCAAAAATTAGTCCCACAAAAAAGGCGACAATACTAATTGGTTTCATTTTTAGACAGATGTTGTCACAAATTAAATAGTAGAATGACTTAAATGTGACACGTACACTGTTAAAACTTTGTAAACGGTTATTTTTTTTATAAATAAACCCCCAATTTATTTATTTTCATTTTATTGAAATAATTGAATGGTAAAGGTTACAGCACAGCCACCCATCACCGCTGTGAATAAATCTTTTCCGTAATCATCGGAATTCCAATTAAAACCAGTTTGAGTAAAATCCAAAGTTTCTTTTAACAATCCTATGCCCAATGTGGTAAGAGTAGAAGCTAGAAATGCCTTTTTGTGCGCTGTTTTGGGATCTATTAACTTGTAATGGTCATGATAAATTTTATAGCCAACTGTAGAAGTTATTATTCCAACTGCCAAATATTTCTGTTTATCTATGGTATTTAAATTGATTGAAAAATCATTGGATTGAGAAAACCCTGATTGAACAGAACAAAAGGTAAAAAGCAAAATAAGGTACAAAGATTTCATAATTTTTCATATTGATTGGTTCGAATCAAACTGTTCAAAACTGATGCCAACTTTTTTTTACCGGCACCAAAAAAAACACAATGAGCTAACTATCAACACCTTGAAACTATTTTAAGTTTATTCAAAAAAGTTTGGCAAGGCTTTTGTTATGAGTTTGAGTATGAAATAACAAATGTTTAACCTTTAACCAATTCAATGATGAATAACAAGTTCAAAAACTCCGTAATTGCAATCTTCATGTTGATTGCATTTCCAAAATCAGTTCTCGCACAATTTGAAATTGGCGCAGGAATTGGGGCTACTAATTTCCAAGGCGATCTTGGAGGCACTCTGAACAATGGTGCCTACAAATTTTGGGATTTAGACTTGTATTCAACCCGTGAAATGGCTCAAGTATTTGGCAAATATGCTTTGGCTCCAAATCTTAAACTTCGTGGCAATTTTGCCTATGCACACATCTATGGAAATGATGAATATGCTGGTAATCCCGAAATCGCTGAGCGTGGAGTAAAAATGGATGGTCAAGTGCTTCAAGGTAATGTACAAATAGAATTTAATCTATCTTCTAATTCACCCATTTATGGTATTGTAGGACTTGGGGTTTCTCGCTACAATGTTGAAACTGCTATTCACGGTGTAAATCAACAAAACAAACCCTCTAATAGCTTTAATGTTCCAATTGGCATAGGAATGAAAATAGCACAAGTAGGAATAGGTCAACTTAATTTAGAAGTGGTGGCACATTATTTAAACACCGACTATGCCGATGGTTACGCAGGACCTAATTCATATAGCAATGATACTTACACTTTCTTGTCTGTAAATTATAGCATTCCTCTTGGAAACCACAAATTCAAATATGGCCCACCTAAAAACAAGAAAATGATCCAATTCAATAAACGCAAATGTCCAGGTTTTTAACCTGGACATTTTGTTTAATTTTATGCTATAAAAACATAATTATTGTAATTTATACAATAATAAATATATATTTGTTGACCGGCAGTTTTGAATTATATTGCCAAAACAACAATGAATCGCAACTCAAAGACCCAATTATTGTTTCATTCATTCGGTAATTTTCATTTGAAAATATGCATTTTGGCATCCTTTTTATTTGCCTTATCGGTGAATGCTCAACCAATCAAAGTTGAAGTGCAAAAAACTGAAAATGGTTATCAATTACTGAGAAATAACAAACCCTATTATATTATCGGGGCGGGTGGCCAAACTCAATTGGATTTGGTAGTAAAATTAGGTGGAAATTCGATTCGAACTTGGGGTTTGGAAAATGCTCAAGAGGTTCTAGACAATGCCCATAAAAAAGGACTTACTGTAATGTTAGGATTTTGGATTCAACATGAACGTCATGGCTTTGATTATGACAATGAAATAAAAGTAAGGAAGCAAATTGAATATTTCAAGAAAGCTATAGATCAATTTAAAAATCATCCGGCTTTATTATTATGGGGAATAGGAAATGAAGTTGATTTATTTTACACCAATACCAAAGTTTGGAACACCATCCAAGAAATTGCAAAATATGCACATCAAGTTGATCCAAATCACCCTACTACTACCGTTACGGCAGGTTTAGATTCCCTTGAAGTAAAACATGTATTGAAAACTTGTAAGGACATTGACATTTACAGTGTAAATACCTATGGCGACATTGAAAATGTCCCTCAAAATATTCATAAATTTGGTTGGGAAGGACCCTATATGATTACGGAATGGGGACCAAATGGTCATTGGGAATCACCAGTTACCAAATGGGGAGCAGCAATTGAACAATCTAGCAAGCAAAAGGCCGAGGTATATCAGAAAAGATACAGCGAGTACATTGAAAAATACAAACATCACTGCTTGGGGTCTTATGTGTTTTTATGGGGACAAAAACAGGAATACACAACTACTTGGTATGGATTATTTTCGAAAGAGGGATATGAAACTCAAGCCATTGATGCATTAAAAATTGCTTGGAGCAAAGTGAGTCCCGAAACACCTACACCGAGTATCGACACATTTTTAATCAATCATTCTTCATGCTTTCAAAACTTGGAAATTTTGGCCAATTCTGTCAATAATAGAGCTTTTATACAACCTACATTCATCACATACAACAAAGAAAAAAAAGAAACAAAAGAGCTTGATATTTCATGGAGAATTCTTGCTGAAAGTACCGATAAAAAAGCAGGAGGAGATGTGGAAAATGAAGCGGAAGAATTGAAACTCAAATTCAAAAAATCGGGACCAAATGAAATCATATTCACAGCTCCTTCAGACAGCGGAGCATACCGACTTTTCGTAACCATAAGATACGAGAATAAAATCGCTTATGCAAATTATCCATTTTACGTTAAACCAAACCCAACAAGGGGAAATGGGAAAAAACTATGGATTAAAAAATGGGACATGAAATCTTTCGATGAGTAAAATGAAAATTATTTGGGGATTCATGGCTTTATTGTGCTCATTCAAAGTGAATGGTCAAATTGCGATTTTTGAGGATAAAGATACTAGCTCAAGAACAACAAATTTAGTTTCTGAAACAGGAACTTTTCCAAAAAAACCTCTCACTAAATTAGAGCAGTTTAAAGTTTCCGGATATTACCGATTTATCACAAATGTGCGGAATATGAATGAACCTTACCGACTTCAAAAAGACGCAATAGATAAAACACCAGTAAATATTTTTGTAGGCGATGATGGTCAAATTCCACAACTTTCGCTCAATTTAGCTGGAGATGTAACACCAAAAACGCGATTTTCTACAGATTTTTATTTATGGGCTCCAATGATGGGTGGAGGAATGAGTGAAAATGTTAAGGGGTTGAACTTGGGCGTCAGTTTATTCGGATCTCATTCCACGGAATATGGTAATTTCGACATCCAATGTGGAGGTATCAACTGGTATTCTTTATCTCCATTTACTTTTCATACAAATCAAGGTTATAATCGCTATAGTTTATTTGAAAGAAATCCGTGGGATCCACAAACCAAAAGAGTTGAAGACCGCTATAACACGTTCTATTCTCAAGGAGCGTTAAATCAAGATTTGCGTTGGGGTCGTCAAGCTTTTCAAGGATTTATTTTGGAAGGAAACGACTTACCTTGGGGTTTATCTGGTTCCATCATGGTGGGAAAAACCCAGTTAAATGGCGGAATGAATCCACTACCCAATCAATCTTATGGTGGAAGATTGAAAAAAGTGCATACCAATGGCCTCTTTGCTTTTAATTCGTTTAACAATCAGTCTTACACAGATAGTTTATTAACGAACGGAGTTGGATTTAACATACACACACTTTCATTTGATCAAAAAATCAAAATGTTCAGGATATCCGGTGAAATTGGTGCTGGACGATATTTTAGTCCTAGTTCACAAAAAGGATTTGGTGAAGCCATTTCAGTAAAACTTCACTTCCCTAAAAATTACACTTTTATTCCAATTCAGGTACATTACTTCCAAATTAGTCCTAATGTAATCAACAACAGTTCTGTATTTTGGAATTCTTCAATTCGTGAGGGCAATGTAACATCTACGAACTCTCAAGACCAAATTGTATTGGCACCGTTTTCAAGTGCTTTAACTCCAATTGGTCAATTAACCAACAACCGTAAAGGCTTTGAAATTAATTCAGAGTTCAACTTGGGCGAATTAAAAGTAAACCTCGGATATTCAAATGCCCAAGAAATTGAAAATATCTCATCAACCCTAACTTATGGACATCCAACAAATGGATTAGCATTGTCGCGTTTTTGGAGATGGGGTTTTCCTGCAAATGTTGGTCCTTATGGACATATAACGAAAGTTTATCGCAGCGTATTTGAAACCATTAAACTCACTGATGTTGACCAAAACAATGTCCCTCAAAATAAAAAATATTTCAATTCTCTTGAAATCAATTTAAAATACAAAACTTCAATTCTTAGCAAAACGCTTTATTTGAACTATTTGGGAAGCTATAGCTCTGTTCAAAATGTTCGAAAGCCAATCATAGAATTCACCGAATTGGCTTATTTACGGGCCTATTATCATCAACTTGAAGCGTATTATTGCTTAAGTAAAAAAGTTATATGGACTAACTATTTAGGTTGGGAACGAATTGTGGCCAACTACGATACAGAAGTGAATCCTGTAACTAGAAGACCAAAGAACCAGGAAGGAATTGGTATTGCAACAGGTTTGGATATTGAAATGAGCAAAGGTGCTGGTTTATATCTTAGACAGCGTTATATGAAATACAAGGATTCAAGCTTTCCATTAGACTACTACAGTGGGTGGGAAAGCACAGTAGAAATAAAAATATTCTTTTAACATGACATTCAGAAAACCATATAGTTACACATTGATTTTCGCGATTTTCTGCATTCATTCAGTGGCCTATTCGCAATCAAAATTGAGAATGGTGGGTGGCGCAAGAAGTGTATTGAACAATCAATCGTTGGAAACATTCGATTCAATAACTGACAAAACAACGCCAAAAGCCAAGGTTGGCGGATATTCTCTGATAGATTTAGGATTCAATATTTCCCCGAATAAGCAAACGGAAATTATGGGAATGATTCGAATTAAAAACCAATATGGGGGGTTCTTCGGAGGCGGTGTTACCTTCGATGTTAGGCAACTTTGGATAAAAGGCATTTTGGGGGATGTTTTACGTTACCAATTAGGCGACATCAACCTGAAACAAACACCTTTTACCCTTTTTAACCACAATGAAGATTTGTTTTTGAATCAAAATCCAAGCAGTCAAATATTCCAAGATATTGTGAATTACGAAAGTTTTTACAAACAAAACACATGGCGTCAACAAGGTTTATCAACTGATTTTGGATTGAATTTCTCCAAATACATTGATGAAGTAAATTTCAATGGTTACTTAACTAGAATGAATATGACCAATTTTAGCAATGTTCCGGAGCGATTGCTTGGTGGTGCCACCGTGGATATAGTTATAAATGATAAGTTAAGTTTACAATATAATAATTCAAGTATTTTTGATGTCACTGGTACCGCAGTTGATTCAAATTCTTTTAGAAATTTAGTTCATACTGGGGCATTTATGTTTAAAAATAATTTTTTTGGATTGCCAGTAGAATTAAAATCAGAAATTGGTACCTCAAACACTTATTATACAATTGATCCAAATGCTCCTAGCCTCTCTGATTATTTTATTCATCCCACAATTAACATAGAATCTTCCAATCATAATTTACAAATTAAAGTTGGTTATCTCAATGTTGGCCCAAATTTTAGAAGTCCTGGCGCTCAGTCAAAAAGAATTGACTATCAAGGAACTCTAACAAATTTTCCATTATACCGACAAAGACAAATGGATCGCCCATATCACCTACAAGACTTACTTCAAGATGAAAGATTGTATAAAGTATCAATTTCTTCAAAATTAATGGCGTATAATCCTATCATTAACAATGTTTTGCCCTATGGTTTGGCCACCTTCAATAGAAATGGTTTGTACGGAACCGTGAGTTATAAAAACAATGCCAAGAATTCTGAAATTAATTTTTCACATTACCAGTTGAATGAAATTATTGGACAGGGAACAAAAAATCTCAAATCATTCTCCATGACCCAATTGCAATTCAACACGCTTCTCAACAATTTTTTCAAATGGAAAAAAAACATCAAATTCACCAGTACCATTTTACATCAACAAACGAGTAGAACCAGTGAATTTGATTATGAATTAATTGATCTAAATTCACTTCAAATAGCGGCTGGGTTGGAATGGGAATTTGTGAAAGATTTTGATTTTATTTTGGGGTATAATTTCCTCAAAGGCAAAGGCAATGAAATGATTTCATCCAGAAATGGATACACTGAAGTGATTGATTTCGAAAAATACGCTTCAAATATTGAACAATCTATATTGGGTATTGGATTGAAATTCAAATTTTCTAAACAAACTTATTTGGCTTTAATACATCAACAATACCACCACAGCAATGAACTTAATGGTTTTGAAAACTACAAAATGCAACAAACCAATATCATTTACAATTTAATTTTTTAATCCATGAGAAAACTAACAATTTACTTGGCCATTGGATTGATTACCTTTTCCTGCAAAAGAGAAAAAAATGATTTTGAAGGACCTAGCCTACAAGACCTAAATGGGGCATTTGGATTTTTAAGTCCCTTCACCGCTGATAAAAATGCAGTAGATTTCTCTAAAAAAGAAGTGGTAAATTTTTATGCAGAATTTACCAAATTATGTGATTGGGAAATTGTTATCCGAGGAAAAATGAGCGGTGCTACAAAAATTTTATCAGGCAAATCTCGAAATTTAAATATCCCTGAAACCTTTTGGAATGGAAGCACCACAAATTTTCCAGTTTTTCGCACAGAACCTTGCGTGGCTACGTTAAAAATTAAAGATGTATCGGATACTTTCAATCTCAATATTGGTGTAAATGGTACGCGAAAACCAGATGGCTTGCTTATTTCTGATTTTGAAAATGGTATGAATTCCAAATGGACATCTTTTATTCAATCAGGTGCCAATATGGATTTTAAAATCAAAACCGACAATCAAGCCGTTGAAGGGAAAAGTTATTTGAATATGTCTGGAACCGTAAATTGGGATTGGTTGATTGGATTGATTGATTTTAATGCAATTGGTTATGGAGCTTCACCCACTTTTAATCTAACATCAATCAGCGATGATGTTTATTTTAATTGTTTAATTTGGGGTGCCGGAAACAATGTGAATACCTCAAGGGTTTTGTTCCAATTTAAAGAAGATGACAACGGAAATGGTACTTTTGAGTCTGCTGCCGATGATCAATTTGATAAAGAAATTATTGTAGATTGGACGGGCTGGAAATTGGTTAGTTTCAAATACAACAGTTTACAACATTTGGTCAATGGTGTCCCTGCTACCAACAATGGCAATAACAAGCACAACAGTCAATCTATCACAAAGGTTTCTATGTTGCATCTTGCGAATCCTTCTGGAGGTTTGGCCTCAACCAAAATTGACTATATTATCTTCACAGAAAAATCTCCTTTGGAATTATAATTTGCGATTTTTACAAAAACTTATATGAAAATGATTTGCAATTTTCGCGCATTACTTATCATTATACTTTTTTTCAACTTTGGAGTTGATCTATTGGGTCAATCGTATGATTCTGCAGTTAAAAAAATGGATACCGTAATTGTGCATTCTGGAGCAATCTCATTCAAAACTAAGCAATTGTATGACCAACAAATCAACGATTCTAAGCCTAATATTGGGGGATTTGAAGCGTTGGAAATTTTCAATGGCATTTTGGACAAACAAGTATGGGTTTCTGCAGAAAACCATTGCGTTCAATTGAGTAAAAGGTCTGATTTACTTGAGGGAAAATCTAAATCAATTAAGTTAACATGGGACAAAATAACGGGCGGTTGTAATTGGATAGGTATGGGCTTTGGATGGGATAATTGGAAACCCAAAGACATGAATAATATCACTGACAGTGCAATGATTTGTATTGAATTCTCCTCGCCTACTGATATCAAAAATATTCCTATTGCTTTTGCTCTTGAAGACTATTCTGGAACTCAGGCATTTGTTGGTTTTAATTTGTCGATGTTGAAATATCCTAAAATTGAATCAAACAAATTGAATACCATTCAAATTCCGCTAAGCGATTTTCCATATAACCGAACAGAAACAGATTTGAGCAATATCAAACAATTCATGATTCAATTTGAGGCTGATGGCGAATTGGATGTATACGCTATAAACATTAAAAGATCGAAGTAAACATGATCAATAAAAACCATTTTTTTACCATTATTGTTGGTGTAATTTTAGCTTTGGGGGGATGTTATCAATCCGACCCCGATAGCCAAATAAAAAAACGAACAATTAAAGATTCAGGCGATATTGTATTTTCTGGATATGGCTGGAAAATAAAGAAAAGTACCAATCCAGTTGGTCCCGGACCAAACATTTTCGGCGGAACCGATTCTAGTGTTTGGGTAGATGACAATGGTTATTTGCACATGAAAATAGCCTATCTCAATGGCAAATGGCAATCAAGTGAAGTAATTTGCACAGAAAACACAGGATTTGGCACTTATATTTTCACCATTGGTTCCGATTTAACGCCCATGAATGAAAATATTGTTTTAGGATTGTTTACATGGGATGACAATACTTTCTATTCTCAAGCAAACAGTGAGGTAGACATTGAATTTGCAAGGTGGTTCAAGGCCAATGACTCATTGCTTTTAACAACGAGCGTTCAGCCGGTTGTTTTTGACAACGCTATTCCATTTGCAGAAAGATCGCACAAACCGCAAATGTTGGTGAGTAAATTAAAAAAACCTTCAACTCACGCATTTGAATGGAGAGCCAATTTTATTCAATGGAATAGTTATGCTGGAAAAACTTTCCCAGGCGTTGAAGAAATAGCAAAATGGCGATTTGATTTAAACAACCCATCAAGGGTAAAAACTGAAGGCGGTAAATCATCCAAACCAATTATCATTCCAGAACCTGGAAATACCACAAATGCCAGAATTAATCTGTGGCTACTAAATGGACGAGCACCGAGTGATGGAAAACCATTCGAAGTAATCATAGAGAGATTCGATTATTTACCATAAATAATTCTCTTTCATTCTTAAAAATTTAATGGAAGTAATTAATAAAAGAACTTACTATATCCGTTGCAGTTTTAATTTATCAGGAAATCAATTTATTTACTTAAGAAATTGATTTCCGGTATTTTTTAGTTTTATAGTTAACCGAATTATATAATAATCCATTCCTACTGCTTTAATCCTTTATCCTAGATATCATTGTAGTTTAGTCAGGGTAGAATATGTTTATCAACGGAATTGAGCAAGTAAGTCCAATCAATACACATCGTATACCAGGCTTAATTTCAACTCTTTAAATCTGTTTAGAATTTCACCACACATTTCAATCTTACTGTGATTATTGTGCAAATACAATCTATTTATTCAAGGTCAGAAATTATTACTAGGTAAAAAAAAGGTCGGCAAATGCCGACCTTATAAAACTAATTTTGAAAAATTAAACTGAATTATCTGTTCAGAATAATTTCCTTATTGAATTCACCGTTTGCAGTTTTGATTTTCACGAAATATAAACCATCTGCCAAATTAGAAATATCTAAAATGTTGTTAGAAACATTGTTTTTGAAAACTTGTTTACCTTGAACATTCATTACTACAACCTCTAATGTTGAATTTGAATTCATTCCAATATGGAATAAACCTGTAGTAGGGTTAGGATACAATTTAATGTTCTCTGAAGTGATATTTTCAGTTGATGCTGTGTTGCACGCTGTGCATTTTGCCCAACAAACTACTGGCATAGTTGAATCACCAGAAACTACACTGTAACGATTGGTAAACCCACCAGTTGTTTTGGTGCAAGACTCACCACCGCTAAATTTCTCATCGTTGGTCCATCCGTCTGCAGTGAATTTATATTCAATAGTGTCACCTGCAAACAATGGGATTGACAATTCATAAATTGAATCTTTGTTGTCATCTGTCATTACAGCACAAGCGCCACACCAGTTGTTGAATGTACCATTTAAGTTAATGTTGGTAAATGAACCACCAAAACCTCTTACATCTACTCTAAAGTTTACATTTGCTTTTGCTTTGGTATCAGCACATGAAACGCAAGACTCCCAACAAACTGTTGACATTTTGGTAGTTCCAGTAATTTTGGTGAAACGATTTGTATAACCTGCAGTTGTCTTTGTGCAAGAAGATCCCTCTTGTAAAGATTCTTGAGCATTCCAACCATCTAAAGTGTATTTGAATTCAATTGAATCTTGAGGTAATGGCAATGTAACTTCCCAAACGCCATCTTTGTTGTCGTCTGTTAAAACATTGCAACTTCCACACCAACCATTAAATGTACCATTTACATAAACGCTAGTAAATGAAGCACCTTTATATTTGTTCATATCTACACTAAAGGTAACGTCATTTGTGCAATTTCCACAAGCATTGAAACAAACTGTTTCAAACGTTTTATTTCCGGAAATCAAACTGAATCTGTTTGTATATTGTCCTGTAGTTTTGGTACAGCTAGAACCGGCTGTCAAAGACTCTTGACCAGTCCAATTATCTAAGGTATATTTCCATTCAATTGAATCTTTACTAGTTGTGATTGTGCCTGTGTAAATTTTATCACCATCAGTATCGGTTAATTCATTGGAATTACCAGACCAACTATTAAAATCACCACTTACATAAACTTTTGTGAAACTACCAGTATATTGTTTCATGTTTACAGAGAATGTAATATTCTTATTGGTAATAGTTTGACAGTTTCCACATTCACCGTAGCACGCAGTAGATAACGTTACAGCTGAACCACTGAATTTTTCAAATCTATTGGTGAATCCAGAAGTAGTCTTGGTGCATGAAGAACCCGCAGTAAGCGATTCTGAGGTTGACCAATTATCCAAAGAATATTTGAACTCAATTGAATCTGCTGTGATCGAGAACGTGCCTTCATAGATACCATCTTGATTTGCATCTGTTAATTCATTAGAATTTCCCGACCAACTGTTAAATGTTCCACTAACGTACACCTTACTATAGCTATTGGTGTAGTTATTCATGTTTACCTTAAAGGTAACATCTTGTGTTGATTGACCGTTTAGCAATTGAAAACAGCCACCAATCATTGTAAATAAAAGTAATTTTAGTTTCATAATTTTTGCAATTTACAAAACTTTCAACATAATGTAAAACTTACAATAAGAATTTTAAAAAAATCTAATATTTAAAGACCTAAAGTTCAACAAATTAAAACTTATACGACAAATATAAAGTTGATGTAGGGGTCAAGGAAATCAGCGAATTAGAGACCTGAGGATTTTTGATTTCATTCATTGATGAAACATAATATGAATTGCTCGAAATGTCATAAGTAACTGTTTCAGAACGATTTGCATACTCAGATGTATTCATTGAACCGTTTATACTAGTTTCAACTTGAACATGTATATTTTTGTAAATATGGAAATTTAACCCCAAACCGAAATTCATGTTCATATTCGTTCCTGTTTGCTTGTTCTCATATGTATTAAAATATAAAAGCGTTTTGCCATTACTACCATTCACATAATTGTATCCAGCCATGTTCTTTTGAATGTATGAAGTTGCTCCCATGAATATATCTATAAAATGATACATTGAAAATGAATTTTTATTGTTTTTCATCAATCCATGTTGAAATCCTAAACCAATGTTCCAAGTTGAAAATGATGATTTCAAATTATTAAAGATATCTGGTACTTTATTTACATAATCTTCATTGTTCACCGCTGTTCGGCTAGAATTATTGATATTCCCATTGATTTGGAATCGAAGTGCAGCACCCTGACTTTTCAGGTGATAACGATAAATTGCTCCCATGTTTCCGGACCAAACTTGTTGGAATATCATAGGAAAGAAATTGGCAATCGCCAATTCATTGCGGTAAAAATCTTCGGTTGAAGCTTTAACCGATGTTGGTTCAGCTGTTTTGGTTGAATCCGTTTGGGCAGTCAATGTCCCTAAAAATAAAAATGAGGCAAATATTAGGTTTTTCATTTAGTTCTAAAGTCTTGCAATTTAAATAGAATTTCAAAACCTTTAGTACGATTGTAATGAAAATGACAATCAGAATACTTATCCCCAAATATTTAACGTCTTGAAATCGATTCGTTTTTCAGTTTAAATTTGAATGTTAAATTTTTGTTGTGAACATCCAAGTTTTTATACATTCTCTACGTTTCGAACAAATCGATATCATACTATGTGTTTTATCGGTTTTATTTTTTTCAATCGGTTGGTTCTATTTCTTTAATTACTTTTCGGCTGTAAACTTGTCCAATCAAGCCACACAAGGAAATTTACCACCGGTATCTATCATCATTGCTGCTAGAAATTCCGTTTTAAAACTTGAAGATCATTTGCCACACTGGCTCAATCAAGATTATCCAGAATACGAAGTGGTGATCATCGATGACCGCTCTGGAGATGAAACTGCCTATTTCCTGGTGAAAACGTCCGAAAAAGAACCCCTACTCAAATATGTCCTTTTAGATCCAGAAGTGATTAAAACCGGTGGCAAAAAACTGGCTTTAACCCTTGGTTTTAAAAAGGCAAAATACAATCACTTTTTACTGACGGATGCAGATTGCGTGCCAAATTCAGATCAATGGTTAAAAAGTATGGCTTCAGGTTTCACCAAGAAAAATGAAATAATTCTAGGTGTTTCTCCAGTTAAAACAAAAAAGACATTTTTGGGCAGACTCATTCAGTTCGAAAATATGCTCACCGCTCTGCAGTACTTGGGAATGTCCCTCAAAGGCAAACCCTATATGGGCGTCGGCCGAAATCTTGCCTACACCAGAAATATTTATAATTCAGTTGGGGGATTTTCTAAACACCATCATTTGCCAGCAGGTGACGATGATTTATTCGTGCAAGAAGCATCCAATTCTGAAAACACATCCGTTTGCATTGACCCCAATAGTTTTGTCAGAACCAATGGTCCTCAAAATTGGAAAGAATATTGGCAGCAAAAAATGCGTCATTTGTGGATAGGGAAACAATACCGTTCCGATGTTAAAAATAGGTTGGCGTGGTTGCCAATTTCTCAATTGCTTTTTTGGACCGCCATCATTGTTTGGTTTGTAATTGGAAGTAGTTGGTTGTGGCCAATTTTCCCAATTTTGATAAAAATTGTCCCTGAATGGGTTATTTTCTCGAAAAAAGGCAAATTACTACAAATGCCACTAGCAAATCCCTATTACCCATTGTTTAACTTCTTTTATAGCTTCTGGTATCTCGTAATTTCAATCAATGCATTTTTTAAACGTAAAATTGTATGGTAATAACATCCGCCTTAATCGAACAGTATTTTCCGGATCTAAATGATCAACAAAAAGAACGTTTTGCAGCGTTGTACGACCTTTATGTGTTCCACAATGAACGCGTGAATGTTATTTCCCGCAAAGACATGGACAATTTTTACATTCACCATGTATTGCACTCTCTTGCCTTGGTGAAATTTTGCGATTTTTCAAATATCAACAGTGTGATTGACATTGGCACCGGTGGCGGATTTCCTGGAATTCCACTAGCCATTATGTTCCCTGAAGTCAAATTCCATTTGGTGGATTCCATTGGAAAGAAAATCAATGTGGTGAACGAAGTTGCAAACTCTATTGGACTTACAAACCTTATTGCCGAACAATTAAGAACAGAAACTTCCGCATACGCCTACGATTTGGCTGTTGCTAGAGCAGTTGCCCCAGCAGTTAAATTATATGAATGGATGACAAACAACTGGCTTGAAAAACCTAAATTCTACCTTTTAAAAGGCGGTGACTTATCTGAGGAACTAAATGAATTACTTCAAGTTAACCCTAAACTAAGAATCAAATCTTACAACATATCCAAAGTCTTCAAAGAAGACTTTTTTGAAACAAAAAAGGTGATTACAATTGAGTAATCACCTTTTTTGTTATTTCTGTACATTTCAATTTACAATCCTAAAATTTCTTTTGCCTTTGAAATGGCATCCTTCAAACCTGTAGCATCTTTACCACCCGCGGTTGCAAAGAACTTTTGTCCTCCGCCACCACCTTGTATAAACTTGCCACATTCTCTCACCATTTTCGACGCATCAAATCCTTTGGATTCTACCAAATTTTCTTCGATGTAAATGGCTAACCCGGGCTTTTCATCAGCTGTAAAACCAATTACACAAACCAAATTGCTCACTTCTTGCTTCAATTGAAAACACAACTGTTTGGCAGCATCCGCAGAAGGCAATTCCAATTCTGACGTAATCAACTGAATATCGCCAAGAGATTGCACTCCAGATAACAATTGATTTTTAACAACCGACAATTTCTCTGTTTCATAAACGTTTATTTTTTTCTGAAGGACATCAATTTCGGCATTCAATTTCTCAATCGCTTGCAACACATCTTTCGGCTGATTTAAGGCAACTTGAATATTGTTTAACAAAGTTAATTTCTCAAGAATATAGGCAGATGCTTTTTCATTGGTAATGGCTTCAATTCTTCGAACACCGGCGCTCACACTTCCCTCAGAAATCAATTTAAAATACCCAATTTGCGAAGTATTGGCAACGTGAGTTCCTCCGCACAATTCCATTGAATACTCTCTGTCAAATTCAATCACACGAACAAAATCTCCATATTTTTCACCGAAAAGTGCCGTTGCACCCATGTCAATGGCCGATTGAATTGGAATATTTCTATGTTCAATCAAGGAAATACCTTCCTGAATTTTTTCGTTGACCATAGATTCTACTTTTAGCAATTCTTCATCGGTCATTTTACCAAAATGCGAAAAGTCAAATCTCAAACTTTCATCGTTCACCAAACTTCCTTTTTGAGCCACATGCGTACCCAAAACGCGCTGTAAGGCACTGTGCATCAAATGCGTAGCACTGTGATTTGCCGAAATTTTCAAACGGCGTTTTTCATTCACCGTAGCTTTGAACAACTGCGAAGGATTGTTGATGGTTTGCGCCGACACCAAAATGTGTAATTTATTTTCTTTGTTTGTATCTAAAATTTCGATTTTTTCACCATCTTCACCGATCAACCATCCCGTATCTCCCACTTGTCCACCACTTTCTGCATAGAACGGTGCATCGGCCAATACTATTTGAGTAAGATTTTTTCCTTTGAGGGACACTGACCTAAATCTAGAAATGAGGGTGTCGCAGGAAGTTTTATCGTATCCTACAAAGCTTTCATCTAATCCTTCATGCGCAAAATTCCAGTCGCCTGTTTCCTTTTGAGCATCGGCTTTACTTCTCTGTTTTTGAGCATTTAATGCTGTTTCAAAGCCTTCTAAATCAATGCTTACCTTCTTCTCTCTAGCAATTACCTCTGTTAAATCGATAGGAAAACCATAGGTATCATATAATTCAAACGCCATCTCCCCAGAAATACCTTTGTTCGGATTTTCAGAAAAATAAACGTTTATTTTTTGCATTCCGGTACTTAGGGTTCTAAAGAACGACAATTCTTCTTCTTTAATTACACGCTGAATGAAGGCCAATTGGCTCAATAATTCAGGGAATGAATTGGCAAAATAATTCGCCAAATCTTCAAGTAATTCAAACAAGAATGGTTCTGTAAAACCTAGATAACTGTATCCGTACCTAACCGCTCTACGAAGAATTCTTCTTACCACATATCCCGCACCATTGTTGGCAGGCAACTGTCCATCTGCAATACACAAACTTACCGCCCTAATATGATCTGCAATCACCCTAAATGCAATATCTTGATCTTCGTTATCACCGTATTTTTTGTTGCACAAAGAGGCTGTTTTTTGGATGATAAATTGGAATATATCTGTATCGTAATTTGACGATTTACCCTGAATAACCCTAACCAAACGCTCAAATCCCATTCCAGTATCAACATGTTGGGCTGGTAATTTCACCAATGACCCATCGGCCATTCTGTTAAACTCCATGAACACATTGTTCCATATTTCAATTACCTCAGGATTGTCTTTATTTACCAGTGTAGAACCATCTACATTTGCTCTATCTTCGTTAGAGCGCATATCGAAATGAATTTCGGTACAAGGACCACAAGGACCAGTATCCCCCATTTCCCAAAAATTGTCTTTTTTATTCCCGTTAATAATGCGAGAAGCGTCAATTCTTTGAGCCCAAATATCAAAAGCTTCTTTATCAAACGGAATATTTTGAGCTGTATCTCCTTCAAACACTGTCACATAAAGCCTATCTTTAGGCAATTCAAAAACCTCTGTAAGAAGTTCCCAAGCCCAGGCAATAGCATCTGCTTTAAAGTAATCGCCAAAACTCCAGTTACCAAGCATTTCAAACATGGTATGGTGGTAGTGATCATGTCCAACTTCATCCAAATCATTGTGTTTTCCGCTTACACGCAAACATTTTTGACTATTGGCAACGCGTTTATGGGTAGCCACTGCATTTCCTAAGAAATAATCTTTAAATTGGTTCATCCCGGCATTTGTAAACATTAAAGTTGGATCACCTTTAACTACAATTGGAGCAGATGGAACAATTCTGTGATTTTTACTTTCGAAGAAAGCTAAAAATTTGGCTTTAATTTCTTGGGATGATAATGACATAATTTAGGTGCAAAGATAAAAAGAAAGGTTTATAAACAGATTAGAAAGATTAGAAAGATTAGAGGAAGAGTTTATAAAGGTTTATGAGTGTTTATAAAATTTTATGAAAAACAGCGCAGCGTCAACAGCCGTAGGCGTCAACCACCGAAGGTGTAAACCACGAAGTGTAAACCACCGTAGGTGTAAACAAAAAAGGACGCCCGAAGACGTCCAATTTTTATTTTTGTTATTGTTGTTTTAAAATTAAGCAGTAGCCATTTTAGGCGCTGCGGCTTTGATTTCATCTGAAGCACCGTCAGCAAATTTTTCAAAATTGTCGTTGAATAATTTTGCAAGTTTCTGACATTGAGCGTCATATTCAGCACCATTAGCCCAAGTGTTGCGCGGATGTAGCAATTCTGAAGGCACGTTAGGGCATGAATCAGGCATAGCCATTCCAAATATAGGGTGATTGGTGAAAGAACCGTTTAATTGTCCCTCCAAAGCAGCGGTAATCATCGCTCTAGTGTAAGACAATTTCATGCGGCTGCCCACTCCGTAAGGACCACCTGTCCAACCAGTGTTGATTAACCAAACGTTGATATCTGGGTTAGCAGACAATTTTTCACCCAACATTTTTGCATATTTCGCAGGATGTAAAGGCAAGAAAACTTGACCAAAACAAGCCGAGAAAGTAGCTTGAGGCTCAGTTACACCAGCTTCAGTACCAGCAACTTTCGCAGTGTAACCACTGATAAATTGGTACATCGCTTGTCCTGGAGTTAATTTAGAAATTGGAGGTAATACACCGAATGCATCCGCTGTTAAGAAGAAAATATTCTTAGGAGCATCACCAACAGAAGGAACAGCGATATTGTCGATGTATTCAATTGGGTAAGCAACACGTGTATTTTCGGTAACAGAAATATTGTCGTAATCAGGGGTATTGGTACCGTCGAAGAAACGCACGTTCTCAACCAAAGCACCGCGTTTGATGGCGTTCCAAATTTGAGGTTCTTTTTCTTCTGTAAGGTTTACACATTTTGCGTAGCAACCGCCTTCAAAATTAAATACTGCGTTGTCTGACCAACCGTGCTCATCGTCACCGATAAGTTTTCTGTTAGGATCAGCGCTCAACGTAGTTTTACCAGTTCCACTCAAACCGAAGAATACAGCGGTATCGCCTTTTTCGCCAATGTTTGCAGAGCAATGCATGCTCAACACACCTCTTTCTTGAGGAAGGATATAATTCAATACTGAGAAAATACCTTTTTTGATTTCACCAGTGTATCCGCTGCCACCAATCAAAATGATTTTTCTAGACAAACTTACAATGGTGAAGTTATGTTGACGAGTGCCATCTTCAGCAGGGTTTGCTCTGAAAGAAGGAGAAGCAATGATCAACCATTCTGTAGGTTGAGTGGCTATTTCAGAAGCTGTTGGACGCAAAAACAAGTTTTTTGCAAACAAATTTTGATATGCACTTTCAGTTACCACTTGGATGTTCAAACGGTATTCTGGATCTGCACACGCATATGCATGACGTACAAAGATTTCCTTGTCTTCAAGGTGTTTTACCACTTTGTTCAACAAAGCATCAAATTTCTCTGGTTCGAAAGGTTGGTTTACTGGACCCCACCAAGCAGTATCCGCAGATTTTTCATCTTTTACCAAGAATTTATCTTTAGGACTTCTTCCGGTGAATTCACCTGTATCGGCAGCCAAAGCGCCTTTGTCGGTGATAATACCTTCATTTCTTTCAAGAGCTTTTTCAATAAGCTCGTCGGTTGTTAAGTTTTCAAAAACTTGCTTTGCATGCGACTTAATGTCAACAATCAATGCTTCGTTACTCATACTTTGTTTTTTCGTAAATGATTGATAGTGCAAAGTTACCGAAACACATTGGGCAAAGGCTCATTTTTAAACAATTACACCCACGTTTATTTACGCACACGAAAGTTTCATATATTTGAAACATCGAATCCATCCAAATAATGCATATCCATATAAAAATCAAACACTTAACCCATTATTGCAATTTTAAAAGTGTAAAAGTGACACTATTGATAATGTGCATTAATTTTTTGTTATCAAATAGCGTAAAGGCTCAAACTTACAGCAATAAACCCTCATTTGATCGATATTTTTATGGGGGGATGGTGGTTCTGAGTGCCACAGATTACTTTTTAACTCAAAAATTAAATGTTCAGCCGCATAAATGGGAAATTTCTCCCATAGACAAACTTGCGGTATATTCTTTAAACACCAAGGCCGCCTTATCGGCAGATATTACAGCAGGTGCAACATTAACTGGAGCGGCGGCCTTGACATTCATGTTACCGAAGGAAGACCAATATGGCTATATGAATCAGTTGGTGCAAAATATTTGGATGACGGGAAATACTGTTCAACTGGTAAAAATTTTGGTACAACGAAGTAGACCTTATGCAAACGGCAGCGGATATGTGAATAATGGCAACAAAGACGACCATTATTCATTTTTCAGTGGACATAGTGCCATTACAGCGGCGGCAGCCAGCACTGCTTTGTTGTATGCATTTCGAAACAATTCATCAAATTCAATTAAGTATGTATCGTTGGGCACAGGATTGCTTGCAATTACTACAGCTACATTGAGGATTGTGGCGGGGAAACATTACCCATCAGATGTAATAACTGGAATTTTGTTTGGAACGGGAATTTCCTTGTTGAACGCGCAAATCCACAAAAATTAGTTTTTCTTTTTCATGTACTCTTCGTACTTTTTGACCTTCTCGCCTACCACATAAATGCAATAAGGTTGATTGGGATTATTTTCAAAATAATTTTGATGATAATCTTCGGCATCTGAATATTTTTCTAAAGGAAGAATTTCTGTTACAAAATTACCTGGCCAAAGTCCGCTCAATTGTGCATTCTGTTTGCTTTGGGTGGCAATTTGCTTCTGTACATCATTTTTATAATAAATGCCGCTTCTGTATTGGGTTCCAATGTCGTTTCCTTGTTGATTCAAAGTTGTGGGATTATGGACTCTCCAGAAAACGTTAAATATTTCATCTAAGGTAATTTGGTTGGTATTGTACATGATTTTCACCACTTCCACAGCACCAGTTAGTCCGCTACAAACTTCTCTGTAAGTAACATTGGCAATTTTACCATTGCTGTAACCGGCCACCACACCAACAACGCCGGGCATCCTGCGATATACGGCATCTAAACACCAGAAGCAACCACCACCAAGAACAATGGTATCTAATTTTGAGGGATCAATATTTTGTATTTCAGATGCATTCATAGTGATTTTTTGAGGGGATTGACTTTGACTACAATTGGTCAACAAAATTGCGAAAATTGCGAAAAATAATCTCATTATTTGTTGCATTAATTGCAAAAAGAA
>JACCDH011002445.1_pt1 | contig 23298 bp, 18 predicted proteins | sample 7442481 | NCBI WGS metagenome assembly JACCDH01 (sample SAMN15323433, study PRJNA562643) | freshwater metagenome | isolation source: river surface water | place: USA:Blue River Watershed | collected 2017-08-15
CCTAATCAAAATGAATCATCCTCATCTTACTGAACTATTTCAGATTTACACATCGGAAACCCAGCCTTTTCGTAAAGTGCACAGAATGATAGACTTATTTGAAAGTTTGATCAAAATGCATACAGTTGTAATCATTTCTGCATATATCAAACAGATTAATCTTTCTGACTCATCTAAGGGGATGCTTGCTCAAGGCCTAAGAACACCTTCATTAGGAACATGGCAGCTGTTTAGTAGGGTATTATTTGACGAACTCGAACAAAATCAATATGAATGGAAGTTAAGTGATTTTTCAAGCTCATTTAAAGCACTTGACAAGGCGTTAAATGCCAGTAAAACTAATGTCATAGCATTTCGCAATGGGTATGCGCATGGAGCAACTCCGACTGATGAACAATGTGAGAAGGATATCATGCAATTTGAACCATTTTTGATTCAGCTTTTCAAAAGTGGTTGGTTAAGCGCCTCTTCTATTCAATATAGAGAAAATAGAGTATGGATTACAGCTGATAATTACGAGTTATGTCTACATCCTATTTTATTGTTTAAAGAGGATGGGGGCTCATCTCCATATGCTTTTTTTAATGACCTCAAAAATGATAAAGTTGGTCTTTTAAATTATCCTTTAAGTAAACATTACAGGGAAAAGGATTTTTACAATGAGTTTTACCAATATCTACCATTGAATGAATGGAAAAAAATAGGAAATAGTGAGTTTGATCAGCGCATTGAAGAGTTGACAGAAAGTTTTAAAGGTAGAACAATAGAGCGTGATAAGCTTTTGAAGTTTGTTCTTGATAACAATAAGGGATATATCAGTATACAGGGTAATCCGGGGATAGGCAAGTCTGCATTAGTTTCACAATTCTTAAAAGACCTCAAGCCTTATTTTGAAATACAAAATCTTCAAACTATAGAGTATTTTATTAGGCGGGGCACTGCACAGGCAAAAGCTGAATACTTATTAAATTATTTATTGCGAAAAACTGATGAATTGTTTTTAGGTGGAAGAGAAGTTCGTGCAGATGGTAAAGAAATGTGGGACTTGCAACAACAATTGTTTTCAAAATGGCGATTATGGGGAGAATTAAACCCAAATAGAAAGCTACTATTTTTGATTGATGGACTAGATGAAGCCGTTGAAAATGATATAGTTACATACCTTCCTAGAGAAACTTTTGATGGTATTCTTTTTGTATATGGTTCACGACCAGGTGGTCATGAAAGTATTGATGATCTTTGGACTCAATTGCCTGTAGAGTATCATTCTAAACTCGAATTGTTGGGCCTAGGTAAAGCAGATATACGTGCACTTATTTATGAGGTCGTTAATAAATATGAAATTGAGCGAGAAAGTCAATGGGTTGATGCAATAGAAAATCGTTCACAAGGAAATCCTTTGTACTTAAAACTTCTTTGCGATGCAATGTCAAATGGCTTAATTCCCTTAAATGATACGGAAGCGTTGCCACATACCATTAATGACTACTACAAAGCAATTTTAGATCGATACGCTCATGATCCAGATGGAGATGCTTTATTATGTGCTTTATATACATTTGCCGCTGCCCGTGATTATTTGACAATTACTCACTTGGGTATTATAAATAAACTTGGCGAAGCAACACTTCAGCGAATTAGTAGTACATTAAAAGAAGTCTTGTATGAGAATCCATTTACTGAACATGTTTTAGATTATCAATTATTTCATGAAAGCTTTCGCGAATATTTAGTAAAAGAAAAGAAAAGTCAAGTTAATGATGCGTCTGAGCGTATTATTGATTTTTGCTCTTCATGGAAATCATGTGATGGTTTGTGGGAACAAAGATATCCTTTAGAATATTACTCGGAACATCTTGCTGATAGTAAAAAAGAAGAACGTACGGAACGCTTGATAAGACTTATTTATGATGAAGATTTTATTAAAACTCAGCAAAATATTTTAGAGCATTATGGGGCTACTTCTAATTTATATAAAAATGCCTTACAAAAGGCAAGTGATTTAAAAAGGTATGACGATGCTCATGAAGCTGCACTTTGTTTGATAGATCTAAAGTATGAAGAGGCAAATGATGCCCCAAAGATAGTAGCCTTGGTGGCAAAAGGGGAAATTGATTTAGTGCTTAAGCGTATTGAATCTTTTGGCGATGCTGACACGAATGGATTAAAAAGAAAGTTTAATCTTTATATGTTATGTCTTTTAGAACTGACACTACTTGAAAGTAAGAATAAGCCATTTAATAAAATTGCTATTGAAAAAATTTTAAATCATTTTGATGAAAATATTCCAATTGACCATGAGCAGCTTAATTGGAATGACTTTTTTTCGAGCTATCTTATCTTTTTGATGGCTTGTGAGTGGAAGTTATTAGGTATAGACTATTTAAGAATATATAAAAGGGCAAATGTATGGAATACTGACTGGGTAGTATCAAAGGCGCCTTATTCGGAAACGCAGTTCGAGATTTTATATGAAACTATTGCTTTGATTGGTCCTGAAGTTGATGATTATAAATTAGTTGGGCTAAAATTTATAACTACTGAGCTCGTCAAGTTAGGGAAAGCTCAAAAAGCCATAGAATACTTAGTTCATACAAATGAGCCTTCAGAGAAGTCTAGATTATTATTATATATTTCAGATCAAATCTTTAATTACTCAAAAAATGACGAGTCTGAAGATTTGATGCAACAAGCTATCGATATCGCAAATAGAATAGAATACGAGTGGATAAAAGGCCCTCTTTTAGGTATTATTTCAACCATTTATTATTCACAAGGTAAGTTTGAGCAGTCTCAATTTTTCATAAATGCTGCTTTTGAATGTATTTGTAATATTGAAATTGTATCGGATAAAAGTCACGCTTTAAAGGAATTAATTTTTGAACTAATAAAACAGGAGAAAATTAAGGATGCTTATAGTCTTTCAAATCAAATAGATGATGACATAGACAAAAGCTTTGTTTTAAGCAATATCTCCCACCAGTTTTTCAAGCTAGGTGAATTTGATCAGTCTTCAAAAATTATTCAAGAAGCTATATTTTTTGCTAAGGGTACAAATTATGAGTATGGTCGAAGTCCTTCGTATAAAGATATTTCCACGTCACTTTATTTACAAGGTGATTTAGAAATGTCTTCAATTTTAATGCAGAAAGCACTTGAGTGTGCTCGAAATTTAATTGACGATGTTGATAAGGCCGAAGCCCTAATGGTGATAAATAATGAAATAAACAAGCAGGGTAAATATGAGCTTTCAGAAACAATAGTAAATGAGATTATCGAATTCGTCAAGAATATTGATAAAGATTGGAGAAAAAGTACAGCCTTTAGTAATGTCTGTACCGAGCTTGCCAAGAATAAAAGGTTTTTGTTGGCGCAATTTTGTGCTACTTCGATTACTGATATAAGGTATAGGTGGTCTGCTATTAAAGTTCTTTCTGAAGAATTAGCCAAAAATGGTGATATTTTTACTTCAATTGATTTTATACATGAAACCTTACGAGTATCAGCCGGAACAATTATAGATTCAGATAAAAATAAGTTAATAAGTAACCTCGTAAAAAAATTAATTGCACTTGGTGAACTTGATAATGCTATTTATTGCGTACTCAAAATTTCTGATGAAATGGAACAGGCTATTCACTTGAAATATATTTCAAGTGAAATGTATAAATCGAACAGGTTTGAAGAATCAAAAAGTCTTATAGAACAAGCAATTGCGTCTGCCAGTAGAATCATGCTAGAGAGCGATAAAGATTTTGTTTTGAAAGAAATTTCTATCGAGTATACGAATCAGAATAATATTAAAAATGCATTAGAAGTAATTGATACTATCACTGATCAGTATGAAAAAGATAGGGCAATAAGATACATTTCTGTGTCACTTGCTAAACAATTAAAATTTGACGAAGCACTTGATTATGCCAGAGGATTAAGTAAAGATTTTTCTGAAATGAGTTTGGCTTTAAAAGAAATATCAGATGAGCTTGCTAACAATAAAAGTATAGAAGAATCTCAATTAATTCTTCAAGAGGCTTTTGATTGTGCTCTTATTATTGAATATGATTGGATTAGAATACCAATAATTATTGATTTCGTTTCTACACTAGCAAGATTCGGAAAAATAAAGGAGGTTCTTGAATTTGCTCGAAGTATTCAAGAGGATGATCAGAGCTTGAAGTGCTCATTATTAATGAAAATTTCTACAGAATTATTATATCAAGATAAATTAGAAGAATCAAACACATTAATTGATGAAGCGATAGAAAATGCTAGAGGAATTAGTGTAGACTTTATAAAGATTATTGCTTTCTTAGAAATTTCTACAGAACTCGCTAAACAAGCTAAGCTTGATGAATCAATGACTTTAATGGAAGAGGCTTTGCGATTTGCCAATAAAAAGGGAGATAGTTGGAGTACTTATGATGGATTAAAAAAACTCTCTATTGAATTGGTCAGACAAGGAAAGTATTCAATTGCTGAAAAAATAGTATTAGGTATTGAAAATTCATCTATTCGATACTCGTATTGGGAGTTAATTTCTCAAATGATTATTGAGAAAGACGGGTTTGATTTAGCTTTAAATAGTAGCAGTTATTTTCTTTCTGATGAGGCTAAATTATATTATTTACGAACCTGGGCTCAATCAATTACGGTAAATGATATAACAAAAGACTTGTCAAGTAAAGCAATTTTAGTTTTGTCAAATGATTCATTAAGTCTAGAGCATTTTATGCAAATACAAGCGCAATATGAAATATTATACGGCTCTATTTCTGATGGGAAAATGAATCGTCTAAATAAAACTTTAAATATTCAGTGGTTAATTGATATTATATCTAAATTTCCTAAAAAAGAAACTTTTCTTTATACTTCTACTAATGTTTCTGAATGGATTGCTCTAATTAGTGATGTTGATGATAGAGAAGAAATTGAGCTACTTGCACGTAAAGTATCGAAAGGGAAGATGACAGAAGAGGATTTTAGTGAGCGAATTAAATCTTTTATTAATTAGCCATATTTTTTGATACATATTAAATTAAAGCTAGAATGAAGGAATTGCAGCAATGGCTTAAAGGGATTCATCTAATTCGCCTTCGGAAATAGTTTTTTCTTATTAAGTATTGGGTCAAAAATTAAATATAGCCAGCTAAGTAATTTAGTAGAGAAATAGAATTACCGGATTGGATTAAAGATTTGTATTAAATTTCATCATAAGTACTAAAATCAAAATCCTTTTTGCAATATTCGCAATGCGCCTTATAGTAATATGTTGTAGAATAGCTATACTCTGTATTGTATCTTTTATCTAGAGAGCCATCTTTATTTCTTCTTCCATTAGACATGTATCGCCTAGTATTAGTATCTACTTGTACAATTGATGATTGAATAAAGTTGGGCCTATCGCATAGTGTACACTCCATAGTATATTTAATTCTATTTTCAATTTCAGTATACTTGGGTTCCGATCCAGTATTTCTCAGTAGTAATTTATTTAGTCTAAGGTATTTTAAATTTACTCCAGACATATCTAGGCTCCTAGCATCATTCAAAATCTCATCTAGAAATAATAGTTCTTTTGCCTGTAATTTTTTAAATCTTCTTTTGGCTCTAATGCGGACAAATAGGATTAGTCCAACTAACCCAGTGCCAAATAAAATAGCTTTTTGTTTATTTTCTTTTTCTGTAGCGCTGTTTTCGTTTACATCAAATTTATAGTACCCATCAATAAATTTAATATCATTATTTTCATCAACTAATACATATCCAAAGGTATTAATAGACTTCTTTGCATCTCTATCACCTTTACTTGTTCCATAAACACTCTCGCGAGTAATTTGTTCTGCTAATGCAAAATCGTAGCGAATGCAATTTTGATATCTTAGATCTGAACTTAAATAGTTGTCTGAGGTATTGTCATATAGATCACTGTATTTTTGATCATCTATATATATATCCTCCCAATTTGGTAACATTTTTTTAATTCTCGTTAATCTATCTTGTCTAGATTCTTTATACTTGAATTCGTATTGAGCCATTGCTTTATAATACCCCTTTCTGAGTCTATAAACATTGGTTTCTTCTTCGTATTTATATTTTTTATAGAGTTTTTTTCTTATTGGATCAATTAGTTTTACATAATTTTCATATTCTTTCATGCTTTCCACATTAGGGGCCAGTAATCCATTGTATTCAATTATTTCATTTGTAAACTTTAATTTATAATCAATACTGTCAATCGGTGGACCAAATTCATTAATAAAGTCTTGCAGTTTATAGCTCGACTTATTTTTATTCACCTTTTCATATAATGCTCGTTTCTCTTTAATGCTAATTGATTCCCACTTTTTTTGTTTATTTGGTGCTATAAATTGGCATCCAGTTAAGGTTAATATAATTAAAAGGGTGTTTAGGAATTTCATAATCAAAGAAATTGATTGATTAGCATTATAATTATTATTCCCTCAAATATAATAAATTTGCATAATATTTATTTATTTTTTGCCTAAACTTATTATGAATTTAATTGAGAAGTTGGATGTATTAAAAGCACGCTTGATTTATTACCGGGAAAAAGTACCTGTTAATAATATGGGAAAGTGGAGTAGGAGCGTTGCTATTGATTCTATTAATGAAAAAATAACGAAACTGGAGTCTGGAATTGATGTTTCTATAGAAAATTCACAAAATCAAGAAAGCAATATGAAAATTTATCAAGTTGACATGCGAAGAGGAAATAATGATTATGCAAGTATGACTCTATATTTATTTTCAATATCAGAAGCCAGGCCATCTCAATCTCAAATTAATATGTGTTTAAAACTAATTGATGAAAATGATAGTTTACATGAACAGTTAAATATTCTAGGAATAGATGATGGCTTGGAAGTAGGTAATTTTGATTTTGGTTTTGATCAAATAAATTCAATTAATGCTAATCTAATAAAAAGTTTAGAGCCTGACGAAATATTTTATATAATTGATGCATTTGACCCTTCAGCCAATATGAATAATTTGCTAAATAAAAATGGAGAAATTATAATAATAACTCGAGATGGCCAATTGCGTTATCTATAAATATTTGTTTGATTTATTTTATCTCTAAATGAGTCTTTAAATTTATTTCTGTTTTCTTCTGCATTAAACCAAGTTTCATGAAGAGACTTTTCTACTTCGATAGCAACACCCCATGTTTCAAATAGTGCTTTATCACCCTTATCAATTATGGTTTCGCAAAAATTCCAGCAAATAAAGGCATATAATTCGTATCGGATGATTTCATTTTCATCGCTCTCGTTTTTATAATTTTTTGTATAATTAGGATTTCTAAATTTTGGATATTCCATACCTGTTTTTAGAATATCTAAGTAGGTTGTATCGAATATGTCATAATTTGAACTCTCTTTTTCTTTGTTCCACATTATTATGTAAAGCAATATTGCAATCCCTGCTAGAATAGTAGATATGGAACTTACAATTAAATTAACCAATTCATAATTAACCATAAAAAATTTGTTTTGTTAAGTTTATAGATACTGGAACTTTATCAATAAAACTCAAAAGTAATAAATCACTTTCATCTCTTTGGTATAGTTCCTTATATATTTGTTTAATTAGATTTTTTATATTTATTAGATTTAAAAATTTACATTTTTCTCCGTTGGCTATCATCAATAACATTTCTGTTTCAGATGTTGAATCAAGAGCTGGTAAAATGTATGGAGTATCTTTAATTATTTTTGTTTCATTTTTTAAATAAAAATTTATTCTTTTTATTCTTTCGGAATCATATTTATTTAATGGTTTCTCAACCTCAAGTATAAAAAATCTACCTAGTCCCGTTACTTCACTCACTAAAAAGTTATAAAACATTTGGCCAATACCTCTATTCCTTTCACTTTCGTCAACAGCGAAATAATCTAATAGAACAAAATTACTACCTAGTAAATCCCAAATTAATGCAAAGGAATTAACTTTATTATTTTCAACACCAACATAAAGTATAGATTTATATTTACTAATTCGCTCTTTAATTACATCAATCGGATGCCGCTCATTACTTGGAAAAGATCTCATATAAATATCTAATGCAGCATTGATGTGATTACTGTTAGATAATTGGCATTTTAAAAATTTGGTCATCCAATTTTATTTGAAAAACTTTTTATAGTTTGGGTCACTTGGCGTAATGACAATGTATACAGTATCTATTACTCTACCATTTCCTGCATCTGCCTTATTTAGATTTGTTGCATTGTTGTGAGATGAAAAAGATTTATCTACAACAATTACAGAATCTATAAAATGGTTGGTTTCGCCTCTATTTGAAAGCCAGTTAAAGCCAAAGGACTCATGATATATAAGTTTCACTTTCCAGCCTATACTAGCAGCGCTGTCAAGTAAACTTATTGTTTTTTCATTTTCTTTGTCATTGTCTATTGAAAAATCAAATCCGTCTGCCGAGTTCATCCCTGTTTGTGTTATGTTTAAATGTCCTTCCCAGCTTTTCCACAACATACCTCTTTTTGAGAATTGTGTAACAAGTCCTATTCTTTCCCCATTCGAATAGTTTTCACTACATGCTATATTAAATATGCTAATTACAATTGCTAATAGTATTAATGATCTTTTTTTCATTTGTATTATTTTTTTATTTTAATTCGATTCTATGCTAGTTATTTTTTTTGATATTTCTTTAAAAGCATCTTGTTGATCTTTTGCGCTAAAGTTCATTTCATTTAATTTGATTTCTAAGTGAGAAGTATCGCTTAATGTCAAACAGATTGTGCCCTTTTCTAATTTCGCTTCCGTAATGTTTAGGAATGCAATTGTGCCTGATTTAGCGTTGTCGCGATAAGTAATACTTGTAGCATCTAAACTTAAATAATCATTTTTGTCTCTGATTATTTTATATAATGCATAAATTAATGGAATAACTGTGAGCGTTATAAGATAAGATACGCCAAATATAAAATCACTGCTATTGATTGTAGGTAGATTTATTTTTGTAAACAAGTAGTATGCTATAATTAATGAAATAATTATTCCTATAAACTTTGGCCATTCTTTAGGATTGAATGTTATGACGCCATTACTTTCATGTCTAGCGCTTGCCAAGTTTTCAAATATTAAGGTTGAGAATAGTGAAACTAGGCCGGTCCAAGTTAATGTCCAAAATCCAAAAATCATCCAGGATTTGTAAACGAGATAACAAAGTAGAATTCCTAATGATAGGAATAATAAAATTATAACTGGTTTTTTCATAGTGCGTAATTTATATATTAAATATATGTAGATATTTCAAATTTTTCCGACTTAAGTGAATAAAGGCCAACTGACTTAGTTGGCCTTTATAATTATTTTAAAGCCATAGCATTATAGACTAAATCCTAATGATTCAGCAATGAAAGATACGTTACTAGCTTCTGATTTGGTAACTGTACCATCTGCTTCTACAATGGCAATGAGGTCAACAATGATTGCCTTAAGGGCATCTTCATTGAATTTTTCTTTTAAAATTGGCAATGAATTAACCACTGTGTTTTTGAGGCCATCCTCACTCAATGAATCGTACCATTCTGCTACTTCTGTCAATAGCATATTGACATCACTTCTTGTTGCATCATCTCCCATCCATTCGCCAACTTTTTGAGCTATCACGGCTGTTTCAGATTGACTGAATTCCCCATCTGAGTAACCCGCAATAAATGCGTAAACTAATCCAATTACATGTGCATAGGTAATTTCGGCTGGTGCTTTTATTTCATTTGACATTTTAACTTGTTTTTGTTGAATATCGAATATATAAAAAAAATATTATAACTTTAAGTCTTACTTAATTTCAGGTAAAATATCTAAAAAAATAACAAATATGGCTACTGAATTGTCAATGAATGGACGCAAAAAAATTGCCACACTTCAGGATGAATTTAATAATAAGTTCAATTATCTAAAACTTACTTTTTTTGATGCTACTGGACTTGAGATCCCTAATAATCGAACATTATCGGAAGTAAGAAAATCAAAGGGGGATGATATTTCAATCGTTGCATCATTGAAAATCAGTACGTTAGAAAAAAAATTTATGGAAGAGGCGGGCTTGATTGTTGAAGTTTCTTACAAAAGAGGTGGTGTCATATTTCACACAAAAGAGCAAGATAGTTTCACGCTCAATGAGCTTAATGAGTGGTGTGAAAAAAATGGTTGTGATATTTTTGATTCAAAAGAAGCTCCGTTTCAATTGATCGAAAGCGCTACTACTCCAATTGATGATGCTGCCTTGCAAAATGATTTGTATGTAGCGCTTAAACAACTTTTTCCCGATGCGGAAGCAAAAAAAATTGGAAAGGATAATTTTCTGGATATTTTTATCGCAAGTATTTATCCCAAGCGTGGGTCGCATCTGTATTTTAATACCTCTAAAGATACCATTAAGGTAGGTTTTTATTGTAGAGATGAAGCGTTTGTTCTAAAAGTACTTTCTAATTCAACTAATATAGAATCATATGCTAGTGGTTTGAGAATTTTAAATAATCCAGGGTATACAAATATTGCTACTGCAATAAATGCTGCAAAAGAATTTATTTTTGATATTAAGAATTCATATAATAATTCAGATCAAGAAATTGCGCATACAGTACCTGACCAAAAACAAACTTCGGAAAATTATGAGCAACCTATAAACGAAGAAAATGAAGTTTTTAAGGAAGTTGATTTGTTTGAAGCAATCAATGATTTAAATGATTCGCAAACCAATCTAGGGCATAAAGATAACTTAATTGAAATTGAAGCATCAGTAGGAGAAACCGATTCGTCATCAAGTGATGCAGAAAATGACGTTTCTAACTTATTGGCTAAATTGAATAGTGCTTTTTCAGACAAACAGCCTGATGTTCAGGAAACTATTGAAAAGGAGAATATAGTATTAGAGCCGCCAATAGAAAAAAAAGCAACTTCTAAGCATAAGACAAAGTTCTCAGAGTTTGATATCATAGACAATCCAACAATTAATAAATTATGTGATCGTATTAAGCAGGAGCGACTTTTGCCACATCTACCCTACATAAATACTGCGCTAGAAAAAGAAAATTATACAGTGGATAACCATGTTGCAAATTTCTTTTTGTCTAAAGTTTTCATAAGCGATCAAAATATGGAAGGTTTCCTGTTTGTTAATATGGATGGTTTTCACAGTAATTGTATTGACACAAGCATTATGCAGCCAATTTTTTCTTGGAGCGGCGTAAAGGATATTCGATACAATGAAGATGCGAATAGTGCATCCATTGATCTTATTGCCGAAGAAGGAGAATTAACAATACGTGAAGAGGGGGCCCATTCATTAAAAATTCTCTATTTTATTTATTTATATGCATGGAAAGAACCAAATGATAAATTTGCAAATGAGCCTATTATTGTTTGGAATGTAATAGAAGAAATGGGAATTCAATTAAATAGTTTTGAAACCCATGAAGCTTATTTAAAATAACCCCTTTTTCTATGGAATACAAGAGAATAAATGAATCTGAAGTAACGATAACAGAATTGATGGTCCCCAGCTATACTAATTTTGGGGGGAAAGTGCATGGAGGTTATTTGTTGTCTTTAATGGATAAAGTGGCATATGTATGTGCTACTAAGCATAGTAAGGCATATTGTGTGACTGTTGCAGTAGAAGGGGTAGAATTTTTGAGTCCTGTAGAAGTTGGAGACTTATTAATTGTAAAAGCCTCTATAAATTATGTTGGAAATACTACAATGATTATAGGAATGCGCATAGAATGTGAAAATCCAAGAACAGGAAAAATAACCCATACGAACTCCTGTTACTTTACAATGTTGGCAAAAGATGATAACGGAAATCATTTAGCTGTTCCAGGATTGTTAATTGAAAATGAAAGACAATTAAGACGTTTCTGTGAAGCTAAACGGCTTAAAGAGTTATCAAAACAAAAACGCGAAATGTTAAAATCTGATTTACTCGATTATACAATTATTCAATTGGTAGAACAATGCATCAATGATAAATGTAAAATTATAATTTAAATAATACTATTATGTTATATCCTATTCTTAGTATTGCACTTTTATTAGCAGTTATAGGTTTTTTAGACCGAACACAAAAAGCGCATACAATCATAAGCAATTTTCCGGTTTTTGGACGTTTGAGATATTTTGCAGAAAAATTAGGTCCTCCTATTCGTCAGTATTTTATTTCAAATAATAGAGAGGAATTACCATTTAACAGAAGTCAGCGATCTTGGATTTATTCTTCATCAAAAGGAGTAAATAATTTTGAAGGATTTGGTACAGATAAAAATATTTATGAGGCAAATTTTATTTTTGTCAATCCTAAAATGTTTCCATTTCGATTAAATAAAGATCATATAAATTATAAAGGAAATGATCCTTATTTTATTCCTTGCGCAAAAGTTATTGGACTTCAAAAAAATAGACGTAAGCCTTTTAGGCCTTATTCTATCGTAAATATCTCTGCCATGAGTTATGGCTCTTTATCCTCTCAAGCACAAACTGCATTGAATAAGGGAGCGGCAATGGTAGGAAGCTTTCATAATACTGGGGAAGGAGGCCTTTCCCCATTTCACCAGTTAGGAGCTGATGTGGTTTTTCAATTTGGAACCGGTTATTTTGGCTGTGGAATTACTGGCGAAGATGGGCAACGTTACTTTAGTTTCGAAAAATTAGAGGAGCTAGTTACAAATAAGTACAGCAAAGTTCGTGCAATAGAAATCAAATTATCCCAAGGAGCAAAACCAGGTAAGGGTGGGGTATTGCCTGCTGCTAAAAATACACCTGAGATTGCAGCAATTAGAGGCGTTAAACCTCATACCGACGTCTTATCACCTACATACCATACTGCCTTTTCAAACGTAAAAGAATTAGTTGATTTTATTGAAAAAATTGCCGAAAAAACAGGCCTACCAGTTGGTATTAAGTCGGCCATTGGCGATTTGGGTGAATGGCACGAATTAGCTGAAATTATGAAATCTGAAAACAGGGGTCCCGATTTTATTACAATTGATGGGGGTGAAGGTGGAACGGGAGCTGCTCCTCCTTCTTTTGCTGACCACGTTTCACTACCCTGGGTATTTGGATTTACAGAAGTTTATCAATTATTTAAAAATAAAGGCTTAGCAAAAGATATTGTATTTATTGGCTCGGGGAAACTTGGTTTTCCAAGTGAAATAATGAAAGCTTTTGCTATGGGGGCTGACATGGTGAATATAGCAAGGGAAGCCATGTTGGCTATAGGTTGTATTCAAGCTCAAGAATGCCATACTGATAAATGCCCAACAGGTATAGCAACTCAAAATAAATGGCTGAGTGGAGGGCTAGATCCTACTCTAAAATCGGTAAGATTTGCCAAGTACATTAATGCACTCAGAAAGGAAACGCTAGAAATGACTCATGCTTGTGGGTATGAACATCCTTGTCAAATGAAGATGAAGGATATTGATATGAGTTGTGGTGACAATAATAGGACTGTTACTTTAGAGCAAGCCTTTCAATATGAAAAAGAGGAGGTTTTAATCAGCTCTATGAACGAATTGTACAATTGTAATTATTTGGCAGGCCTTGGGAAAACACCAAATCAATTGAATATTCACTAATTTTTACATATTTGATTTCAAAACATTAGATTTGTAGACGTTAAAAATTATTATAATTTGTTGCAGGCTAGATTTTTATTGAATAATAACCAAGTATCATACTTACTACATGGTCAGCCATTTAACCTCGAATATGAAATTGATGGTTGTAGCCGAGTATTAATTATTTATGATAATGGGGGCTCGATATTTAAAAAGTATGCAATAAAGAAAAGTAATGGAATTTTTTCAAGTATCACAAATGCATATGCTCCTAAAATTAGGTTCATTGCATTAGCATCTGGCATTAAGCATGTTGACTTTGACTTACGTATAAATTTTATGAATGTTATGTCAGTAGATATGACAATACAATTACCTAAGCCTGCTTCAATTGAGATACCTGAAATAAAGACACAAAATTATATACTAAAAAAACCAGCTTTTCCTGAATCAAAAATTAGCCGCATACAACTAGTAAATAATAAAATAACAATTAAACCATACGACGATTTATCTGAGTATTTGAATCAAAATTAAATTTAGAAGAATGGAATCATCAAGCTACAATTTAAAGGCTCCTAGTAGAATTACCGAATTTTTATGGTGGTGTGCAGGTGCCGATCCTTATTTTCTTAAAATTTCTCCAATGCAAGACAGGGTTAAGTATGCAGGGATTGGTGGAATTGTGCTAGCCACGGGGTTGTTGGCTGGTGTGTCGGGAGCATTTGCGTTCTACACCATATTTGGACCAAAGGGTGATGCCAATGATTACTCATTGACAGCAAGTATCGGAATAAAAATAGCAACACTTATTTTTGCTGTTATATGGGGCCTAATCATTTTTAATTTAGATAGATTTATTATATCAAGTACCGGTAAAGGAGATGGTACAGATTCGATTTCTGGCAAAGAATTATTTCAGGCATTGCCGCGAATTATTATCGCATTAATTTTGGGATTTGCAATTTCATCACCTCTTGAAATTAAAATTCTTGAGTCTGAAGTAAATTCCGAGTTAAGTAAATTCCAGGCCGAATACGCAGAAGATTTAAATAAACAAACAGATTTATTGTTCAAACAAAAAAGGAATGGGCTTGAAAAAGATAAGGCTGAGTATGAAGGCAAGATTACAGAATATGAAAAAGGGCTGACCTCTTTCGATGCTGGAATAGATGAATTAGTAGCCAAGCAACAAGCTGAGATGCAGGACAAAAGAGCTTACGGATTTGGGCCAGTTGCTAAAAAAATGCAAGCAGATATTGATACAAAGCGCGTGGAGAAAGATAAATATGTAAATGAAAAAAAGACATCAGTTGAAAGTTGGCGAAAACAGTTAGATCAGGTAAATACAAAAATTAATGCTCTAGCAGACGATTTACGAATTGAATATAGAAAAAACGAACAAAAGGCACATGGTTATGATGGTCTATTAAAAAGGATTCAAATCAGCCACGAAATTGGTGGTCTCGTTCCTTGGTTAATTTTGATGGTTTTTTTATGTATAGAAATGGGACCAATTTTCTTTAAAATGATGATGACTAAAGGAGTATACGACTTTATGGTGGAAAATCATAATCATAAACGAAACGTAGAAAATGGCATGTTTAGAGAAGACTATTTGTATGAAGGAAAAGATGGCGTGATTCATATGGAAAAGTGGCGCTATTTGGAAGTTGAAAGTGCTAAAAATGAGAAAATCGAAAAAACAAAAAAACAAGATGAAATTAATGCTGACATTATAAATAAATGGGGGGAAAATAAAAAGCAAGATGTAGCCCAAAACCCGCAAAAATTTTTCACAGAAGGAAACGAAAGTGTTTTGAATAATAATGCTTAATGACTGACTGGAAAAAAAATATAACGATCGAGGTGTTGGGTTTGGAACGTCAACTTTGGGAGAGCGTTGATATATCTGAGCAAAAGGCCTACATCAATGCTATTTTGCATTATGTAGGTTTTGTGATATGTGCATTTATGGGTTCATATGCGCTCTTGTATCTTATATCGTCTTCCTTCTTGTTAACATTAATTACAGGGTCTATGTTAGGCCTTATTTTGTCAAGCATCGTTAGGTTTTCTTTGATTATTTTGCGAAAATCTATTTTCGATGTTTCTAAAAGCTATAAAAAAAATCAAGTAATTCCGTTGCTTAACGGTACTATTTTAAATGCTAAAAACAATTCCCAACCTCATTCTTCTAGGGTTCGAAAAGTCGTTATTGGTTTTATTAATAAAATCAATTTCATCAAATTTCCTAAATGGAGGTTTGCTAAAATTACTGGCGATAGCAAGATACCTGGTTTAGCAATGATGATTAGGCTAATAATTCTATCTACAATAGGTTTATTATTGACTTTCCCTATTGCTTGTTTGTTTCATTTTTCAGAAGTTGAAAATTTAAACACAATAAAAAGAGAGCAAATCAAGCAGCGATTTGTTTTAGATGCTAGAAAAAATTTAGATAAAAAAACTAGCTTATTTAGAACAAATATTGAAGAAATAAAAAATCAAATCAGTAAAAATATTGGAATTTATCAAGTAAATGGCTTGATGAAACAAAAACAGAAAGAGTTAGAAAAGTTAAATAAAGATTTGGATGGTTTTACAATCGAGAATGAAGAAGATTATCAAAAACAGCTGAAGATATTTTCAGATCAAATCGGAGATAAGTATTTTGTAATTTCAATTTTTTATGCAGCTGTAAATTTTCCTTTATTCTTCCCCGTTTTTTTTGCAGTTTTTTATTTATTGTTCTATTCGCATATTAAGTTGATTCTTATAAAGAATTCCAAAATTTATATTTATCCAAAAGAGTCTACTAGACTTTACAAAGAGGCTATCGAAAAGGAGTATCATGAGACACAAGCGTATTTAAAACAATTTTTATTGAAAAATTATCAATACGACGCTTCTCCGTTCATGGAAAATTCTTTTTATCTAAATCCGCCATATTGTACAGAAAAAAGAACATTTTTTAAGAAAAGGTTGCCAATAACAAAACAGGCTTTTTTAGATCATTTTAATGTTCCAAAAAAAATAGGAAATATTGAAAACTGAAATAAAATATTATAAAGGGCATTTGGATTGTCAATTCTCAACCATTGATCAAAAAATGGTTGGAAATTCATTTGCTCAAAAATCTACAATTGTTTTAGAACCTAGATTTAGACTTTACGACCCCATAGAAATTGATGAAAATGAATTTATTTCTGAACAAGAATTAGAGACTAAGCCATTTTTAATTAATAAAGGCGCTTTTGATGTAGAATTTTATTTTGGTGTTCCATACGATACTAGTTTTATGATTTCTGGAACTAAGTCTGATGATGGTATAAATAAAGAAAAACGAGGTTATATTGACATTTCAAGCGGGATTACAAATACTACAATTAAAAAAATTGATGAAATCGTCCTTGTTTTAAAGAATAGCTCAGCCAATTCAATTGACACAAAAGTGCAATACATTGACAGGTATGTTTACCATCAAGATGGAAAACATACCTTCTATGCTAACTTTTATGCTAGTTATGGAAAATCTACACATGGAAAAATTCATGGCGAAGCTTTTCTGAAAGCTATTGAGGTTATAGAAGAAAGGCAGCCGCTTCCTGAAGTTGTGATTCAAAATAAAATCACACCAAGAGTTATTAATTCAAATCTTGAAGTTAAAGTTGCCGAAACTAATGCTTTAGCAACACCTACAAATTTAGAAAATAACAGAGGTTGCTTTACTTTTTTTTCAAAGTCCCAGTCGATTCGCAATTCCGAAATTGGACCTGATGGTAATTTGATAAGCTCTAGTATTATTAATGGCTCTAATAATAAAGGATGTTTAGGCACTGTAATGAATCCTATTGGTTCGATTATGAATCCTTCATTAAATGCCGGTGCTGGAAACCCGGGCTGTTTGCCAAGTTTGGGAGGTGGTATAGGTAATGGAGGTTGTTTAAAATCATTGATTGGTTTAATTTTAGGCGCCCTATTGACATACTTACTAATGAGTGCATGGTTGTCCAAAAATGCTCCAGCTCCGCAAATTATACATGACACCGTTGAGGTTGAGGTGATTAAGGAAAAATTAGATACTTTAATGATTTTAAAGACTGATACGCTCTCGTTTGTAGAATCAACTACAAATAACAAATACGAAACAGTGAATTTGCCTAATGTTCAATTTTATACAAATAGTGATGTTTTAATTCCATCTTCAGCAAAAGAGTTGCAGCAATTGGCAGAATATTTAGTTAAAAACGATAGTCTTAATGCAACTGTATTTGGTCATACAGATAATGTTGGTGATCCATTAGCTAATTTAAAACTTTCTCAACGAAGAGCAGAAAGCGTAAAAAACTTTTTATCAAGCCTTGGTATTGTACCTAATCGTATAACTGCAAAAGGGTTAGGCGATACACAGCCAAAAGCGGACAATAGTAAAGAAGAGGGTCGTCTTATGAATAGACGTGTTGAAGTTGTATTAACAAATAATCAATTTGTAACAACTAAGAGAACACAAATTCCAAAAGATTCCGTTAATCAACAAATAAAAAAATAAATCTAATTGCAATCGAGTAATCCATATTTTAAAGCCAAGTTTAAGGGTTTGTTTAAGCGTGAATCAGGTTCAAGTACTGGTATCTATGTTTTTTCAAAGATTAAATGGGTGTATTTAAATATTACCGAATGTTCGATAATCGAAAATTTTGATCCTAATAAACAAAAAACAGGAGACTATTGGTATAGAGACAAGGTAGTAGGAAGTGGATTTAATTGGTTCCGTCCAAAAACAAACATTGTTGTTCCAAAAAATTTGCATGAAGCATATCACGGTAATCTTTATAACGTCATCATTAGGAATCTAGAAATTAATAGAGATGTTGCTTACTTTTTGCAAAAAGATTGGTTTGAAGCAACTGGAGAAATATATTTCCTTTTAGATCCATTTATAACCAGGAGCAAAGATAAGATTCTAAAAAATCCGATACAGCAAAACACATCTATTCCGCTTAACAACAACGTATCTGGCTCAAATGTTATACAAAATGTTATTATTAAATCAAATGTAGAGCTTCAAAACACAACGCGAAGAGTAGTTTCGCCTAATGTAAATCTGTATAACAATACTCAAGTTGTCGTAGGCGGCGACAATAATCTTTCATCAAGTACTACTACAAATAGAGGGGGGTGTTTAAAGTGGATTGGCGCGATTTTCGGCGGATTTTTGTATGGACTTTTTCTAATGAGTTTATGGTCTAGCAGTAAAATTTTATTTGCTATTCTTTTATTTGCGGGTTTGTCTTGGGTGCTTTCAAGAATGTTTAATAATGGTATTTTTAGAACAATTGTAAATATTTTACTAATTATTGTTTTGTTTGGGTTTATTTTTTCATTTTTTTATAAATCCTCTACTACAAAAAAGCCATTAAAAACAAGAACTGGTAATATTAAAATTTCTCCTCCAATTCCTAAAAAAGATTCATTGGGAAATAGTCTATCTGATTATGTTAGTGAAAAAAGTGTACGATGGTTTGATTTTGCAAATCAAAATTATTTAGCTAATTATCAAACTTCTGTAAGGAGCTATCAAAGTTCACAAAAAGACCAGATTGTTTTAAGTGATAATGCAAGTCAGTCTAGTAACTCAATAGAGTATTTCACAAAGTATTATGCTGGTTTGTTTAAGATGGATGAAGTAAAAATCAATGAAGTAGTAAAAATTTTCAAGGACTCAGCAGTTAATAGGCAAATGTCCTCTAACCAAATTGCCGAGATGGTAATTACCTTCATTCAAGAAATTCCATATTATTTAGTGCATGATGAAAGTTGCGCTAAAGCGGTAGCAAATGGAAATTCTTTTGTGAAAGATTATCATGCAGCAAATAGGCCATGTTTTCCAAATGTGAAAGGTGGGGTACAATCTCCATATGAATTTTTGCATAATTTAAAAGGTGATTGTGACACAAGAAGCTTATTGGGTTTTGCAATATTAAAAAAGATGAATATTGCAGCGTCAGTATGGGTTAGTGAAGCATACGGTCATAGTATTTTAGGCGTGGGGGTTCAAAATGGACATGGTATTTTTAAAACGGTCAATGGTATCAAACATTACGGTGTTGAATTGACAGCTAAAGGTTATAGATTGGGAATGGTAGCTCCAGAAAATAACAACCCAAATAATTGGGATATTACTTTATATAACAACTATTAATTATGAAATCACTTATTATCATCCAAGTATTTATCGCATTTTTTGCAGGTCTAACTGCATTGTTTTTAATGTATAAGAGCATGAATTATTTCATGAAGAAAAAATTCGAGATCGAAGAGGCGAATAGCGCATTTGCTGTTTTACAAGTTGGTATTTTATTTGCTACTAGTTTTATAATGTCTTCAGTGTTAACGGCTGCAATTAATGCAGTACAGTTTTTAAATACTGGATCTTCTTTTCAGTTAAATAGTGTACTTACGTCAATTACTTATATTGTAATATTTACGATCATAGGTATGTTATTTACTTTTGCCGTTATTTTTTCATCTGTTTTTATTTTCTTTCAATTAACACACATTAATGAATGGGAGCAGATTAAGTTAAATAATATCCCTACTTCCCTTATTTCTGCTGCTTTAATTTTGGGACTCGCTTTAATAATGGACGATTATATTGGACATTTGTGTGAGGCCCTGATTCCGTATCCTGAAACTATTCAGATACGCTAAATTACTAACTAGTCTAAAATGAAAGTAAACTCTTCAATAATTCGGATTGTAGGACTATTAGGGGATATTCCTGAAAAATCCTCGGATAAATTATTTAAACGATTCAAAGCTGCAGGCTATCGTCGTGATTTATATCCTATTGAGCCTTCAGGTAATAAAGATTTGCGATCATTTCAGTTTTTGCGAGATTACTTCTATCCTAATTTCAGAAATATTATGTTTTTGACTGACAATGAAGATGAGGTTTTCAGATATATTAGACCAGGAAGTGATAGTGTAACAATAAAATACGGTAGCGGGGATAAGCAAAAGCTATATAATTTCGGAATACTGAAGTCTGAATTATTTTTATTTAAGTCTCAAATTGGACTTTTTTCAATTTCAATAGAAATTAGAGATGAAAATAAAAATCTCGAAGACCTTAGTAATATACTGAGTGTTATTAAAAACTTTGATGCGCTCTTACATGATAATCTTCTTTGGCATAATTGGATTAGCGATAACTTATTAGCAGGTATTCCACTCCGAAGTACAGATGGGAATATGGTATCTTCTGATGAGTATTCTGGATCCAAATTTAAGGTATACTCAGTAATTGATTTTGAACATGAACGAATCAATCGAAAAGGTCATTTGTATGACATTGCCACATCCTCACCTTTAGGTGCCGGATTTGGGCGGGGTTTCCATGCTCCTGATGAAGAATATTTTGATAAAATAATGTCAAATCGTATAGCTGTATTTACAAATTGGGAAGCTGTTTGTTTATTTGACAGCTTTTGTTGTATAGGTGAGAAAAATTTAGGGGATGCAGGATCAATAAGTTATATATCATGGGACTATACCTACTTTAGGATTTACTTATATAGACTGTTTTTTAAATATAATCTATACCGTTACAATTCAATGATTAATGCTGTAGATGCAAAAACTATTCGATTAAGAGATCAATTTGAAACTTTTTTAAATAAATACAATATTAGTCATATCTCATTCAATTTTTTAGGTAATGAGCTATTTAATAAAACTGGAGAAGCACTTGAGCTAGAAAAAGAATTAAATACATTCAGAGAGAGAATTAATAATTTGTCTAAAGTGCTTCAGGAAGAACGAGAGTCGAAAACAAATAATTTACTACAGGTTGTTACTGTGTTAAGCGGTGTTTCATCTGTGTCTCCAGCTATTGATATGGTCAATCAAGCCGAACAGTATTTGCATTGGTCTCCATTGCTTTTTTATGGGGTGGTTTCTATCATTACTCTTGCAATTACTTCAGGAATTATATATTATATCTTCCCTGAATTATTTAATAAATTATGGAAAAAGAGGCCATCCAATTTGGAATAGCATCATAACATAAATTATAATTTTCCAGATTTAATTGAAAGTCAAAAAATTCTTCAACAATTTTTTTATATAGCATCAGGAAAATATGGAAACATCTGACATCCACATAGGTCCGGAATCTGCTTTTCATATGTTGCGGCATTTTGTAGATATTCAAGACGCATTGCGTGAGCAATTGATTAAAAGCGGAAGGTCATTAGAAGCTATTGAAAAAGAGTTGAAAGAGCCTGGCTCAAGATTTCATACTGCATTTGCTCAGGATATTAAAATGATTCTTGACCATATTTTTAATGATGGATATAAGAAAGATATAGGTGTAAATGGTAATTTAATTTGGGTGGGCAAGGCTAATGAATTAGATTTTCCTAATGGAGCAGGAACTTTATCTGTAGTGCATATTGACTCAATTCCTGAAAAAGACCGCAATAAACTTTTTATTATGCAAAATAGAGGGTTACAAATGTTACATTATCCAGTTGCTCAACTTCCAAATACTGCTGAATATACTGTAATCTTAAAACCAACTAACCCTCAACCAGTATTTATAACAGCCTTTCCTGGTCCTCCGGCTATGCCACTACCCGTTCGTAATATGGAACAATCGTTGTATGATCTTTGCAAAACATATTGGAAAACGCATGCTTTTTTGGTAATGTCATCATAGTGTTTACTAAACATTTGTATAAGTATAATTATTAAAATAACTGAAATTATGAATCCTATAATAAATGAAAGTATTTCAAACGCTCCTATTCATATAGCACGTCCTTTGTATGAACTATATCGAACTAGTTTGTATTTCAAACGACTTCATCTTATTTCTGATGTTCTCTTAGGATTTTTTAGATTACATGGACATGCACTTATTAGAATAATTGAAAAAGAAGAGATACCTGTCGAATCAATTTATCAATCAATCGAAACATTAAAGTCTAAAGATAGTCATGGATTATGGAGTGCAACAATTGTTAAAATGATTCAAGAAATTGAAGCATCAGGAAAACTTTCATTACCTGATGCGTTGATTTCTATTTTTGGTATTTCAGTACCATCTAGAAATATAAAGTCAGTTAAGCGTCTTACGATTAAAAACACGGTTATCGATGGAAAAGGGCAAAAGCAGACTCTAGAGGTTACTAATACACCTATCGAACTGCTCATTAACTTCAGAAATAAATACGTAGGCCATGGAACTGTATACTCTGAGCATGAGAGCGAGAAATTGTTTCAAGTATACGAGCCTATTTTAATAACATTCATTGATTCCTTAAATGCAATTAAAGACTTTACTTTTTTCGATGCCACTACTAATTCAAATATTCATGGTTATGATAAGGCATGTTCTGGTAATGTCAATCTTAATTTCAATAAGATGAATTATGATTTTCAAATTCATTCACATTTGTATGTTGAAAAACATGAAAATATTATCCATGAAAAGTCTTCTTTTATTGAAAAAGATGAACAGGACGTTCAAATTATAGAAACTTACCCTTACTTCATTGCGCATCCTTATAAGCGTGCATTAGATGAGGAAGATAGTTTTAAGAGCTTGCATTTGTTAAAAGAAGTTTTTTTAAATTATCTCAAGTATCTAGGGTTGCTTACTGCATCTGAATATTTTAAC
>JACCDH011407669.1_pt1 | contig 23288 bp, 19 predicted proteins | sample 7442481 | NCBI WGS metagenome assembly JACCDH01 (sample SAMN15323433, study PRJNA562643) | freshwater metagenome | isolation source: river surface water | place: USA:Blue River Watershed | collected 2017-08-15
TCAATAGCTCAGTCGGTAGAGCGCCGGACTGTTAATCCGTAGGTCCCTGGTTCGAGCCCAGGTTGAGGAGCCAAAAAAGACAAGCCCCTGCATGTGAGTGCAGGGGCTTTTTCTTTAGGGGTTGGGGCGCATTGATAGTAAACAATACTCGCAGTCAGCATCCAGTGAAAACTGGTGTCGCATGGCTTAGGCGAAAAACACCCTGGTACATACATGTAAATTTTCGATGTTAAATTTACAGCAAATACTGTACTGCTTGTCACACGCAAATACGTCTATCTAAATCGAGCCGCGCAACTTTTCAAGCGTTTGGTAAATGGAGGATGGGTATGGGACGTTTTTGTGCTGGCGCGATGCCACCGCCAAAATTTGCAAGTTAAAGGCTAGAATAGTCTGCTGCCTGAAATAACCATGGGTCGCCAACCGAGCACCGTGTTTGTTAACACCGGGCACAAAGCTGAACTGGAAACCTATTTGGCTCAGGCCCAAATGTGTCACCTGGCGATATCCGCTTTTGCCAGTCAAAAACGTATCACATAGGCTTAGCGCCAATAGCCCAGCGCAAATCTTTATCCAGATGTGGCGTAAACTGGGCTAGATGATGAAATAAGGACTGCGGAAGTCGGACGTTGTTAACCAAATTTGCCAACCAATTAATTTCCGTCCATTTGCTGAAAACTTTGCAAAGGGAAAGCAGCATTCAACCCACTGCAGCTTATTTCTACGGAAACAATAACTTGCTCAAAGCTGATATAGAGTTGGATTGAATAAGCGCTTGTCGTTAGACTCAGCATCACGTTCCGTGGCCAAATGCAACCTATACACCGTAACCCACTTGATTCCAAGCCGTTCACCAATTATTTGAGTAAGGCGTTGATCAAAGGCATCTCTTAGGCTCTTATATTAATACTTAATGGATTAAGCATTAGTTATAGGACTGGCCGGAGCAAACCTGTTTATGCGTCTTCATAATGAGATGATGTGCTTGGAGTTGTCGCCAATCAGCAGCTATTCGGCAAGAAATCACCGGGATGCACGCCGGCGTCTTTGAGTTAGCTGTCGCCATCGGGGTGGATCTCATCGCTCACGTGAAAACCCAACACCTCCACCATAATGCCAAATAGTATGTCGCACAACACTCGAATTCGTAACGCACGCGTCTTACACTAATGGTCATTAAACAAGTAAATGTAGAAATCTTAGACCAGTTGAACTAGATCGTGACAGATCCATATTTTCAACCGAACATGTAGATGGCTCGTTGATGTGACATAAAACTTACTCCGACCGGTCCCCAAATGATTCCAATGCCTCAGTTACGAAGTCAAAATCTATGCCTCTCGTGAAATAGAGATTGATAACCTGTGCGCCTTTAAAAATGACACGACGGTGAATAGTACCGACTCCGTGGCCGCCTGTAATGGTCAAGTTGCCAGGGCGCTTAGCCACCACTTGTCGGATTGTTTGGACATCGACGATGCGCGCTTACATCATGTACGACAAAGCGCATTTGATTCCCGCGTCTGCCGGGAGTGACTCAGCTTATTTTGACCTTCACCAGTCAGTAATTTTGATTTTGTCCCTGTCCCATCCAAAGAACTAGGAACAGTCATCCATGACTTTTAATAATTTTAGAATTGGACAAAACCTCGCGTTGGCTCAATCGCTTGATCAGTCCACAGAAACACTCTGATCTTTGGTAGCCCGTTTCCCTACTCAAAGCAGTACCTTGATGCCCGCCACGACCAAAACCAATCCCAAGGCAATTTGAATCCCTCGACCAGGGATCTTCCCGGCTAGCCAGCTTCCCAAGAGCACAGTTGGAACAGAACCCGACAACAAACTTACAAGCATCCACCAATCCACCATACCCGCAAATAGATAACCCAACCCGGCAACAACAGCCAAAGGAATGGCATGCACGATGTCAGTTGCCACCAGCCGATGAGGCGTCATCCGCAAAGGATAGAGGTAGAGCAACATCACACTTCCCAGTGCACCGGCACCTACTGAAGTGAGTGCGACCGAAAGACCCAACACACCGCCCGAAATCACCGTGAGCACAGGTTGAATGGCCATAAGTCGCTCTGGTTGACCGATGAACCTTCCTTTCGCATAGCACGCAAGCTTGGGAGCAACTAGCAAACCGATGGCGGTGATTAGCACCACAATACCAATAGCCTTGGTTAACCAATCCACTTTCGCAACCTCTGCCCCGAAGCTAACCATGACAACAATAAAAAGAGCAACGGGAAGACTGCCCACCCACATACGTTTGGCAACCTGCCAATCGATATTGCCTTTGGTGTAATGTGCCCTGGCTCCAAACAGCTTGGTAATGGCGGCGAACCACAAATCAGTTGCAATAGCCGTTGTGGGCGATACACCAAAGAAAATCAAGAGGATCGGCGTCATCAATGCACCGCCACCGACACCAGTTAAGCCAACTACAAATCCAGTGAGCGCCCCAGCCAAGGCATACGCGGGGTCAATCATGCAGGATCAGCGCTATGGCGCGAGAGGCGATGAATGAGGGATTGATCACGTCGGGTTTGCCGTACAGCAAGGGGGTGCCCTGAAGATCTACGACCACACCACCTGCACCTTCCAGAACCGCCTGGGCTGCTGCAGTATCCCATTCGCAAGTCGGCGCTAATCGAGGATAGATGTCGGCTTCGCCCTCAGCCACTAGGCAGAACTTGAGCGAACTTCCAGCCTGGACCAGGCTCACATCAGCCAAGCGATCTATCAAGGATCGCGTTGCCTTATTGAGATGGCTCTTACTTGCCACCACCCTGCATGCAGCCCCTTTCTCGGCAGCCGCCACTTTGATCGCAACAGTTTGGCCACCTGTGCACCGAAATGCACCCAGGCCCTCCCCGCACCAGTAAACCGCACCAATGGCGGGGGCGTACACAATACCCAGCACACATCGGCCATCTTCAATCAGTGCAATATTCACTGTGAACTCGCCATTGCGGGCGATGAACTCTTTAGTGCCATCGAGCGGATCAATGAGCCAGAACCGTCCATATGACCGGCGATAAACCAAAGACCCAGGATCTTCCTCGGACACAACAGGGCATTCAGGTAACAAGGGCCTAAGCTGTGAGGCAAGCACAAGATGAGCCGCAAAGTCCGCCTCGGTCACCAGACTGCCATCACCCTTGAGTTGAATTTCTGACGTTCCGCGACAGTAGACAGCCATGATGGCGTCTCCAGCTACCCTAGTGATGGCCAGCAGCTGCCGAATTAGGTTTTCTTGGCCACTTTGTCGCATTGCGTTATATGTTGTGTTTTTATTGTTGCTAGTATAGTATCGTGAATTATTTTTCAAAAAATATGGATAAAAATCATTTTACGACAAAAGCGTCAGCAGATCTGCTTGGCCTAGACTCACCTCGAGCATGGGACACCGAACTGGCATTTGCCCATTTAAAGGCTCTGGGTGAAGCCGACACTAAGCGAACGACCGAGCGCCGATTGAACGCACTTGGACTTCTACCAGAGGAATTGCAGCCCGAGATGCTGCTTGACGAGCGCGACCGCCCAGCCAACCGACTTGTGCTGGACTGGGCCATTGAGCAAGCCCGAAAGCGGCGCGACCGCGTGTTGTTCGCACAAGTTTCTCCAATAGGCACTGGCCAAGCCTGCCTGCACGCCAATGATGCCCGAGGAGCGCGTTTCTGGGTACCCATGGCTAATTTGAATGACCAGACTATTCAACAAGCTCTGCAAGACGTTCAAAGACACATCGGCAAACCCATCGTTGTGTTTCCGCACGGAACGCTTGTGGGTCAACTGCGCCACGCCCAAAGTACCCCAGAGATCCAGCTCTGCCCACAGGCCTATCGGCCCGTCCTGCCCATCGGGTTGCGCCTCATTGGCAACGCCAAACCCAATCTGGCTCCCTCGCCACTCTTAAAGCGCTTGGAGGCAGAGAGCATCCAGATCATCCGGGAAGCGGTGGCCGAATCGCAGAACCCGGCAATGATGTATTCCATCGGTAAAGATAGCGGCGTAATGCTGCACCTGGCGCGCAAGGCGTTTTACCCGTCGCCACCGCCATTCCCATTACTGCATATTGACACGCGCTGGAAGTTTCAGGAGATGTATCTCTTTCGAGACTTCATGGCTCAAGAAAGCGGCATGGACCTGTTAGTACACACCAACCCAGAAGCGATCGAAAAAAACATAAACCCTTTCGACCACGGCTCAGCGCTGCACACCGACATCACTAAAACCGAAGGTCTTAAGCAAGCGCTGGATCTTTACAAGTTCGATGTGGTATTCGGTGGTGCTCGCCGGGATGAAGAAAAGTCCCGTGCCAAAGAACGCATATTCTCATTCCGGACGGCCACGCACCGTTGGGACCCAAAGAACCAGCGGCCCGAGCTTTGGAACCTCTACAACCCCCGCAAGAGCCCGGGCGAAAGCATTCGGGTCTTCCCTCTGAGCAACTGGACCGAACTGGACATCTGGCAGTACATCTACCAAGAGAATATTCCTATGGTGCCGCTTTACTTTGCAAAGCCACGCCCAGTGGTGGTGAGGCCCGAGATGATTATGATGGTCGACGACGAGCGCTGTCGCCTACTGCCAGGTGAAGAAGTGCAAATTAAGAAAGTTCGTTTCCGTACCCTCGGCTGCTACCCGCTATCAGGTGCGGTGGAGTCCGAAGCTGAAACGCTGGAAGATATCCTGCTGGAGATCATCAACGCGCGCAAATCCGAGCGCCAGGGTCGCAAGATCGACACCGACAGCGCTGGCTCCATGGAAAAGAAGAAAAAGGAGGGCTACTTCTGATGTCACTTCTCAAGAAAACCCCATCATTGCCTTTAAAACGCCCTAAGGTACCAATGGAAAAGGTAGCTTCAATTCACGACTGGATGGCCCGGCAAGCCCAGCAAGATTTACTGCGCTTCATCACCTGCGGCAGTGTGGACGATGGCAAGAGCACTCTCATTGGCCGCATGCTCTGGGAATCGCAGCAAGTATTTGACGATCAATTGAGCACTTTGCAAGCAGACTCCAAACGGCACGGCACTCAAGGGCAGCAGATCGACTTTGCACTTTTAGTAGATGGCCTTACTGCCGAGCGAGAGCAAGGCATCACCATCGACGTGGCCTATCGTTTCTTTGCCACCCCTCGGCGCAAGTTCATCGTGGCCGATACCCCTGGGCACGAGCAATACACACGCAACATGGTCACAGGCGCTTCAACGGCAGATGTGGCGGTGTTGTTGATCGATGCCCGCCAGGGCGCGCTAACACAAACCCGCCGACACGCCTATCTGGTCTCGCTGGTGGGCATCAAACAGGTCATACTGGCCGTCAACAAGATGGATCTGGTCACATACAGAAAAGAAGTGTTTGACGCCATCGTTGCCGACTTCCATGGCCTGGCCCAATCCCTTGGATTCAAAGGCTTCACTCCCATCCCACTTTCAGCACTCAAGGGTGACAACATCACCGAGCGATCGGCCCACACACCTTGGTATCAAGGCCCCACACTGATGGGCTGCCTGGAAACCCTTCCTATTGCCAGGCCCGTTCAAAATAAAACCGTGTTCCCTGTGCAATGGGTCAACCGGCCCAATGCAAGTTTCCGAGGATTCAGCGGCACGCTCGCAGCAGGCCAGATGTCGGTGGGCGACATGGTTCGAAACACGGCTTCTGGCCAGACCGCCACCCTGACGCGTATTGTCACTGCAGATGAGGACTTGCCATTTGCCCAAGCGGGCGATGCCATCACCTTGTTGCTGGACCAGGAAATCGACGCCTCGCGCGGCGACGTGATCGCGCTGGCTAACCAGCCATTGGAGATGACCGACCAATTCGAAGCCACCCTGGTGTGGATGCATGACGAGCCAGGTCACATGGGCCGGGCCTACGAACTGAAACTAGCCAACCAGTGGGCCAGTGCCAGCCTTACCAGCCTGAAATACCGCATCAACGTCAACACCCAGGCGCACGAATCTTGCAAACAACTGACTTTGAACGACATTGCTGTGGCCAACCTTGCACTAAGTAAACCGCTGGTGTTCGAGCCTTACGACCTCAACTGCACCTTGGGTGGGTTCATTTTGGTGGACAAGTTCACCCACGCCACCGTGGCCGCCGGCATGATCCGCCACAACCTGCGGCGAGCGCAGAACGTTCACCGGCAGGCACTCAGCATCACCCGTGAAGACCGCGAACGCATCAACGGCCATAAGGGCAAAGTCATTTGGTTCACCGGGCTCTCAGGTTCCGGAAAATCCACCATCGCCAATGCCCTAGAGAAAGAGCTGCACGCGCAAGGTAAGCGCACCTACATTCTGGACGGCGACAACGTCCGTCAAGGCCTTAATAAAGACCTTGGCTTTACCGACGCCGACCGGGTCGAAAATATCCGCCGCATAACCGAAGTCGCCAAACTGATGATGGATGCGGGTCTGGTGGTAATGACTGCTTTTATCAGCCCCTTCCGCGCCGAAAGGGAAATGGCGCGGCTAATCATCGGGCCAGAAAACTTCATTGAAGTGTTTGTTGACACGCCGCTAGCAGTTTGCGAGCAGCGCGACCCGAAGGGGCTTTACAAAAAGGCGCGGAATGGACATCTGCCCAATATGACAGGAATTAACAGCCCTTATGAGGCACCGCAAAGACCCACTTTTATCATCCACGCCCATCAGGGCGAACTGGAAAAATTCTTGTCACTGATGACAGAATGTTTGGCATCAGAAAGATAAGGCAATGCATCGGCCAGCTTAAAAATAGGCAAGGCATTGCCATCACAGCCATAACCGCCCAAATGCAGCAAGGTTCCCACCCCGGCAGTCCTGCCAGCAGCCATATCCGAAGGTTTATCACCCACAAATATCGACTTTTCAAAGTCGATGCCCAAATCAAGGCCCGCCTGCAAAAGCATTCCGGGAGCGGGCTTGCGGCAATGACTCTCCCTGCGAAACTCACCAATGCCGTGCTCTGGATGAAACGGGCAAAAATACACTGCGTCTATACGGGCACCTTGCTCAACAAAGCGCGCCTTCATCCATGCTGTGAGGGCATGAAAATCCGACTCGCTGTAGTAGCCCCGACCAATGCCCGCCTGGTTGGTGACCACCACCACCCAATATCCCGCACGGTTTGCTTCTGCGACCAATGCAAAGATGCCCTCTACAAAATGGAAGTCTTCCGACTGGGAGACATAGCCATGGTCCAAGTTGATCACACCATCGCGGTCCAAAAATAGCGCTGGCTTTGTCATGCAACCCCTGCCAACAATGTCTGGGCGCGGGCGTAATCCTCGGGAATGCCAATGTCGATGAACAAACCCTCAGTCACGAACACATCGACCGGCATTCGACGAACAGCATCAACCAAAAAGTCGGTTTCCAACGAAAACGCCTGCGGCAGGACAAAACCATCCAATTGATAACGGTCAAAAACATAGCACCCCGCATTGATCAAGCCTGGCCCAGTCACTCCTTTCTCTGCAAACCTAGTCACCCTACCGTGCGCAGTTAGCAAACGGCCATACCGCTTCGTATCTGGCACGGCGCGCCCTACCATGATCGGGTGATGTCGCTCCTGCCAAAGGCGTTCGACTGCATCCACCTCCAAGTCCAAAAAAGTATCGCCGTTAAATACAAATACATGATCTTGCTGGCAGTTTGCCAAGGCCAAGCGCACAGCGCCACCGGTGCCGAGTGGATGGTCTTCCACCACATAAACCAGTTCCATGCCGGCAAATTGTTCGCGAAAGTGGCCAGAAATTTTCTCCGCCATAAAGCCTAAAGACAAGACCACGCGGCCAAAGCCCTTACGGGCAAGAGCGTACAGCAAAATCTCCAAGAACGGTTTACCCGCCACTGGCGCCATGGGCTTAGGTACATCCGGTACCACTTCGCGCAAACGCTTGCCAAACCCGCCCGCTAGAACAATCGCCTCCATTAAGCCGGGGCCTGGAAAAGGGCTCGTTCCACCAAGCCGCACAAAATATGCCCCAACACCAAATGCCCCTCCTGAATTTTTGGAGTGTCTGCACTTGGTACTTCCAGCAGAAAGTCACACAGCTCACCCATAGGGCCAGCACGGTTACCCGTAAGTCCAATGCACACAAGGCCCTTTGCTCGTGCCTCCTCAAGCGCCAGCAACACATTAGGCGACTTTCCAGAGGTCGAATATCCAATCAGCACATCTCCCCGATTACCAAGCGCCTGCACCTGACGCGCAAACAGTTTTTCGTAGCCGTAGTCATTGCCAATAGCGGTCAGGATGGAGGTGTCCGTGGTCAAGGCCATCGCAGGCAGCCCCGGGCGATCAAAGGCAAACCTGCTGACAAACTCCCCTGCAATGTGCTGGGCATCCGCCGCACTTCCGCCGTTGCCGACTAGCAAAATCTTGCCGCCCCCGCGCAGACAATGTACACAAGCCCCAGCCGCTTGCTCCAGCCTAGCCAACAAGAGCTCATCCGCAAGCATGGCCGCCATAACTTGCTGCGCTTCGATGATTTTTTCGTGGATGTAGCTTTGCATCTTGAACCCTATTCAATAGCGCCGTTCCGCCAGCGCCTACTATTTCAAACTCGCCAGGCCTGAGTGCCGTAGTTTGTAAAGTGGCAGTTGCTTACCTGCCCCTCAAACTTGTTCAATGCCCGGATCACATCCATACGCTTTTCTGTTGGCACGAAAAACAGCATGAAGCCACCACCACCCGCACCGGACACTTTACCGGCCAAGACACTAGCTTTGATCGCTGTGGCGTAAATCTCGTCAATGTGCGGGTTCGAAACCGTCTTGGCCGAGCGCTTCTTGTTATCCCAACCCGAGAGCATGGATTTCACCAAACCGGCAAAGTCGCCACGCAACAAGCACTCCTTCATCACCAAGGCCTCGTGCTTTATGCCATGCATTGCCTTCAAAGCATCCACTGAACCCGACGCCACATTTTTGCACTGGTCGGCGATGATGTGGGCCGACTCCCGAGAGACCCCAGTAAAGAACAGCACCAGCGAAGCCTCAAGTTCACAAATAATCCAGTTCTTAATCCGCAGCGGGTTAATTACTGCACGCTCGTCAGCATAAAACTCCATAAAATTAAAGCCGCCAAAGGTTGCGGAATACTGGTCTTGCCGCCCCCCCTGCAAACCACAATCTAAGCGCTCGATCTTGTAAGCCAAATGAGCAATGGTGTAATCGTCCAGCGGCAAATTAAGCAGTTCTGCAAAAGCTCGAATCATCACCACCACCAGGGTGGATGACGACCCTAAGCCAGAACCGGCAGGCGCATCACAAAAGGTGCTTAACTGTATAGGAATCGGATTGCCCCCATTGAAGTGCAGCACCATGTGGTTGTAGACTGCCTTGTGCAGATCGAGCTTACCGTTCAGCAGCAACGGTGCAACGGCTGGCTCGACCGTCTCGGCCTGCTGGTCTGTGGCCGCCAAATGAACGACTGGCTTATCCAGGGTTTTGATCACCGCATAGGCGTATCGGTCGATGGTGGCATTTAGAACATATCCGCCGTGCATGTCGCAAAAGGGGGAAACATCGCTGCCCCCCCCGGCTAGGCCAAGGCGAAGAGGGGCGCGGGCGCGAAAAATCATTGTGAGACCTTCTTAAATTGGAGAATCATTTTCAAAAGGTGCGTGCCTCACATTTCCCTGCTTTATCGACTTCATGTCGTCCATGTACTGATTTAAATGCAAACGCATTTCTCTCTCTGGTTGCTGTTTTGTCCTGACCCACCGGCCTCCGGCGTCTACCTCCGTAGAAGGCCGCTTTCGAATTACAAGCTCGATACCACACTCGGCAACAGGAGTCAGAGTCTGATCAATGCGAGGTAAATCAAACCGAAAATTTGCAGAAAGCTGCTCGATCCTGACAATCTCTACTGTAGGCCCCAGCTCGCGAACTAAATCTAAGAGATTAATAGATCGGTCACTCCACGATTTTGTCTTGAAAAGCGTGAACGTCCATTTGTGGTCGCGGTTGAATGTACTGGGGAATACGCCTTGCTCATACATATCCTCATCGGGGACGGTAATTATCAAGTAACCGCCCTCACGAACAACACGCAACCAATTACGAAGCCCCTCTGCCGGATCAACCAAATGCTCCAAACAGTGACTGCTGTGCACAAAATCAAAAGAGCGATCATCGACCCCCGTCATGAATTGAGCATCCCCATCTTCCCAATCCCAAGTCTTAACGGTTTCCATCAGCGGAAAAAACTCTTTATAAAGGCTCAATGGGTCGGGCTTTCCACCAATATCAACACCCTTGCCAACAAAATACCTACGCAAGAAATTGGAATCACCCAATCTGCGTTGTATTGATTTGCTACATTCCTTCATTATTAAGTAACTCCTTAAACTGAAAATTCCAAACCCATCACCCCAAGCCCGATGGACTTTTTTTCATAAAATGCTGACCACTTATTTCATCCATCATAATAATGACATTCGATGAGCCACTCGATCTCCCCAGTTTTCTGGCACTCTGGCCAATAGGCACCCCAGACAAGAAACCTTGTCAGCATAGCCGCACCAGCGTATCTTAGCGGCTGATAAAGTAAACTGACCATCAAAGTCCCCGGCAAATGCTCCTCACCTATCGCTACTACAAGGTCATTGACTACTTCACCGTCATGCCGCAACAGAGCGGCACATGTACAGTCGGGCAAAGCAACAAGTCGATGGGCCCCACCATCAACACCAGAAATTTATTTACTCGTCTTCTGGCGCCGTTTCTCTCTCGGATAATTTTGCTTTAAGACAATCTGAGTTGGGCAAACGCCAAGGCGCTCATCAATGCTGATTTGAGAGCCAGGAAGCGTCAAACTTCCGGAAATGACCGCGCCACACAAAACTCGCAGGTATCCCAACGTTGAACTCGCGAAATCACCTTGATTTAAATCGCCATCTACATTGTAGCTGTGACCCCACCCACCAAGTACTACCAGTCATACATTGGGCGAGATGCGCTAAGTTCGGTATCACCAGAGACATGGCGACGGAAACCGCAGCCGAGGATGTGAGTAGTATTATTTTGGACAATTCGCCAAATTAAAATTAACACTTAATTTTTATCATCACTACATCGAAACAAAATAAGGCGTGAACTCCAAAAATTAAATAGCATTCCTAGCAGGCTGCCAACTGCCACGCCTATGACAGGATGTTGCTGTACCACTTGATTCGCAACAATGAGCCAGACATAAGCACCGTAATTTAGCGAGCCACCAATGAGCATTAAAGCAAGATAAACAGCAAATTCATAATGATTCCTCAATCCTGATTTCCTTCTTTTGAAAGTCCACCTTCGATTCAACAGCCAAGTAGCAACTACTGCAAGCAAGAAAGAAACTACACGGCCGTAAAACAAACCAATAAAACCAGTAAGAAAATATAAAAGTGCGACATCAACTAAGAAGCCAATAGTACCAACTAAGCCGAAAAAAAACGACTCATTTAAAAAATTTTTGCATATCTCCGACCTTACTTTGATCACAAATGCATCTCTCGAAGAATATCACGTTCAAAATTTTTCTTATCCTGATGCGTTATCGAATCCAATATCAAACCAATAGCCATTAAAACAATTGAAATGATCCCCAAACCAGTTGCAAGGATAGCCAATGGAACATGACTGATGTATCTGTCGCGAAAAAACTCAATAATGACTGGCATACCTGAAATTATTCCTAACGTGGCAACACCTACTGCCAATGCACCGAAAAATGTAAGCGGCCTGTAGTAGCGCAAAATGTTACCAATCGTGCTGAGTACTCGGAACCCATCACGTAAAGTGTTGAGCTTTGAAAAACTCCCTGGCGGGCGATCACGGTATTCGACGGGAATTTCGACTATGCGGAAACGTTTATCTAAGGCATGTAGCGTCATGTCAGTCTCAATTTCAAAACCTTCCACCAATATCGGATAGCTTTTAACGAAGCGTCGATTGAATACACGATAACCGCTCATGATGTCTGCGAGATCGGCGTGGAATAAAGTGTTAACCAAGTCCCGGACAAACCGGTTGCCGAAGTTGTGCAAGGCACGCTTGTTCTCGACGGCATAGTGACCGGCGCTATGGCGATCTCCAACCACCATATCGGCATCACCAGAGACTACTGGGGACATCAGTAAATGCACTTGTGCAGCAGGATAAGTTAGATCGGCATCTGCCATGATGTAAATGTCAGCATCGATATCCATAAAAGCGCGCCTGACGGCGCAGCCCTTACCTGGTCTCTGCTCGTTAATTACCCCCCCCAATTTAAGGTGAGCTAGTGTGGCACGCGCTATTTTTTCGGTTGAATCGGTTGAGCAATTGTTAATTACCCAGATAGCGGCTTCTGGTAATGCACCATGAAAGTCCTTTATCGTGGCTGCGATTGTTTGCTCTTCATTAAATGCCGGCAAGACAACTGCAACCCTTTTCTGATTTCTATTTGAAGTATCATTCATTTCATTTCATCCAAATTTTAGTCCTAAGAATCCAGTTATTTGTTGCATATCCGATTTCAAGGTATATTTATAGTCAGCACTAGCGGGAGAACAAAATAAATATATTTTATTCCCCCCTCAGTCAAAGTGGATTTACTTTTCCAATCGCTTAACTTCACATACGCGATAGATATATCGCGCAGTCCCAAGATAGCCGACGAGACGGTCGCACGAACTTTCATCTAGAACAAGTCTGAGTTGCTCTAAACCTACATTCGCTCGGGCAATCAAGTCGGTGGATAGTGATTCAAAGATCACGAATTGCTTTCCTATCCGTCCATCTGCCACGCCCCTAGCCTGCTTCCAATATGCTTCGCTTACGGGCATGTTGGATGCCAACTGTATGAATGGCGTATCAATTTCCAGCGCAGGAATGATCCATGCCAACGGTTGGCCGGCGAGATAAATTACGGCGGGCTCAGGATAAGTGGTAATGACGCTTGACTCGATGCGATACACCGAATCAGACCAATTGGAACGCCCCCAATCTGGAATACCCTTCAGATTGGCTAGCGTAATCATTGATAGGAATACAACGGCCGTCCAGCGCGGCACAGATGACTTGAGGAAATAATCTATAGCAATAAATATTAACAGCGGAATCAAGACTTCAATCGGAATAAGATACCTATAAATTCCAAAAATATTGAGCCATAAAACGTAACTAATTCCAAAAAAACCAACCAAAAAAATCACCTGAGGGCTAAGTCTGCGATCGTGAACATTCGTACTTAATCGTAATAACCCTGCACCACTCAAGGCTAGCAATGCAACATACCCAAAAATCCAGCTCAGTTGCTCATAGCGAAGTTCGCCAACTCTGAGCGGATTATTCGTAAAAACAGCAGGATAAAAAAGCTTTTCGTAAAGGTTTTTGGGCAAAAAACGTGTGTCCCTTATGGGGTCGCTACTTGCGAGCTCACCATGGAAGATATTGTTGAAATGCGGAAATAATGGATTGCCGAATTCGGTCCACATTTTCCAGAACCAGAATCCCCCCGTTAACAGCAGTCCGGCAAAGGCGGAAACTCCTAAAAAAACAGCCAATTTGAACCGAATACTCCAAGCGACAGGAACGCAGAACATTCCAAGACATAGCGCCAGGGCGTAAATTGCAAAAACAAGTTTCAATCCGCAAGCAACACCGACTAGAACACCCGAAACACCTAAAAGAAATAGAGACTTACGCTCATTATTACCAATGCAGGCAATCGAAAATAAAGCTAACCATAAAGAGGTTAGCGTTATTACGCCCACCGTGCTGTCATGTAATGTTGTCCCCACTTCGGAAAGAAAACCGACAGAAAACAAGCCAGCAACTCCTAAAAAAATTGCATAACCTTCCCGACCCGCACCAAGAATCTGCTTGGCTATTTTGAAGATGATTACAAAAGAAAGCCCCTGAATGACACCAATCAGAAAGGCTACTAATTTAGGCTCTAGTAATCTTATTGCGGAAAAATACACAAGATCGAGAAACGGATTGAAGTAACTTTGCAGTCCCGCTGGGGCTAGATCAATATGAATGCGTTTATGCAAATAAGCATATGGATTATATAAATGGTAATTTTGCAAATCCCAATTTATATCTTGACCTAACTTTATTGAATAAAAACCACACAGCAAAGGAATAGTTATTTGACTAGCAAAAATAAGTATTTGCCGAATCGAGTACTTATACTTCATCATATAAAATTAAATTCCATGCGAAAAAATATATTAGTTATTTTACTAGACTACTAACATCTAGGCCCTCTTATGACGGCCTCTACGAGCACTTTTCCGTTGGCCTTGTCTTTGAGCACAAAACGGGGTTTTTCAGGGCGTGCCCACGGCCCAGTACTTGCATCACCTAATGCATTTCCTTCTGCGAAAAGATTCTCTGATGTACCGTCGATAACGAAGACTTGAACGACATTAACATCTGGATATGCTGAACGTACGTCCCACTTTACGGTAACTTGCGAAGCAGGTTCACACGCCGTTAAGGATGGGGGATCAAAGTTCAGCAATCTGGACTCTGGTTCACTATCGCAAGCCGAAAGAAAAAATATAATGGAAAAAAAAGAATTGTCCGCATGGTTTTCATTAGAATCCTCCAAGTTAAAAAACTATTTTGTCAGCCTGAATACTAACTGCCCATCACCCAAATGTCCAAACTCTGGCGCCACATAAACATCAACAACCACATCAGCAAATCCAGCCTCTTTCATGGTTTCTAGCAAATCCCAGCCAAAATCCGTAAATACCAGAGACCCACCCTCAGAAATGGGATTACCGTGGAAAGCGGGTGGAAGTAATTTATCTATATTACCATTGTTTATCTTCGCCCGAATAATCGAAATATCGTTGTCGCGATGAAAAGGTATTGTCGCGAGCATTAACCCTCCCAACTTAAGCACTCTGGCACATTCGTTAAAGGCTTTGGCTGGATTTGGTATGTGTTCGAATACATCATTACTGACGATCAAATCAAGCTGCTCATTGGCAAAACTCAGATTTTCAATATCCTCATGCCAAATGCCTTTGATAACGGTGCCACCAGGGTATTCATGGCCCAAGTATTCGCTACCAAAGATTTTATGCTGCGTAAATGTCGTCGATGCCCAGTTGAATATGGGCGTAACTTGCTCCATCAAATAGACTTTTTTTCCCTGTTCCTTAAATAGCTCTTGCTTCAATAGCGATGCGATAAGCCGCTGCCGGTTGTTCATTCTGCACTGTGGGCACTCCAGGCGTTCCCGCCAATTGGGCTTCCAGCCATGTTCATGGCGTTGTCCACCAGATTGCATGTCGACCAAAAAGGATACTTTTTTATTGCACGGGATGCAAAAGCCATCAACATAAAACTCCTCGCTATCGGCCTTGTTCAGTAGTTGCTGGGCAATTAGTTCAGTTTGCTTGAGGGCATTACTGGTAAAAAGCTGCATCGACTCTGATCTACTTTTAGCGGAACCGATGGGTTGCAGTGGCTTTCGCTGTGCAACATTTGCGGGACGAAGCTCGGAATACAGCGACAGCGGATGCGAACTGCGAACTGCCTTCATACCCATGTCAGCCATAATTGAAGCTAACAAGCCCCATGCAGCCTCAGCGCCCCAGGCACGCTCTGAAAAAGTCAACCCATTTTGGCTGATGCGGTTCCACAGGACTTCATCCTGGTAGATACTGGCAAGCTTATCCGCAAGGGCATCGGCGCCGTCCGCCACCAAGATATTTTCACCATCGGTGAGTGACATTCCCTCTGCTGCCAGCGAAGTGGCAACAACCGGCAGCCCCGCCGCCATTGCAGTGCCTATCTTGCCCTTAATGCCTGCGCCATAACGCAAAGGCGCAACTGAAACTCTCATTTTTTCTAATAGAGGCGGCAGGACTTCAACAAAGCCGGTGATGATGATGTCTTCGGATGCCAGTACCTGTATTTCGGCGGGGGGCTTGCTGCCTACAGCGTAAAAGCGCACGCCGGGGACAATTTTTCGCAACAGCGGCATGACTTCTTCTGCAAAAAATTTCACCGCATCGATGTTTGGGGTATGTTGATAGCTCCCGATAAAAATGATGTCTCTGCGTTCTTGGTAGGTTTTGCTCGATACTTGGACATCCATGATTAATGGAAATACATAGAGTTTGGCCTCTGGCACCAGTGGTCGCAAAATTTTTAGCTCTGCAGTACTGTGAACGATAGACGCATCAACGCTACGAATTGCGCACAACTCACGTTGTTGCATCACGTCAGCTGCTTTCTGCTTGGCTTTATCAGATTGCAATTCGGCCTCGCGTGACATGCGAAGGTAATGCAAATCAACCGTGTGATAAAGCACTTTTGCATTGGGGCAGTAATCGCGAATCATTTTCAAATGCCGTTCAACCACGCCCGGCCTGAAAAGGAAGGCCAAATCGTACCGTTTTCCGTGCGCATTGAGATGCTGCTCGACGCTGGTCACATGGGGCGCATAAAGTACTTCAATTCCATTTCGTTGCAATGCGGAGGTGTACTCCGGCAAGTAGAGAAAATTATCTTCAGGGATGAAGGTGACTTGAAAATTCATCTCCCGCATAAGCAGCATTAGGTTGAGTGCTGTTACCGAACCAGCGTCTTGGTTTGGAGTAGGAGTGCAATGGTCAAGCACCAAGACCCGGCGCGTTGCTTTCCGATCTTTGGCACTATCAACATCGCCCGCTGGAGCTTGGTGCGCCTCCAAACGCTGATGCCAGCGCGCAAAAAGCTTCTTGCTGTTTTGGACCTGATAGGCCTTGGTGCCCTGTGTGGTGTCGGTACCCGAGGTAATGCCTTCGAAATGAATCACCTTGGACAAAGGCTGATAAATGACTCGATAGCCCTTATCGCGAATCTTAAGCGCGAGATCGCTGTCTTCGCAGTAAGCGGGTAAGTAGTGTTCATCGAAACCATCCAGCTCATCAAACAGCGCTTTTGGGACCATGATGGATGCACCTGAACAGTAATCCACCTCTCTGGCGTAGTTGTAAATAGGTAGTTGAGGATCTTGAAATCGCCCGAAATTCCAGGCACTGCCGTCCTGCCAGATGATGCCTCCCGCTTCTTGCAGACGCCCATCGGGATAGACCAGTTTCGACCCTGCGAGCCCAGTCCCCGGAAATTCGCGGAATGTGCGAAGTAATTCGTCAAGCCAGCCAGAAGTGACTTCGGTATCGTTATTCAGGAAATACAGGTAGTCACCACGTGCTGCATTTGAACCGTTGTTGCATGACCGGATGAAACCCTGATTATGCTCGTTATGCTGCAACCGAATGCCCCGGACTTTGGCCAGAACATCAAAAGAGTCATCTGGAGAACAATCATCCACCACGATCACCTCAAACTCAGCTCGGGAGGGGTTACTCGCGATTGATGCGAGACATCGCAATGTGTAATCAACTTTTCCATACACCGGTATGATGACCGAGACCTCTGGACGAGTCGAAGCCGGAATTATAAGACTGGCTGCGAGAGTTGCAACATCGGTTGCAACTTCTGTGAAATTGGCTACGGGAACTTGCTGTGGTGACAAATGTGAAACAGCAAATACAGGAATCGTCGCCGCTGGCGCACCAGTTGCTTTTAACAGACGGGGGAAGTGCTTGGCAAGTATCTGTCGATGCTTCGCTTTTATCTGATAACTTAGCGGTAAAAATTGGTACAAACGCTTCGCGAGGCCTAAGGCGGCTTTTGTGTAGCGTTTAGCTTGCTGCGCTGGAGACGAAACCCAACGCCGCGTCTCCCTCAAGGGAAGAGTCAAGCGCCAAGAATTGCTGCTAGTCAATGCAATTAGCTTTGCTCGCGCGCCTCTAAGTTCAGCATCCAACCCTAAGGCCCACTCTCCACGACGAACCGTCTCATCAGTGAGGCCGGCGATCTGCCCATCGCGCTCGGCCACTGCTTGATTCAGACTGGAGATTTGCCCATCGCGCTCGGTCACAGCCTGACTCAGGCCGGCGATCTGCCCGTCTCGCTCGGTCACGGCTTGACTCAGGCCGGCGATCTGCCCGTCTCGCTCGGTCACCGCCTGACTCAGGCCGGCGATCTGCACATCGCAAACGGTGCTCAATTGGCTCAGACTGGCGATCTGCTCATCCCGGACTGACAGCAACTCACGCATCCGGTATGCGTCTTCAAGAATTCCAATAATTGGAGCATTCAATTTGTTGAACGACACAAAAGATTCTTGACCTACTTTTTCCAAATACGCACGTGCCGATTCAGTAGAAACTCCATGTTGTCGATAAATCTCTAGGACTTGCTCTTCCACTATTTTGAAGCCCTCCCTCTCTCGGCAATCAAAAATAGCGCGATGTAACTTAGTGTCAGAGAAATCAATCGACTGGATACCAATATCTTCTAGTTGGGCAAGACATTTATCTCGGTAACCCTCAGATGCACTCAGCTCGTCCATATCAATGACTAAATCGCAATCTTGCTGGCCACAAACAAAGGTATACAGCCATAAACCGAAGAACAGAAAGTAATCCTGTTCAGGCGTGAGGGGATGAACGAAGCTGTATGAAACTTTTTCCTGTGTGTTTTGGCCTATCAATGGACTGGCGCCACTCGCATCAAACACAGACTTCAGAGGTGCTGGGACATTGCTTAATGAGTAAATTAAGCGGGGCGTATTTGCAATGTAAGGCTCAACCTTGTAGGAATACCATTGATCCCAGGGATTTCGAAGTAGAAAGATATGGTTGGACTTGTAGTTCAATTTTAGCCAACCAATTCGTCCACAAGTACGTGTGCATTGAAGGACTGGGTTCTGTGATGCACCGTCGACCAATAAATCAATATATGCCTTCAGATCAGATGCTTTGTCGCCGGCATCAAGGAAGTAATATTCAAAACTAAACTTCTGATCGAAAGTCTTTTTTATGCTCGGTAGTAGATGAGCAAACTCGTCGAAGTAGCCGCCAATCAAAAAATCATGACGTAGCGTTGACTTCAGTTGATCCTTTCGATCACTTAGCTCATTCCAAGCGTCTGGAAGCGATGCGATGACTTCATGCATCGGCTCATGATAGATGTGAAACTTGCCGGTTCGCTTCAGTGCATTGTAGAAGTAGGTGCTGCCAGAACGGAAAAGCGAATGCACGAAAGTCAAGTCCGGTGCAGCCATTTTTATTTTTTCTCTTAATGTCATAGAACTTTCGCGATTACTTCAATCCTTGGATTGAGGTTCACCACGCCCCCGATGGACAAGCCATCGTCCGAACCGACCTTGAAAATGAGTACATCCATACGGCGCTGCAAGTAGATCAGTCCATCGCTACTGTCCGGCGCATGAATGCCACAGGTGAGGTAAAAAATTCCTGGTCCAAGGTGATTCGTAATGTGAAACTCGATTCGCGCCTCATCACCTTTATCGAAGTGACGTCGGGATACGGAATGATTTTGCGTGTTGGCGCCAAAGATACACACGCCCTCTCGATTCGTGATCATCATCCCGAATACAGGCAGCGCAACCGGCGCCGAAAATACGACTCTGTAAGAGAAGACGTAAGAAGCATTCGGAGCTAAAATGTTCGTTAGTAGCTGATGTTGATTCGTGATGGCGACGTCGATGATCTGCGCCCGGCCGTCCCCATAAGTCTTTTCATTGGTTTGTAGCAAATCCTTATCCAAGACTGCCTGATCCAGTTCAGCCGAGTCGACCAGCGCCTCGGCTTGCGTCGTTTCCGCCTCTCTGGATGCTCCGAACAGATCGCGCTCATACGAGATGCAGACCTGTTTGGCAGCGCCAAACTCGATCACTGAACCTAGGGCCAAATAGAGGGCCTCGCTGCAGATCTTCTTCACGGTTTCCATGTCGTGACTGACGAACAGCAAGGTGACGCCGGCGTCACTCAGCTCACTGATCTTTCGCATGCATTTGCGCTGGAATGCAGCATCGCCCACGGCAAGCGCCTCGTCGACAATGAGGATTTTGGGAGCCACATTGATAGCCACAGCGAAGGCAAGCCGCACGATCATCCCGCTGGAGTAGGTCTTGACTGGTTGTTCGATGAAATCGCCAATGTCAGCAAATGAGACGATTTCATCGAACCTAACCTTGATCTCCTCGTCCGACAAACCTAGAACAGCGGCATTCATGTAAATGTTTTCACGCCCGGTGAACTCAGGATTGAAGCCCGAACCGAGTTCTAACAGCGCTGCAATTCGACCATTGGTTTGTACACTCCCACTGGTGGGATTGATCGTGCCGCAGATCGTTTGTAGCAAGGTGGACTTGCCACTCCCGTTGCGACCAATGATTCCGACGGTCTCTCCCTTCTTAACCTGGAATGAGACGTCCTTCAGAGCCCAGAACTCTCGGTAATGCTGCCTGGGAGAGAAGCCAAGCATGCGTTGAAGGCGCGGCATGACAAACTGCTTAAGGCGATCTCGGGGGGTATCATAGATCTGATAGCACTTGCTCAAGCATTCGACCTTAATAGCGATTTCAGAGGACATCGGCAAAGCCCTTTCTGGTCTTCTGGAACCATGCAAAGCCCAGCCAAGCGATGCACCCTGTCGCCAGCCAATATACGGCCAGCATAGTGAAGTTCGGCATGTTGCCCCAGAAAAGTAGCTCCCTTGTCATCTCGATCACAGGAGTGAGCGGGTTGATGTAGAGAAGCTGGCGGAAACTGTCGGGCAGAGCGCTGGCCGGGTAAAAAACTGGGCTCAGAAACATCAACGTAGTGACAACAACACCAATGAACTGCGAGACATCTCGCAGAAAGACCCCGAGTGAGGCCAAGGCCCAACTCAACCCCATGATGAAAAATGTGAACGGCAAGATGACCATTGGTAACACAAAAACGCTAGCATGGGGCACACCGAACAGCAGGATGTATGCAGCAAGCCAGACTACCAGGCTGATCAGGGCGTGATAAAGCGCAGCTAGCAGGACAACAAACGGCAGGATCTCCAGCGGAAATACTACTTTCTTGACGTAGTTGGGGTTCGAGAGAATCAGGATAGGTGCACGGCCAATACATTCAGCAAACAGATTGAATACGATCAAGCCGGCAAAAAGCACGAGCGCGAATTCAACCTTAGAACTGCCACCAGTGCCCCACCGGGCGTTGAAGACCACACTGAACACAAAGGTGTAGACCGCAAGCATGAACAGTGGGTTGAAGAACGACCAAAGCAGACCGAGTGCAGAGCCCCTGTAGCGGCCTAATACCTCGCGCTTGGCCGACGCGTTGATTAGGCTGCGATTACGCCAGAGACTGGCCACCATTTCGACAGGAGTGGCGAGAAAATCGCGCATCAGGCAAACACCTCCACTTCTCTGAATAATTTACCTTGCGAGACTTTGGCGTAAAGGATGCCGGCGTAGGTAAGTTTGTCGAGATTTTCGACTGGCTCATCACCCTCTGCCAGCCATTGGAGCACGCAGTTGCCGAGAATTAAGCCGGCTCCGTCTGCTACGAGAATTTCCATGCTTTATAGTTTCCCGAGAACCGCAGCAGTAATCAGCCCTAGATTGCCTAAGAGGGTCTGTCGGTAGATACCGCTGCGTTTAAGATAAAGGAGCCGAGGGATCAGGCTCATTTCACGGGCATTAGCAAAACGCTCCAGTATTTCCAAATTTTCTTGGGTTAGCCTGTGGCTCAGAGCTCGCAGGGCAGCAATATTGCTGTCGTTCCAGACCCGAAAGCGACCCTGCCAAAGCATTTGAATGCGCTTGAGACGAGCTCGCCAGGTCGTGTTCATGCCTACCAAGTTACCATCGTGCTGGCGGTAGCGAATCGTGGGCTCTGCGTCATAAAAAACCTGGCCACCACACCCGGTGACTAACATGTATGCCCACCAGTCGTGGGTGATCAAAGGGAGGTTCTCACCCGCTTCGCGGAGGAGGTTACGCGCGGCGTTATTGAAAACCATGGTGTTGCCGCCGCCAATATTCTGCATCAATGCATTGGCAAAGCTGGGCGGCTTGGGAAAAAGCGGGGAGAGGCCAATTTCTTTGTCGTTGGCGTCCACCAGTCGAGTGCGCGAGCAGTACAAAGCAGGAATGTTTTCCGGGATAGTTTTTAACCACCCCACTGCACGAGCCAGCTTGTTAGGCTCCCAAATGTCGTCTTGATCTGAATAGGCGTAATACTTCGCGTCGATGTTCACTTTGCACGTCAGCGACAGGAAATTAGCTGCAAAACCTTCCTCTGGACCTAAGTGGATGGACAGCCTACCGTTTGGCCATTTCTGTTGATACGCCTTGAGAATCGCTTGTGTGTCGTCTTGGGAGCCGTCATCAGAGGCCCAGACTTCCCAGTTGACATGGGATTGCACCGCAAATGAATCGAGTTGTTCTGCGAGAAAATGCTGGCCGTGATAGGTGCACAGCAGAATCGCCACCTTTAATTGGGTAACGCTAGATTCATTTAATTCGAACATTTCGGGCATAGCTACCGCAGTCACGAAACCTGTTTCATGATTGAAAGGAGTTTTCAACAAGCCAATTTTGGGAACTTTGCCAATACTTGTTTGACCGATGAGTTGACTCATCAACTGGTCTCCACCCTTGAAATTTACCGTTCGTTCCCACAAAATATTTGTGTGCCAGAACTTGGGGAATTCGTATATCGCCCTCTCTAAAGAGGCGAAAACACTTTTTTTATTATATCTTGAATATTATAGCATTCATAATCCCCCCCCCGTGGTCGAGGTGCGGCCCTGCAGTACGTGCTGACCTTCGGTATGAACATCGAAAGCTCACTCGGTAGCATGGCGACCCGTTTTTGACCATCCCAACAGGAGAAAAACTCTACGCGATGAGCGGAAAGAAACATAAGCAATTCTTTGATGAGCATGTTCATGACCGTTACCATCTTCATAGATCTTCACCCTGCTCTTCAGCGCCTGCAACCTGATGAGTACAAACCAGTTGACAGTGCCTATTTCAATACAGGCTGACAGCGACAATCGTGAGTAACAAGCAGCCGCAGTTTTGCCCAAGTATTGGTGCCAGTGAGAGCAAGTTTTGGCAAGTGATGGGGTAGCCGTCGGTAACGCCCGAGAATTGACTCAGTTCATGGGCACTGATAAAGGCGAATGGATTCATTAAGGGCCCTCCGACTTGTAGACACCCCAAAGTACGGTGTTTTATGTGCCAGCAGCTCAGTTGAACCGCAGGCCCTTGGTTAGAGCCCTGGTTGAGCAGCCGTAAAAAAGCCCCCGACTGTTTCCAGTTGGAGGCTGTTTTTTAGCAATAAATGGTCGGCGTGGCGGGATTCGAACTCGCGACCCCTTGCACCCCATGCAAGTGCGCTACCAGGCTGCGCTACACGCCGA
>JACCDH010900758.1_pt1 | contig 23285 bp, 19 predicted proteins | sample 7442481 | NCBI WGS metagenome assembly JACCDH01 (sample SAMN15323433, study PRJNA562643) | freshwater metagenome | isolation source: river surface water | place: USA:Blue River Watershed | collected 2017-08-15
CTTCGCGAATGACTTTCACATCGCGTGACTCCTGCAAGATCTCGCGGGAGACGTTCAGCGGCAAGTCATTCGAGTCGATCACGCCCTTCACGAAGCGCAGGTAGACCGGCATCAGCTGCTCGGCATCGTCCATGATGAACACGCGCTTCACGTACAGCTTGATGCCGCCGCGCTGGTTGCGGTCCCACAGGTCGAACGGCGCGCGGGCCGGGATGTACAGCAGCTGCGTGTATTCGCTGCGGCCTTCGACGCGGTTGTGCGTCCAGGTCAGCGGATCCGCGAAGTCGTGCGACACGTGCTTGTAGAACTCCTTGTACTGCTCTTCGGTGACGTCGGACTTGCTGCGCGCCCACAGCGCGCTGGCCTGGTTGATGGTTTCCAGCTCGTCGCGCACCACCATTTCCTTCTTCTCTTCGTCCCATTCTTCCTTGCGCATCCTGATCGGCAGCGAGATGTGGTCCGAGTACTTGCGGATGATGGAGCGCAGCTGATACGCGGACAGGAATTCATCCTCGCCTTCGCGCAAGTGCAGGATGATGGTCGTGCCGCGCTGCGCCTTTTCGATGGTCTCGACGGTGAAGTCGCCTTCGCCGCCCGACTCCCAGCGCACGCCTTCATTCGCCGGCAAGCCCGCGCGGCGCGATTCGACGGTGATACGGTCGGCGACGATGAAGCCGGAGTAGAAGCCGACGCCGAACTGGCCGATCAGCGCGGCATCCTTCTGCTGGTCACCGGACAGTTTCGAGAAGAATTCCCGGGTGCCGGATTTGGCGATGGTGCCGAGATGGTCGATCGCTTCCTGCTGCGACAGGCCGATGCCGTTGTCGCTGATGCTGATCGTGCGTGCGGCCTTGTCGAAATCGACGGTGATCGCCAGTTCGCTGTCGTTCTCGAACAGCGCGGCGTTATTGATCGCCTCGAAGCGCAGCTTGTCCGATGCATCGGACGCGTTCGAGATCAGCTCACGCAGGAAGATTTCCTTGTTCGAATACAGCGAGTGGATCATCAGCTGCAGCAGCTGCTTCACTTCGGCCTGAAAGCCCAGGGTTTGTTTTTCGGCAACAGTCATGGCGTCCTCGGTAAGTCCTTGAATGACAAAATTTTTGTATCGATATTGGGAGCAAAGGCTGGAATTCAAGAGCTCCCGGAAAAATCGCTCATCTTGACTCGTACGCGCCGGGGGATTAGCTTTCCGTCGCTTATGAACGAGAACTCCATGAAGGGAACAAGCCTCCACTTACCGGATTCGACAGGCGAGAAGACGCATTCTTTAAGGGAAAAGTTCGCCGGAAGGGTATCGAAGCCGGTCAGTATCGATGAAATGAATGAAGCCATAGCCGCAGAGGCTTTGGAGCGTTTCGAGCATGCCATCTCGGGCAGGATGGCCTTACCCCCGGAAGACCTGATTCAACGCAGATAATCAATCAAGGAGCCAGCATGTCTATCGCAGCAAAACTCAATTCACTTGGCATCGCTTTGCCCGCTGTCGCCACCCCCGCCGCTGCGTACGTGATGTACGTCCAGAGCGGCAACACGCTGTACGTGTCCGGCCATATCGCAAAGAAGGACGGCAAGCCCTGGGTCGGGCAGCTGGGCCGCGACATGACGACCGAGCAGGGCAGGGAGGCGGCGCGTGCGGTCGCGATCGACCTGATCGCGACCCTGAATGCTGCTTGCGGCGGCAATCTCGAGCGCGTGAAGCGCATCGTGAAGCTGGTCAGCCTGGTGAATTCGACACCGGATTTCACCGAGCACCACCTGGTGACCAATGGCTGCTCGGAGCTGCTGGGGGAAGTGTTTGGCGATGCCGGCAAGCACGCGCGCTCGGCGTTCGGCGTGGCGCAACTGCCGCTCGGCAGCTGCGTCGAGATCGAGATGATCGCCGAGATCGCCTGATCGCGGCGTTGCCTGGAACGGGCAGGGGAGCATGGATTCGAACCACGCCAGCCGGCTTGGACACCGGACGGTCCCCGCTGGACACTCCCCTGTGCAATTCATCTGTGGTGTACAGGATGATGCCTCGGCCTCGTGCCGCAGCGCTTGACTGAAGACAGGCAGGGTCTCGCGCTGCTTGGCGGCCCTCAACCGCTGCCTTCTTCACCGCACCGACAATGGGCTCCATGTTTCATCAGGGAGAGCCATGGCACACTTGACCGACACTTCGCTGCCGCATGCGCTGGCAGCCGCCCCGGGCATCGACGATGCGCCGGCCACGGACGCTGCGGTCGACATCGTCAGCGAGATCCACGAATATGCGGTGCCGGCCTTCGCTGCGGCCGCACTCGATCGCCTGTATGGCAGCTTGTATGCATCGCTGCGGCACCTCGAGCTGTGCGACGCCGCGCGGCCCACGCCGCACACCTGGATAGGCTACCGGCGGGGCGAGGTGGTCGGCGTGCTGCTGTTCCGCATGCGCGGCCTGCAGGCCGTGGTCCTGACCGAGATGATGGACCTCGGGCAGGACATCGCGGCCGAGTTCTGTCGCGCGGTGTTCTCGCGCTTCGCGTACGCGGAAGCGGCGTGCTTCAACGCGATCTCGCTGCCTCGCCCGCTGTCCGGGCTCGTGCTGCAGCAATATGCGTTCTCGGAGAATTACGTGATCGCGCTGCCGGCGCGCGTCGATGCGTATGTCAATGCGCTCGGCAAGTCCACGCGCAAGACCTTGCGCGGCTATGGCAACCGCCTGCAGCGCGACCATCCCGACATGCGCTGGGAAGTGATGCAGGGATCTGACATGCGGGGCGATGAATTGCGCCGCTTCGTCAGGCAGCTGCAGCAATTCAAGCGAGCCAGCATGGCTGCGCGCGGCAAGCGCGCCGAGGTGTCGCGCCGCGACACTGCGCGCATGCTCAAGCTCGCGTCCGAAACCGGCCTGCTCGGCATCGCGCGCATGGACGGCCGCATCGTCGGCGGCTCGCTCGCCTGCCGCGTCGGCGACAACTACGTGATGCTGCTGTCGGCGGCCGACCCGGCGCTGGAGTCGTACCGGCTCGGCATGCTGTGCTGTTTCTGGTCGGTCTGCGATTGCATCCGTGTCGGTGCGCGCGAATGCCACCTGCTGTGGGGGCGCTACCAGTACAAGACGCAGCTGCTCGGCCAGCCGCGCTCGCTGTATCGGCTCACGATCTACCGCTCTCCGCTGCAGATGGCGCTGTCGCCGTCCTCGGTGGTGGGCATGAGCTGGATGAGCGTGCGCTACCGGATGCGCAACTGGCTGCTGAAGCGCATGCGAGAACGGGAAGGCCGCATGGCGCGGCTCGCGGGCACGCTGCTGGAATGCGCGCGCGCCGGCCTTGCACGCGTGCAGCGCCTGCGCCGCAGCAGCTGAGCGGCACTTGCCGCCGTTGCAGCAGTCGAAGCGATTTTCCGAATGCCATGGACCTGCCTACCCTGACCCCGGCCGCCAACCTGCCGGTCGTACTGCCGCATCGTCCCGACACGATGCACGGCGAAGAAGCCCGGCTCCAGATCGAAGAGCTGGACCTGCCGACGCCGGCCGACCGCATGTTCCATGCAATGATGGGCCGCTTCACCGGCTTCATTTCGCCGGGCAGCCTGACGCTGGCATGGATGGACTGGCTGGTGCACCTGTCGGCATCGCCGGGCAAGCAGCAATTACTGGCCGAGAAAGCCTTGCGCAAGGCAACGCGGCTGGGGCTGTATGCGGCGCGCACGCTGGCCGGCGGTGAATGCGGGCCTTGCATCGAGCCACTGATACAGGACCGGCGCTTCCGCGCGCCGCAGTGGCAGACCTGGCCGTTCTGCTTGATCTACCAGCATTTCCTGCTGCAGCAGCAGTGGTGGCATAACGCGACCACCGGCATCGGCGGCATGTCCGCGCACCACCAGCAGGTCGCGTCCTTCGCGTCGCGGCAATTGCTGGACATGGTGTCGCCGGTGAACTTCATCGCGACCAACCCCGAAGTGCTCGACGCGACCTCGCGCGAAGGCGGCCAGAACCTGCTGCGCGGCCTGCAGTATCTGGCCGAGGACTGGGAGCGCACGCTGGGCGGGCATCCGCCGCCCGGCGCGGAGAAATTCCGGCCCGGCCATGAAGTCGCGGTCACGCCGGGGCAGGTGGTGTTTCGCAACCATCTGGTCGAGCTGATCCAGTACGCGCCACAGACGCGGCAAGTGTTCCGGCAGCCGCTGCTGTTCATTCCTGCGTGGATAATGAAGTACTACATCCTCGACCTGTCCCCGCACAACTCGCTGGTCAACTACCTCGTCTCGCGCGGGCATACGGTGTACATGATCTCCTGGCGCAATCCGGGCAGCGGGGACCGCGACCTCGGCATGGACGACTACCTGCGCAACGGAGCGCTGGCTGCGCTCGATCAGGTTCGGCTGCGCGAGCGCGGCGAACGCGTGCAGGCGGTCGGCTACTGCCTCGGCGGCACGCTGCTTTCGATACTCGCTGCCTGGCTCGCGCAACAGCACCGCGACGATCTTGCGTCGCTGACGCTGCTGGCCGCGCAGACCGACTTTACCGAAGCCGGCGAGCTGCGCCTGTTCATCGATGACAGCCAGCTCGACTATCTTGACGACGTGATGTGGAGCCAGGGCTATCTGGACAACCGGCAGATGGCCGGCGCGTTCCAGTTGCTGCGTTCGCACGACCTGGTGTGGTCGCGCATGGTCAACAACTACCTGCTCGGCCAGCGCGAGACGATGACGGACCTGATGGCGTGGAATGCCGACGCGACGCGCATGCCTTACCGGATGCAAAGCGATTACCTGCGGCAGCTGTTCCTGAACAACGACCTGTTTGCCGGGCGCTACACGGTCGACGGCCGCCCGCTCGCGCTGGGCGACATCCGCGTGCCGAGCTTCGTGGTCGCGACCGAGACCGATCATGTCGCGCCCTGGCGCTCGGTCTACAAGCTCAATCTCGCCATTGGCGCCGACATGACTTTCCTGCTGACGTCCGGCGGTCACAATGCCGGCATCTGCAGCGAGCCCGGCCATCCGCGAAGGCACTACCGTGAGATGGTGCTTCCGCATGGCGAGAACTACATAGACCCGGATCGTTGGTTGCGTTGCACACCGGCGCGACAGGGATCGTGGTGGCCGACATGGGCCGACTGGCTTGAAGACGGGCAGCAGCAGCGGGCATCGCATCCGGTCGTGTGCAGGGATCGCGCGCTTCCGGCAGCGCCGGGCGACTATGTTCTGCAAAAATAATTCCCGCAGTGGAACTAATTGCAGTTAAAAATTACCGTACGGAAATTAAAAGCGATTATTTATGCGAATATCGGCGGGATTCATTTCCACGTAGATACGCATAATGTATCCTTCGGGCAATCAATGACGCACGATGCCGATGCGGATCATGGTGAGCCCGAATACCTTCTTTGACCCGAAGCGACGATTCATTTTCCACTGTGCCGGCGCACTGCTCGGCGCAGCGGCGATACCGCGCGCACAGGCAGCGAGCCAGGCGCCGCTGCTCATCGGCATCGACGCTGAATTCGGCCTGCAGCACAGTATCTCGGCACAGTCGATACAACTCGGTGCGCAAGCGGCGGTCAATGAGATCAATGCCGCTGGCGGACTGCTAGCTGGTCGCCCGCTGCAATTGGTGATCCGCGACAATCGCTCCATTCCGGCGCGCGGCGTGGCCAACCTCAAGGATCTTGCGACCCAGCCCGGACTGGTGGCTGTGCTCGGCGGGCGTTTCAGTCCGGTCGTGCTCGAGCAGCTACCTCTGATCGCCGATCAAAAAATTCCGTTCGTTGCCGTCTGGTCGTCGGCCGACAATGTCGTGCGCAATGACATGCGACCGAATTATGTTTTTCGCGTGTCGCTGCGCGACAGTCTCGCCATGCCCTTCATGCTGGGGCATGCGGCACAGCGCGGCATCAAGCGTGTCGGCCTCCTGCTCAGCAATACGGCATGGGGACGCAGCAATCTCAAAGCTGCGGAGACCTACCTGAAAGGCGCTCGCACTCCGTCCATCGTCGCCAGCAACTGGTTCAGCTGGGCCGACAAGTCCCTGATCGGCAAATATCAACAGATGGTCGATGCCGGCGCGCAGGCAGTCGTGGTCGTGGCCAACGACGAGGCGGCGATCCTGGTCCGCGAGATGGCGCAGCTGCCTCGCGCGCAACGCGTGCCCCTGATCGCGCACTGGGGCATCACCGGCGGCGAATTTTTCGAGCAGTGCCGCGGCGCGCTGGCCGACGTCGACCTGTCGGTGCTGCAGACCTTCAGTTTCTTCTCGGCCGATCCAGTGCGCAGCAGCCGCTTCCTGAAGGCGTCCGCAGCGCTGGGGATCAGGCGCATCGAGGACATCAAGTCGGCGGTCGGCGTCGCGCACGCATACGACGCGGTGCATCTGGTCGCGCTGGCCATCCGCAAGGCGGGCAGCGCCGACCGCGAGCGCATCCGCGCCGCGCTCGAGCATTTGCCGCCGTGGGACGGCCTGGTCAAGACCTATCGCCCAGCCTTTTCGCCGAACAGTCATGAGGCCTTGTCGTCGGCTGACCTGATGATGATGCGTTACCGGCCGGACGGCCTGCTGGTGCCGCTGTGAAGCGCCTGTTCAAGCGATGGAGGACGCAGCTTGCTGGCGCCAGCCTTGCGCAGCGCTTCGCGCTGGCCAGCGCTGCGCTCGCCACGGCGGTACTGTTGCTGACGGCGCTGGCATCGATCGGACTCGCGATGCTGCAGAACCGTGACGCCGAGCGCATGCTGATGCAGCGCGATGCCGAGCACAGCGCGATGCTGGCCTCGACCACGATGCGCGGCGTGATCTCGCGCATAGGCGAACTCGCCGACAGCAGCCTGCTGGCGTCCGCGCTGACCGACTCGGCCGGTCGCGACGGCTACCTGCATCCCTACCTGTCGAGCATCCACGACGTGAATGCGATACCAGTCGCGATCCTGTTCACGGATTTCATTGGCGGCGACCTCGCGAGCAATGACTATGCGCGCTTCAGCGACGAAGAGCGGCAATGGCTCAGGAAGCACCTCGACAGCGGCACCGAGAGCGCCGAGCTGCGTGCCGGCAGCGACGGCCCGGAGATACTCGCGGTCAAACTGATTCGCCCGCCACGCACCGGCCAGCCGGAAGGCGCGCTGCTTTACCAGTTCCGTTTGAACTCGGTTCTGTACTCGGATACGGCGACCCTGGTCTGGGATCCAAAGGCTTCCGGCCTGCCGAGTCCGATGCCGGCCGCGATCACGGCGCCGCTGGCGCTGCCTGCACCTTTCGACGCATTGCGCCTCCAGGTCAGCGTGTCGCCCGAGGCGCGCGGTTTTGCCGTCACTACGCCGCAACTGGCACTGATCATCACGCTGGTGCTGTTGAGCGCGATGGTGGTGATGGCGCTCGGCCATCGCGTTGCGCTGCTGCTGACGCGGCAACTGCGCGAGCTTCAGCGCTTCTCGGGCGAGGTCGTGCACAAGGGCTTCAGCGCCGAGCGGGCGCCGGTCGGCGGGCCGGACGAGGTGGCGGGCCTTGCGCGATCGATCAATCACATGCTCGACAGCCTCAATATCCAGCATGCACGGCTGCACGAAGAGAGTGAGCACAGGAGCCAGTTGATCGGCCGCTACCGGATGCTGATCGAGGGTACCAATGCCGTCTCGTGGGAAGCGTCGCTGTCGGATGGGGACTACCGCTATGTATCGCCGCAGGCGGAACGGCTGTTCGGCTATCCGGCGCATGAATGGCATGCGCCGGGATTCTGGCGCGCCCATGTCCACGAAGAAGACATTGATGACGTGCAGCACGCGCGCGACGAGGCCATCGGCGGCGGCATGGAATACAGCTGCGAGTATCGGCTGCGCAGCCATGCCGGCGACTGGCTTTGGGTAGAGGAGATCGGCAGCGTGGTGCGCGAGGACGGCAGCGAAGGCGGCGTGCTGCGCGGCATACTGCTCGACATCAGCCAGCGCAAGGCGGCCGAATCGGAAATACAGCGCCTGGCTTTCTACGACCCGCTGACCGGCCTGCCGAACCGTCGCCTGCTGCTGGATCGCCTGCACAAGCTGGTCGACGCCAGCCCGCACAGCATCGAGCATGGCGCGATCGTGTTCATCGACCTAGACAATTTCACGACGCTCAACGACAACCTCGGCCACGACATGGGCGACCTGCTGTTGCAGGAGGCTGCGCAGCGGCTGCAGGGTGCGGTTCGCAGGAACGACCTGGTTGCGCGCCTCGGCGGCGACGAGTTCGTCGTGATGCTGAAGGCCGGCCGGGAGACGCTGGACGTATTCCGGCGCAACGCAGAGATGGTGGCCGACAAGATATTGGCGGCGCTGGACAAGCCCTACCACTTGCGTGGCCACGATCACCACAGCAGCGCCTCGATAGGCATCTACGTGTTCGACACCGCACAGGACAGCGTCAGCGAGATGCTCAAGCGCGCCGACCTCGCGATGTACCAGAGCAAGGCGGCGGGCCGCAATGTGGTCCGATTCTTCGAGCCGGCGATGCAGCAGCTGGTCTCGCGCCGCGCGCAGTTCGAGGCCGACCTGAGGCGCGCGCTGCGCGAGCGGGAGTTCGTGCTGCATTACCAGCCGCAGGTGACCGACAGCGGCCGGCTGCTCGGCTTCGAGGTGCTGCTGCGCTGGCGCCACCCCGAGCTCGGCCTGGTGCCGCCGGCTGATTTCATCGCAGTGGCCGAGGAGACCGGCCTGATCATTCCGATCGGCATGTGGGCGGTACAGAGCGCCTGCGAGCGACTGGTACGCTGGGCCGAGGCGCCGGCAACGGAAAGCCTGACGCTGTCGGTCAATGTCAGCGCAAGGCAGTTCCGCCACCCGCTGTTCGTCGAGCAGGTGCTGGATGTCGTGCGCAGCACCGGCGTCAATCCGCGCCGCCTGCGCATGGAACTGACCGAGAGCCTGCTGGTCGATGATGTGCACGCAGTGATCTACAAGATGAAGATGCTCAAGGCCTGCGGCCTGAGCTTCTCGCTGGACGACTTCGGCACCGGATATTCATCGCTGTCGTATCTGCGCCGGCTGCCGCTGGATGAACTGAAGATCGACCATTCTTTCTTCCGCAACAGCTTGTCCGCGGAAACGGACGCAGCGATCGTGCGGACCATCGTCGTGCTGGCGCAGAGCCTGAAGCTGCAGCTGATCGCCGAAGGTGTCGAGGACGAGCGGCAGCGCGCCTTCCTTGCCTCGCATGGCTGCCGTTCGTATCAGGGCTATCTGTTCAGCCCGCCCCTTGACGAGGAGCAGCTCGCGGCCTACCTGCGCAAGGCGCTGCCGGCACCGGAGGGCATGGCAGGCTGACGCGGGGCACGTTTGCTGCATATTGATCGCAGCAGGTGCAACCGACCGGAGGCCTTTCATGGCAGCAGCCGCAGCGACACTTTTCCGCATCTACCGCTTCGATCCCGAACGCGAGCAGCGGCCGCGCTTCCAGGACTACGAGCTCGTGCTGGAGCCGAATGAGCACATGGTGCTCGACGCGCTCGTCCATCTGAAGTCTTTCGTTGACGACAGCCTTTCCTTCCGGCGCTCCTGCCGCGAGGGCGTCTGCGGCTCCGATGGCATGAACATCAACGGCAAGAACATGCTGGCCTGCGTCACGAATATCCGCGACCTCGAGCAGCCCGTCGTACTGCGTCCGCTGCCGGGCCTGCCTGTACTGCGCGACCTGGTCGTCGACCTGACGCCATTCTGGACGCAGTACCACTCGATCAGGCCATGGCTGATGAACGATATGCCACCGCCCGAGCGCGAGCGCCTGCAGTCGCCGGCGCAGCGCGACGAACTGAACGGCCTGTATGAGTGCATCCTGTGCGCGTGCTGCACCAGCTCCTGCCCGTCCTTCTGGTGGAACCCTGACCGTTTCGTCGGTCCGGCGGGACTGCTGCAGGCCTATCGCTTCATTGTCGACAGCCGCGATACGGCGACCTCGGCGCGGCTCGACAATCTCGAGGATGCCTACCGGCTGTTCCGTTGCAGGACCATCATGAATTGCACCGACGTCTGCCCCAAGGGCCTGTCGCCGGCAGCGGCGATCAGCGAGATCCGGAGCATGCTGGTCAGACGGATGATCTGAGGCCGGAAGCAAAAAACCCCGGGAAGTTTCCCGGGGTTGTGCAAGGCTGGCAGTTCTGCTTTTACGTGCCGGTAGTGCCGGTCGGCACAGTCGTGCCGGTTCCGGTGATGGTCGTGGTCGGCGTCACGGTCGTGGTACCGGTATCGGTCGTGGTGCCGGTACCGGTGCCGGTTGTGCCGACGCTGGTGGCACCCGTGATCGGCGTGGTGCCGGTGCCGACGGTAGAACCGGTCGTGCCGGTCGTGGTGCCGGTCGTCGTACCGGCATCGATGGTCGTCGGCGTCGTGGTTCCGGTAGCACCCGTTGTTGTGCCGGTGGTGGTACCCGTGCCGGTGGTGGTGCCCGTGCCGGTGGTGGTACCCGTGCCGGTGGTGGCCACCGTGGTCGTGCCGCTGGTCTTCACGACCTGTCCGCGGATTTCGCCGGACGGGAAGGCGGCCGATGTCACTTCGTAATACATATTACCGGCATTGAGCGCGTTGACCTGGGTGGTGTTGAGCGTGACGCGCGAGGTCCAGATGCCGGAGCCGGCCGTCAGTTCATTGAGGGTAGCCACGACCGGTCCGATCGCCGTTGAAGTCGCCTGCCGCAAGGTGGCGCCCGTGGCGGTGATGCCGTTGGTGATGACGACCGAGGTCAGCGTGTTGTCCCGCGGACGGTACACCGTGATCGCCGTGCCGGTTGCCGTGCTGGACGTTGGCGGAACGACCAGCGAGCCGGAAAGCAGGTTGGTGTAGAACACCGGGCGAACCGAGGCTGCCGTCGCCGTCCCGCCCGTGCGCGACCCGGTGGTCGTTGCGGTACCGGTCGCCGTCGTGCCGCCGGTGGTCGTTGCGGTGCCGGTAGTCGTCGGGGTTGCGGTCGTTGTACCCGTCGTGGTCGTCGGTGTCGTGGTCGTGGTGCCATCTGTGGTGGTCACGCCGCCGGTGCCCGTGCCTCCTGCCGACGTGGTGCCTGTCCCGCCTGCGCTCGTGCCTCCGGTACCCGAGGAGCCTGCGGACGTGCCGGTCATGTCCGCGCCACCGACCGTCGTGGAGCCCGTACCGATCCCCGTACCCGTCGTACCGGTCGTCGTGCCCGTTCCGGTCGTCGTCGTCGTTGTGCCGGTGGTTGAGCCGGTACCCGTGCCAGTTCCGGTCGTGCTGGTACCCGGCGTCGTCGCATTGACTCCCGTCGCGCCCGTGCTGGTGATGCTGGTGCCGGTGCTGATCGCCGAGCCGCTGCGCGGCAGTGACGCGGTGATCTGGCCGCGTATCTCGCCGTCCGGGAAGGCGGCCGAGTGCACGTTGAAGTAGTAATTGCCCGACTGCAGCTGGGTCAGCTGGTCAGGAGTCAGCGTGGCCGTCGCGGACCAGATGCCGGAGCCGCTCGCATTTTCCGTCAGCGGGAACACCACCGGGCCCGCCACGCCGCGCGGCGCGACATGAATGTGCGCGGCCGTGCCGGCGATATCGGCGGTGACGATGGTGGCCTTCATCACCCGCGTGTTCGGGTCGATGACGACGACGCCGGTGGCAGTCGCCGCCGAATTCACGGCCGGCACTTCTTCGGAACCGGTCAGCGTCGCCGAGAACACGTTGCTTGGTACCCGGCTGTTGACCGAATTCACCTGATTACTGGTGGCCGAGGTCGGACTGATGGGATTGCTGTCGCTGCCGCAACCGGCAATCACCAGCATCGAGAGCGCGGCGATCCACCCCGGGGCGGACAAGCGCGAGTAAATAGATTTCATGGGTCATCCTCTGGTTGAGTAATGAAGCTCCCTGCAATGCAGACGTGCCGCGCTCGGGCGCGGTCTGGGTTAAGCCAATGGTTTGGCGCGATGGAGGTCTAAGCAGCGACCATGCCCGCTGCGTCGATGATGCGATCCACGGCGCGCAGCGCGGCCGTCCGCGTAAGAACTACCGGGAGCGGTGAAATTTCTTTAGCTTGCAGTGCGCCCGCCGGCCGCGCGCGCTGGGGTAACATGGCGGCCTTGCAGCAGGAGATCGTTTCAACATGGTAGAACCGGAAATCAGGGCAGGGCAATCCATCGAGTTGCTGAAGGCGCTGCACATCCTCACGCGCGACGGCAAGATGAACCAGGACAGCCGCCGCAAGTTGAAACAGGTTTATCACCTGTTCCAGTTCATCGAGCCGCTGCTGCAGCAGCTCGATGCCGAGGGGCGCGCGATTTCACTGGTGGATCACGGCGCCGGCAAGTCGTATCTGGGATTCATTCTGTACGACCTGTTCTTCAAGCAGCGTGACAATGGCGCAATGATCCACGGCATCGAGACGCGCGAGGAGCTGGTCGTGCGTGCGCGCGAGCTGGCTGCGCAGCTCGGCTTTTCGCGCATGCGCTTCCATGGGCTGTCGGTGGCCGAGTCGATCACTTCGCCGGAACTGCCGGCCACGGTCGACATCGTCACCGCGCTGCACGCTTGCGACACCGCGACCGACGACGCGATCAGCTTTGCGCTGAAGAAGCAGGCGCGCTTCATCGTGCTGGTGCCCTGCTGCCAGGCCGAGGTCGCCGCTTCCCTGCGACGGCTGAAAGGCAAGATGCTCGCGCGCGACGCCCTGACCGAGCTGTGGCGTCATCCTATCCACACGCGCGAATTCGGCAGCCAGCTGACGAATGTGCTGCGCTGCCTGCAGCTCGAGGCGCACGGCTACCAGCTGAACGTGACCGAGCTCGTCGGCTGGGAGCATTCGATGAAGAACGAGCTGATCGTCGCCAGCTACAAGGACTTGCCGCGGCAGAAGCCCGCAAGGCGGCTGCAGGAAGTGCTGGCCGCGGTGGGGCTGGAAGAGATGAAGTCTCGCTTCTGGCTGCCTGAAGACGCGCTGCCGGCCTGACCCGACAGGCGCTTAATGGTGCGCGTCGTGACGCTGCGTCCGCAGCAGCGCGGTGCTCGGCATCGAGTGGCTGGCAATGAAGATCTCGTGCAGGAACAGGCTGAAGCTGCAGATCAGCAGCAGCATCGCTGCGACGAACAGGAAGGAGATCAGCGAGGCGAGGTTCATCCCGAACGCGTCGTCCGCGAACAGCGCGACAACCACGGCGCATACGGTGACCATGCTGACTGATGAGAAGCTGACCGCGCGATGGATCACGCCCGCGCGCCGGTAGAGCACGCCGAGCTCGTGCCGCAGCACTTCGCGGATGCCCACTCCGCCGGTCAGCCGCTGTTCCAGCACCTCGCGCCGGCCGCTGATGCGGTCGAGCCGGTTGTTCAGCACGCGCAACTGCAGCAGCACGCCCAGGATCAGGAAGGCGGGCGTGATCGACAGGCTGATGATGTTGCTGATGTCGCCGAACAGGGCATTCATTCCGATCTCGTCATTTAGAGCTTTCTCAACGCCAGAATACACAAAGCCGGCCATGCGCGCACGGATGATGACGCATCCGGCCTGAGCTGCCTGCGCCCGACATTCTTCAAGCCGCGTGCAGGCGAACTTTGTCCGTCTCGAACCTTGCGCCGTGACCGTCTGTCTATGATGGCCGCTGCCGGATGACGGGTCCGTCGGCACGCCGGCCCATTGCCTGAAAAATAATCCTGTTTGTTTTTTTGCAGAAATGGAATAAGTTTGGGGCTGTTGCATCAGGTCGCCGCTGCAGACAAGAGCGACCGGCACAGCGTGGACATAACAACAAAGAAGAACCAGGGAGATCGCTGAGATGAACTTCACTCCGCCGGCCATGCAGGCCCGGCAATTTGCGCATTGCCGCGCATTCGGCCGTCCGGCCCTGTCTAAATGGTTTTGTCGGCCCGGGCGCAGTGCCGTCCCGGCCGCTGCCTGAGCCGGGGGGAGCGATGCAGGACATCATTCTGGAGACCCGCAAGCTGACGCGGGAGTTCAAGGGCTTCGTCGCGGTCAACGAGGTCGACTTGCAGGTTCAGCGCGGCCACATTCACGCGCTGATCGGGCCCAACGGCGCGGGCAAGACGACCTGCTTCAACCTGCTGACCAAGTTCCTCGTGCCGAGTTCGGGGCAGATCCTGTTCAACGGCCGCGACATCACGATGCTGCGCCCGGCGCAGGTTGCGCGCATGGGCATCATCCGCTCGTTCCAGATCTCGGCGGTCTTCCCGCACCTGACCGTGCTGGAAAACGTGCGTGTCGGCCTGCAGCGCAAGCTCGGCACCTCGCTGCATTTCTGGAAGAGCGAGAAGACGCTGGACCAGCTCAACGAGCGCGCCTTGCAGCTGCTGGACGAAGTGGGGCTGCGCGAGTTTGCCGCCAGCGTGACGGTCGACCTGCCGTACGGGCGCAAGCGCGCGCTCGAGATCGCCACCACGCTGGCGATGGATCCGGAGCTGATGCTGCTCGACGAGCCGACGCAGGGCATGGGCCATGAAGACGTCGCGCGGGTGACTGCACTGATCAGGAAGGTGGCGAAGGGACGCACCATCCTGATGGTCGAGCACAACATGAACGTGGTGTCGGGCATTTGCGACCGCATCTCGGTGCTGCAGCGCGGCGCGATCCTCGCCGAAGGCGACTACGCGACCGTGTCGCGCGATCCGCAGGTGCTGGAGGCCTACATGGGCAGTGCGACCGACCTGGAAGGAGCGCACTGATGACCAAGGCGCTGGAAATCAAGGGACTGCACGCGTGGTACGGCGAGTCGCACATCCTGCACGACCTGAGCCTGTCGGTCGGGCAGGGCGAGGTCGTGACCCTGCTTGGCCGCAATGGCGCGGGCCGCACCAGCACGCTGCGCGCGATCATGGGCCTGACCGGACGGCGCAGCGGCTCGATCAGGATCAACGGCGTCGAATCGATAGGATTGCCGACGCACCGCATCGCGCACCTCGGCGTCGGCTATTGCCCGGAAGAGCGCGCGATATTTTCGTCGCTGTCGGCCGAGGAAAACCTGCTGCTGCCGCCGGTGCTGATGCAAGGCGGCATGCCGGTCGACGAGATTTACCGCATGTTCCCGAACCTCGAGGAGCGCCGGCACAGCCAGGGAACGCGTTTGTCCGGCGGCGAGCAGCAGATGCTGGCGGTGGCGCGCATCCTGCGCACCGGCGCCAAGCTGCTGCTGCTCGACGAGATCTCCGAGGGGCTCGCGCCCGTGATCGTGCAGGCGCTGGCGCGGATGATCACGATGCTCAAGGCCAAGGGCTACACCATCGTGATGGTGGAGCAGAATTTCCGCTTCGCCGCGCCGCTGGCCGATCGCTTCTACGTGATCGAGCACGGGCAGGTGGTCGAGCAGTTCGCGTCGCCGGAGCTGAACGCGAAGATGCCGGTGCTTAACGAATTGCTGGGGGTTTGACATGGATATCTTCGGCATTCCGCTGTCGGCGTTGCTGGGCCAGCTGCTGCTGGGGCTGGTGAACGGTTCGTTCTACGCGATGCTGTCGCTCGGCCTTGCGGTGATCTTCGGCCTCTTGAACGTGATCAATTTTGCGCACGGCGCGCTGTACATGATGGGCGCCTTCCTTGCGTGGATGGGTCTGCAGTACTTCGGCATCGGCTACTGGTCGATGCTGGTGCTCGCGCCGCTCATGGTGGCGGCCTTCGGCATCGTGATCGAGAAGACCATGCTGCGCTGGCTGTACCGGCTCGATCACCTGTACGGCCTGCTGCTGACCTTCGGCATCACGCTGATTATCGAGGGCGTGTTCCGCTCGTTCTACGGCGTGTCGGGGCAGCCGTTCTCGGTGCCTGAGCAACTGGCCGGCGCGACGGATCTCGGCTTCATGATCCTGCCGAACTATCGCGCCTGGGTGGTGGCGGCGTCGCTGACGGTGTGCCTGGCGACCTGGTTCGTCATCGAGAAGACGCGGCTCGGCGCCTACCTGCGCGCCGGCACCGAGAACCCGAAGATGGTCGAGGCCTTCGGCATCAACGTGCCGCTGATGGTCACGCTGACCTACGGATTCGGCGTCGCGCTCGCAGGTTTTGCCGGCGTGCTGGCCGCGCCGGTGCTGCAGGTGTCGCCGCTGATGGGCTCGAACCTGATCGTGACGATCTTCGCGGTGGTGGTGATCGGCGGCATGGGCTCGATACTCGGCTCCATCGTCACCGGCCTCGCGCTCGGCGTGATCGAGGGCCTGACCAGGGTGTTCTATCCGGAGCTTTCGTCGACGGTGGTGTTCATCATCATGGCGATCGTGCTGCTGTTCCGTCCTGCCGGCCTGTTCGGCCGCGAAAAATAAGGAGTCGGCGATGACGAGAAAAATCGCTTATGCCGCCGTGCTGCTGGCTGCGCTGGTCGCGCCTTTCGGGCTGTACCCGGTGCTGTTGATGAAGATCCTGTGCTTCGCGCTGTTCGCCTGCGCGTTCAACCTGCTGATCGGCTTCACCGGACTGCTGTCCTTCGGGCACGCGGCCTTCTTCGGCGGCGCGGCCTATGTGACCGGCCACCTGCTGAAGGTATGGGGGCTGCCGTTCGAGCTGGGCATCGTGGCCGGCACCGGGTTCGCCGCCGTCATTGGCTGGGTGATCGGCAGCCTCGCGATCCGTCGGCAGGGCATCTATTTCACGATGATCACGCTGGCGCTGGCGCAGATGCTGTTCTTCGTGTTCCTGCAGGCGCCGTTCACGGGCGGCGAGGATGGACTGCAGGGCATTCCGCGCGGCCGCCTGCTCGGGTTTGTCGATCTCGGCCGCGACATGACGATGTACTACGTGACGCTGGCGATCGTGGTCGCCGCGTTCGCGCTGATCGTGCGCATCGTTCATTCGCCGTTCGGGCAGGTGCTGAAGGCGGTGCGCGAGAACGAGCCGCGCGCGACTTCGCTCGGTTACGACGTCGAGCGCTACAAGCTGCTGGCTTTCGTGCTGTCGGCGGCGCTGGCGGGTCTGGCCGGTTCGCTGAAGGCCGTCATGCTCGGGTTTGCGACGCTGACCGACGTGCACTGGACGATGTCGGGCCTCGTGGTGCTGATGACGCTGGTCGGCGGCATGGGCACGCTGATGGGGCCGGTGCTGGGCGCGGTGATCATCATCGCGCTCGAGAACAAGCTCGGCGATGTCGGCGGCTGGCTGGCGACGCTGACCTCGATCGACTGGTTCAACACGCTGGGCGAATCGGTGGCGATGGTCACCGGCCTGATCTTCGTGATCTGCGTGCTCGCATTCCGGCGCGGGATCATCGGCGAACTGGCCGCGCGGCTCAAATAAGGAAGTCCCCGCATGGCGCATGCAGAATTCCATTGGGACGATCCGCTGCTGCTGGAACAGCAGCTGACTGCCGACGAACGCATGGTGCGGGACGCCGCCGCTGCCTACGCGCAGGAAAAACTGCAGCCGCGCGTGCTGGACGCATTCCGCAACGAAAACTTTGACGGCGCGATCTTTCGCGAGATGGGCGAGCTGGGCCTGTTCGGGCCGACGATTCCGGCCGAGTATGGCGGCGCCGGCCTCAACTACGTGAGCTACGGACTGATCGCGCGCGAGATCGAGCGCGTCGATTCGGGCTTTCGTTCCGTGATGAGCGTGCAGAGCTCGCTGGTGATGCTGCCCATCTTCGAGTTCGGCAGCGATGCGCAGAAACGCAAATACCTGCCGAAACTCGCCAGCGGCGAATGGGTGGGCTGCTTCGGGCTGACCGAGCCGAACCACGGGTCGGACCCGGGCAGCATGGAGACGCGCGCGCGCAAGGTCGCCGGCGGCCATGAATTGTCCGGTTCGAAGATGTGGATCACGAACAGCCCGCTGGCCGACGTGTTCATCGTGTGGGGCAAGGACGATGCCGGCGAGATCCGCGGCTTCATCCTGGAGAAGGGCATGCAGGGACTGTCGGCGCCCGTCATCGCCGGTAAGGTCGGCCTGCGCGCGTCTATCACCGGCGAGATCGTGATGGATCGCGTGTTCGTGCCGGACGAGAACCTGCTGCCGCACGTGAAAGGACTGAAGGGGCCGTTCACCTGCCTGAACTCCGCGCGCTATGGCATCGCGTGGGGCGCGATCGGCGCTGCCGAGTTCTGCTGGCACGCGGCGCGGCGGTACACGCTGGACCGCAAGCAGTTCGGACGGCCGCTGGCGGCCAACCAGCTGGTGCAGAAGAAGCTGGCCGACATGCAGACCGAGATCTCGCTCGCGCTGCAAGGCTGCCTGCGGCTGGGGCGCATGAAGGACGAGGGCACCGCGGCCGTCGAGATCACGTCGATCATGAAGCGCAATTCGGCCGGCAAGGCGCTCGACATTGCGCGCGTCGCGCGCGACATGCTGGGCGGGAATGGCATCAGTGACGAATACGGCGTGATCCGTCATCTCGTGAACCTCGAAGTGGTGAATACCTACGAGGGCACGGCCGACGTGCACGCGCTGATCCTCGGGCGCGCGCAGACCGGCATCCAGGCTTTCTTCTGATCGATCACGAAGTTTCGGCGGGCTGGTCGCTGGCGTCGAATGCGACGAAGGCCTGGTGCGTGCTGAGGAATATCCTTCCGTGCATGCGCCGGCCCAGCGGCGTGGTCCGCAAGCGATCCAGCACCGGCCCCTTGACCTCCGCAAACTGCAGTGCGATGCCGCGCGCCGCGAGGCTCTGGTCAAGCTCGGTCAGCATGTCCAGTGCAGTCGTATCCAGTTGGTTCACTGCCGACATGATCAGCAGCACGCAACGCGTGTTCGGCTGCTCGCGGATCAGGCTCACGATGCGGTCCTCCAGCACCTGCGCGTTCGCGAAGTACAGGCTCTCGTCGACGCGCAACGCGATCAGGCCCGGCCGTATCTGCACCTGGTGGCGGTCGACATTGCGGAAATGCTCGGTGCCGGGCACGCGGCCGACCACGGCCATGTGAGGGTGGCTGCTGCGCCAGACCAGTGCCGTGAGCGACAGCGCAACGCCCGTCAGTATGCCCTGCTCGACGCCGAGCACCAGCACGCCGGCAAAGGTCAGCAGCATCGAGACCGCATCAGCCTTGTCGTAGCGCCACGCATTGCTGAATGCCTTCAGGTCGACCAGCGCGAGCACCGCGACGATGATGGTCGCGGCCAATACGCTCAGCGGCAGGTAGCGGAGCCAGCCGGTCAGGCCGGCGATCACGATCGCCATCACGATGGCCGAGATCATGCTTGCCACGGGCGTCCGTGCTCCCGCATCGAAATTGATGATGGAGCGTGCGAAGCCGCCCGTCACCGGAAAGCCGCCGGACAAGGCGCTGGCGACATTGGCGACGCCGATGCCGAGCAGTTCGCGGTCCGGATCGACGCGTTCGCCGCGCTTGAGCGCCAGCGATTGCGCGACCGACATGCTCTCGACGAAGCCGACCAGCGAGATCAGCGAGGCGGGCAGGCACAGCGCCCACACCTGCTGCCAGTCGATGGCAGGCAGCCGCAGCGCCGGCAGGCCGGACGGCACGACGCCGACCACGGCCACATTCGCGCCGGCATCGATGCCGGCGAGCGCGCTCCAGACGGTTGCGATCACGACCACGGTCATGATCGCGAGCCGCGTCTTCAGGAAGACGAGCTGCTTCGGGATGCCCATCGCCAGCAGCACGCGCGGCATTGCGGTGCGCGCAAACACAAGGTAGACCAGCGCAAGCAGGCCGATGTTAGCGGTGGTCACATTGGTGTGCGGCAGCGCTGCCGGAAGCGCACGTACGATCTCGATCGCTGTGCCATTCGGCAGCGCGATGCCGAGCAGGTATTTCAGCTGGCCGAACGTGATCAGCAGCGCGGAGCCGGCGATGAAGCCGTTGATCACCGGGCGGCTCAGGAAGTAGGCGAGGAAGCCCAGGCGCAGCAGGCCGGCTGCGAACAGCATCGCACCCGACAGCAGTGCGAGCAGTATCGCCAGCGCTGCGTATTCGGCGCTGCCGACGGCAGCCATCGGCGCAATGGCCGCTGCCGTCATCAGCGACACCACTGCGACCGGACCGACGGCGAGCGCCATGCTGCTGCCGAACAGCGCATAGGCGAGCAGCGGCAGCACGCTTGCGTAGAGGCCGGCCTGCGGCGGCAGTCCCGCCAGCAGTGCATACGCGAGGCTCTGCGGGATCAGCACCACGCTGACTATCAGGCCTGCGCTGATATCGCCGCTCAACCACTCCCGCCGGTAGCTGCGCAGCCATGCGGGCAGCCAGGCATTCGCGTTCATCGTTGCGGCAGCCGGGCGAGGTTCAGCAGGAAATCGAACGGGTCGCCAGCTGGTGCAGCGACACTGCGCGCGCACCGCTGCGGCAGAATGCCAGCACCGGGCCCGGGTGGTTCTTCAGCAGTTCGGCGAACTGCTTGCCATGCGCCGGCGTGATCTGGCCCGGCACCACCGGAATGTGCGCATAGTCCAGGCCGGCGGCTTTCGCAGCGGCCTCGATGGCGGCGGCAGTCGGTTGCGCGGCGCCTTCCTCGCCGTCGGGGCGGGCATTGATCACGGTCTTGAAGCCGAGCGCAGCGATCTCGGCCAGATCGGCCGGCTGTATCTGCGGCGCGGTGGCGAACGCATCGGTATGGCGGGTGAGATTGACGGCCATGAAACTGCTCCCTGGGTAGCTTGTCGATACATTCATTCTATTGACTAACAATTTATCAGTCAATAGAATGTTATGACTTTAATTGAGCCGGAGAGCGTGATGACGGTAAGCGATGTGAAGCCCGAGGTGCATGGCATTTTTGACCCGGCGACCTGGACGATTACCTACGTCGTGTACGAAAAGGAAGGATCGGCCTGCGCGATCATTGACTCGGTGCTCGACTATGACCCGAAGTCGGGGCGCACGAGAACCGACTCGGCGGACAAGGTCATTGCGTTCGTGAAGGAAAAGAGCCTGAAGGTAGAGTGGATCCTGGAGACCCACGCACACGCAGATCACATGACCGCCGCGCCCTACCTGAAGCAAAAGCTCGGCGGCAGGATTGCCATCGGCGATCACATCAGCACGGTGCAGAAGGTGTTCAAGGGCGTGTTCAATCTCGAACCGGGATTTGCGACCGACGGCTCGCAATTCGATCACCTGCTGAAGGAGGACGAGTCTTTTGCGATCGGCAAGCTGAACGGCCAGGTGATGTTCGTGCCGGGGCACACGCCGGCCTGCGTGGCCTACCGCATCGGCGACGCGGTATTTGTCGGTGACACGCTGTTCATGCCGGACGTAGGCACCGCGCGCTGCGATTTCCCGGGCGGCGATGCGAGGGCCTTGTACCGCTCGGTCCGCAAGCTGCTGAGCTTGCCGCCGCAGACGCGGCTGTTCATGTGCCACGACTATCCGCCGGACGGACGCGAGATTCGCTTCGAGAGCACGGTTGCGGAGCAGCAGCGATCGAATATCCACGTCAACGAGGGCGTCAGCGAGGACGCGTTTGTCGCCATGCGCAAGAAGCGCGACGAGACGCTGGAGATGCCGGTGCTGATCCTGCCGTCGGTGCAAGTGAACATTCGCGCCGGCGCGATGCCGCCGGCCGATGCGAATGGGGTTGCGTACCTGAAGATACCGGTCAACGCGCTTTGAGCGAAACCCGCGGGTACCATTAACCCACCAAACAACAAAAACCCCGGCCAGGTCTTCCTGCCGGGGTTTTGTCTTTGCGGAACAGGATTACGCGAAGTTCTTCGCGACGAAATCCCAGTTCACCAGGTTCCACCAATTCTCGACATACTTCGGGCGCGCGTTGCGCGTGTCGATGTAGTACGCATGCTCCCACACGTCGCAGGTCAGGAGCGGCGTGTCGCTGCCGGTCAACGGGGTGGCGGCATTCGAGGTGTTCACGATGTCGACGCTGCCGTCGGCCTTCTTCACCAGCCAGGTCCAGCCGGAGCCGAAGTTGCCGGCGCAGGACTTGCTGAACTCTTCCTTGAACTTGTCGAACGAGCCCCACTTCGCATTGATCGCGTCGGCGACTCCGCCGGCCGGTGCGCCGCCGCCGTTGGGCTTCATGCCGTTCCAGTAGAAGGTGTGGTTCCAGACCTGCGCCGCGTTGTTGAAGATGCCGCCGCTGGCGCTCTTGACGATCTCTTCGAGCGTCTGCGTCTCGTGCGGCGTGCCCTTGATCAGGTTGTTCAGGTTGGTCACGTAGGCCTGGTGGTGCTTGCCGTAGTGGTACTCGAGCGTCTCTTGCGAGATGTGAGGTGCGAGCGCGTCCATCGCGTAGGGCAGCGGAGGCAGCGTGTGTTCCATCATTTCTTCCTTTCTGGTGGGGTGGATCGATTCGGGTGAGGGCAAGGCGCTAGTCTTGCCCGAACAGGCCGCTTCTTGTCTTGTGCGGCGATATTCGGCACTTGATGAAAAACAAAAAACCGCGCCGAGGCGCGGTTTTTGTCCGGCGGTGAAGACTTACAGGCCGCCGTTCTGCTGCGCGACCATCATGTACAGCATCGGGATCGACAGCATCGTGTTGAAGCGCGAGGTCAGCATGGCCATGCGTGCCGCTTTCGCTTTTTCGTCGGCCTCGACGGTGACGATGCCCAGCGCCTTCTTCTGGTTCGGCCAGATGATGAACCAGACGTTGAAGGCCATCAGCATCGCGAGCCACATGCCGATGCCGATCGCGTGGAAGGGCACCTGCAGGCCGAGCGCGGCGCCGAGGTAGCCGTTCATCCACGCGACCAGCAGGCCGGTGATCACGGTCGCCAGCGCGGCGTAACGGAACCAGAACAGCGCGGTCGGCGCGATCACCTTGCCGATCGCCGGCTTTTGCTCGTCAGGGATCTTCGGCATCGACGGGATCTGCACGAAGTTGAAGTACCACAGCAGGCCGATCCACATCACGCCCGACAGCACGTGCAGCCAGCGCATGAAGAACGCAGCCCACGCGTGGCCGGTGGCGCCGCTGGTGCCGGAGACGCCGCTGGCGATCAGCACCAGCAGGATCAGGATGACGATGCCGGCGATGATGGTCCGGCCCAGGGATTGCAGAATGGCTGCCATAAATCCTCCAGTAGATTCAGTCCAATTTTTATTGATTATTTGTTGTCATTGACAGAGGGGACGCGCTGCCTTGCCGCTTTGTCAATCGCCGCGAAGTATAGCCTAATCGCAAGTTAAGGTTTCGTGACGCGCGCGATCTCGATCCGGGCGCTGCCGTTGGCCAGCCGCAGTTCCAGTGCCTGCGTCGCTTGCAGGCGGTCGGCGTCGCGCAGCACCTGTCCCTGTTCATCCCGGACGATCGCATAGCCCCGCTCGAGCGTGCGCTGCGGCGCCAGCAGCTCCAGCTGCGCGCGCAGCGTTTCATGGCGGTGGTGCGTGGCTGCGAAGCGGGCGTTGAAGGCCGTGGCCAGCGCGGTCGAGCGCGCCGCCAGCTGGCCGCGTTGCAGGCTGATGTTCGGCAGCGCGTGCTGCAACCGGCCCTTCGCCTGCGCCAGCGCATGGCGTGC